>ERZ838483.222-NODE-222-length-75781-cov-6.386895_pt1 | contig 75781 bp, 77 predicted proteins | sample MGYA00519939_ERZ838483 | MGnify/ENA primary metagenome ERZ838483 (study PRJEB31850, sample SAMEA3708836) | human gut metagenome | biome: human gut; feature: human-associated habitat; material: faeces | place: China | collected 2014 ...
TGCGGTTTGTCAACTGCAAACTGTGCGATAAAGCGGTGTATTCAAAAATGAACGATATGGACAGCTTAGTGTGTGCCTGAAAGACAAAAGTTCGTTGATGAATGCGGTTCAAAATATTCTGCTGGCGATGTGAAAACGCAAATTCGGCAAGCCTTTCACAATGGCGGAAACACTTTTTTCTACAGATTCAGATGCTTATTTTTCGGCCTGAACGGCCTGATAGGAGCGCTGAGAAAGTTTCAGATATTGCCGAGCGGCTGTTCTTGATTGTCTGCTTGAAATGCACAAGGTGCTATGTTGCCAGCAATGCAGAGAGGGCTAAAAGCATATGCGGTTGATAGCGAAGTCATTGCGTGCGATGATATCCCAACCAACTATCCAACTATGTTGATATGCGGTTTGCTGGAAATCAGTATGCCTGCACTTGCATCTGCGCTTTAAGGAGAAAAGCAGGATTGGGGATGCGGCATCATCTCAAACGCTATAACTACGCTGCCCCATGGCGCATATTGCAACTGCTCCCCCAACGCCGGGGGCATAGCTTCTGATATTGCCGGCGCATATTCAGCAAACAGGCGTGACCATACAGGGGAACACAGGCGTATATTTGACCAATATGGGAAGTATTCAGAACATTGGGATCGAGGATTAAATATGCTCAATTAGTTTTCAAGAACACAGCTGCTCATAGGGCAAAAGGGAATGGAGCGGTTATTCAACGCGCGGGTCGCCGTGTTTGGAATTGGCGGCGTGGGTGGATATACTGTGGAGGCTCTGGCACGCAGCGGTATTGGCACGCTGGATCTGATTGATGACGACCGGGTATGCCTGACCAACCTGAACCGTCAACTGCTTGCTACGCGGAAAACTGTGGGGCAATATAAGGTAGATGTGGCGGAGCAGCGCATCCATGAGATCAACCCGGATGCAGTCGTTCACACCTACAAAACTTTTTATACGCCGCAGACGGCGGAGCAGTTTGATTTTACGCGTTATGATTATGTCGTGGACGCCATTGGTACCGTGACCGGAAAGCTGGAGTTGGCAGAGCAGGCCCAAAAAACAGGAACGCCTATCATCAGCAGTATGGGCGCCGGGAACAAGATGGATGCTGCCGCCTTTGAGGTGACAGATATCTACAAGACATCCGTGTGTCCGCTGGCCCGTGTGATGCGGCGGGAGCTGAAAAAGCGCGGCGTGAGAACGCTGAAAGTCGTTTATTCCAAGGAACCGCCTATGACGCCTTTGGACGATATGTCCATCAGCTGCCGGACGCACTGCATCTGCCCGCCGGGAACAGCGCGGAAATGCACCCAGCGGAGGCAGGTCCCCGGCAGCAACGCATTTGTTCCCTCTGTGTTGGGGCTGATCCTTGCAGGCGAGGTCGTGAAGGATCTGATCCGGGCGGATGAACCTGCCGGTTCAGGAGACTTCAGGCCGCAGCCGCTTTCAACAGGAGAAAATGCCTGATTTCCCACTACACGGCGGGAAATCTTTGAGGAAAACACCGAACTTTCTCGATTTGCCAAAATCCAGATTGACACGGCCCGCATTATGGAGTATGATTCAACCAACAAATGAAGTATGTTGTTGGAAAGGAGCGGCTGGTATGTTCTATTACGATTCTCGAATGTTCACCTGCACTATGGACATGGCTATGCCGATGCCCACGTTTTCGTGTGCTCATTTGCTGCCTTTCCGGAACATCCGGGGTCGAATGTGTATCTGTTAAGCTAAAAGCAACAGATCATCAGGACACATTTGAAGCGGGGAGCTTTTGAGCTTCCCGCTTTTTTCGTTGAAGGAGGAATTGATTTGATTGAGTTGGCACATATTTCCAAGAATTTTGGAAGCGGTCAGCAGCAGGTTCATGCAGTTCAGGACGTATCCCTGTCCATCCGGACGGGGGAGGTTTTCGGGATCATCGGATTCTCCGGCGCAGGAAAATCCACGCTGGTGCGCTGTATCAATCTTCTGGAGCGGCCTAACGCCGGTACGGTCACGGTGGACGGAAAGGAGATCACAGCCCTGAGCGTAAAGGAGCTGCGCCAGACCCGGAAGAAGATCGGGATGATCTTTCAGCACTTCAACCTGATGCCGTCCCGGACGGTGGCGGGAAATGTGGCCTATCCCCTGCGGGGCAGCGGACTGAGCAAGCAGGAGACCGCAGACAAGGTTCAGCGCCTGCTGGAGCTGGTGGGGATCGGCGATAAAGCTGACGCTTATCCCAAGCAGCTCTCCGGCGGTCAGAAACAGCGGGTCGCCATTGCCAGAGCTCTTGCCAACGATCCCAGCGTGCTGCTGTGCGATGAAGCAACCTCCGCGCTGGATCCGCAGACCACCAAATCCATTCTGCATCTGCTGAAGCACCTGAATGAAACCCTTGGCATCACGGTGGTGCTGATCACCCATGAAATGGCCGTGGTCAAGGAGATTTGCCACCGCGTCGCAGTAATGGAACACGGCCGGGTCGTGGAGCAGGGGGACGTTTTCAACGTATTTGCCGATCCGAAGCAGGAGATCACGAAGAACTTCATTCATACGACTTCCAATCTCCAGAAGATCGAGGAGCTGGTTGCCGAAAATTCCCCGGTGGTTCAGCTTCAGCCGGGAGAGGTGATCGTCCGCCTTTCCTATTTGCAGCGAAATGTCTCTGAGCCGCTGATTTCCACCGTGTCCCGGAAGTTCAACATTTCCCTGAACATCATCTTTGCGGATATCACCATCGTGCAGGACGCCCCCATCGGCGGAACGGTGGCCATCATCAGCGGAGAGCGGCAGAAAATTACGGAAGCAGTGGAATACCTGATCGAGAAAAATGTAGGCGTGGAGGTGATCAAAGATGCAAGAGTTTCTCAATGAGCTGATCCCCAATGTCATGGCAAAGCTGCCGGACTTTTACGCGGCCATCGGCGATACCCTTTTGATGGTCATCTGGTCAGGAGCCATCTCCTTCGTTCTGGGCTTGATCCTCGGCGTGCTGCTGACTGTTACAAGACCGGGGGGAATTCTGGAACACAAAGTCCTCTATCAGATCGTGGACAAGCTGGTGAGCCTGTTCCGCTCCATTCCCTTTATCATTTTGCTGACATGGGTCATGCCGGTGTCCCGTGCCATTATGGGAACCGCCATTTACGTCCGCGGCGCCATTGTCCCGCTGGTGTTCGGTTGCGTCCCCTTTTTCACCCGGCAGGTGGAAAGCGCGTTGGCGGAGCTGGATCCCGGCCTGATTGAAGCAGCGCTGTCCATGGGTTCAACCCCGCTGGAGATCATTTTCCAGGTCTATCTCAAGGAGAGCGTGGCAGCCATTGCGCGGGGAACGACCATCACGGCTATCAGCCTGCTGAACCTGACCGCCATGGCCGGCGCAGTTGGCGCCGGAGGCCTCGGCGACTTCGCCATCCGCTACGGTCATGACCGAAACATGGCGGATGTGACCAATGTGACCGTTGTCGTTCTGGTGCTTCTCGTCTGTCTCATGGAATTGCTGGGCGGACGGATCGTAAAGAAAAGCACGCATTGAGGGAGTCAGGCAATGAAAGTACAGACGAACGGAATCGTCGTGTTCAGAAGCGCTGCGGGGATCATCCGAATGCCGGCTTTGCCGGGACATGAGCCGAGATGACAAGGTCTGCATCGGAAAGGCAGAAACAGGGGACGCAGTACCCAACACAAAACATGACAGATTTTTAAAACGACTGATTATTGGAGGAACTTGAAAATGAAACGGAATAAAGCGATTGCATTTGTATTGTCCACCGCGCTTTTTGCGCTGGCTCTGACCGCCTGCGGCTCTCAGAGCAGCAACGGCACCCCTGCCGATGACAACAGCCAGTCCGGCGGCGACGCCAGCGAGCCGATCCATGTGTCCATCGGTGTTACCGGCGCTGTTCATGAGCAGATCTGGGCGCCCGCCATTGAAACGCTGAAGGGCGAGGGAATTGAAGTGGAGCTGGTGCAGTTCTCCGACTTTACGCTGCCCAACAATGCGCTGGCCAATGGGGATATCGACCTCGACGCATTCCAGCACCACCTGTATCTGGATTCCGAGATTGAAAGCTACGGCTATGACCTGACCAAGATCGCCACCGAATATTCCACGCATATGAACCTGTTCTCCGAGAAGATCGATTCCATCGACCAGCTGAAAGATGGCGATGTGATCGCCATTCCCAACGATCCCACCAACGGCGGCGCGGCCCTGAAAATCCTGCAGGATGCCGGCATCCTGACGCTGAAGGCCGACAGCGCGTTCAGTCCCACGGTGGACGATATTGAGTCCTACAATTACAATGTGAAGATCGAAGAACTGGCCGCTAATACCATTCCTTCCGCTCTGCCGGACGTCACCGCAGCAATCGTGAACGTGAACTACGCCATTGACTACGGCTTCAAGATGGACGACGCGCTGTATGTGGGCGATCTGAACGAGGAGCCTTACTGGACGCTGATCGCTGCCAGAACGGAAGATCTGTCCGATCCCGATAAAGTTGCCGTGTACGACAAGATCGTAAAGGCATTCCAGTCCGAAGGAACCAAGAAAGTCTATGAGGAGACCTTCGGCGGCTACTATGAGCCTGCCGGTTGGGATGAGGATCTGCTGGCCCCTTATAAAAACGCGTAAACGCCTTGCGGGAAGCCGGGAGAATTCCCGGCTTCCCATGATTCTGCGGACAGGAGGCTTGTGATGCTGGATTTTTTCATTAAAAACGCGCAGATCGTAGACGGCACAGGCGCGCAGCCATATTTCGGCAGCATCGGGATCCAGGGGGATACCATTGTATTTGCCGACGCTGAAAAGCACAGCGGAGAGACGGCGCGGCGGGTTCTGGATGCCGACAGGCAGATGGCTGTGCCGGGGTTCATTGATATCCATTGCCATTCCGACGCGGTGATTTTCCATCCCGGCAAGAATCGAAACCGGCTGCTTCAGGGATTTACGACGGAGGTGATCGGAAACTGCGGGCTGTCGCTGGCCCCTACGGCCCCGGAAACGTTGGACGCCCTGCGGCAATATTGCGGGCCGTTTTTCTCCTATATGCCGGTGCCGTACAACTGGCGCAGCTTTTCTGAATACCTGACTACGCTGGAGCGGCAGCAGCCGCTGCTGAACACCGCGGCGCTGGTTGGACACGGGACGCTGCGGATCGCTCTGGCCGGACTGGAAAACCGGCCGCTGACGGACGGGGAACAGGAGACCATGAACGGCTTACTGCGGGAGTGTCTGGAGGCGGGAGCTTTCGGTTTTTCTACGGGACTATTTTATGCGCCCGGCGTTTTTGCCGGCCGGCAGGAGATTTTACAGCTGGCAAAGATCACGGCGGAATACGGCGGACTGTATGCAACGCATCTCCGCAGCGAGAGCAGGCATCTGGCGGAGTCTGTGGCGGAAACGCTGTCCCTTGCAGAGCAGAGCGGCGTCCGTGTGGAATTCTCGCACCATAAGGCTTCCGGCAGAGAGAACTTCGGGAAGGTCCGGCAGACGCTGGCCATGATTGAAGACGCCAACGCCTGCGGTTTGGAGGTACACTGCGATGTGTACCCCTATGTCACCGCCAATACGCAGTTCAGTTCCATCCTGCCGCCGTGGGCGTTAGCGGGCGGTACGGACGCCCTACTGAGCCGCCTGCGGACGCCGGAGCTTCGGGCGCAGGTGATCCGGGATCTCAAGGGAGAGGGCGCTGTGTTTGAAAACCTCTATCTTGCGTCCGGCTGGGACAAGATCCTGATCAACGAGTGTTCCGCCCCGGAATTTGTGGGCAAGACCATTGCTCAAATTGCAGAGGAGCGGGGGGCAGACCCGTTTGAAGCGGCGATGGACGTCATCGTGGAGGGCAGCAACAGCGCCATGATGATGATCGAGCTGATGTGCGAGGAAGACGTGGCTGCCGTCCTGAAAGGCCGCTATTCCATGGCGTGTACCGACGGGTTCCCGTCTCAGGGAAAGTGCCATCCCCGCTACACGGCGTCGTTTATCCGGGTATTGGAAAAATACGTCCGGCAGGAGCGTCTGCTGACGCTGCCGGAGGCCATTCAAAAAATGACCGGCCTGCCGGCGCAGAAGCTGGGATTGCCGGATCGAGGCCGCATCGCTCCGGGCTGCAAGGCGGATCTGCTGCTGCTGAATCCCGAACGGATCCACGATACAGCGGACTATGACCACCCTGACGGTCTGGCACAGGGACTGGAGATTGTGATGATCAACGGTGTTTTGGCCATGGAACAGGGAAAAAGTACCGGCGTCTGCGCCGGAAGAGTTCTGCACAGGAATCGTGCAGAAAAATAAGGAGGGGCATCATGCAAACATTATCTGAGCGCACTGCCAGCTTTACCGATTCCGTCATCCGCCGGATGACGCGGATCTCTCTGCAATACAATGCGGTAAATCTGTCTCAGGGCTTCCCTGATTTTAAACCGCCCAAGGCCATTCTCGACCGGCTGGCGCAGGTAGCCTATGAGGACTATCACCAGTATTCCATCACCTGGGGCGCGCAGGACTTCCGGGAAGCGCTGGCCGCCAAGCAGTCCCACTATATGGGGCGGGCCATTGACCCCAACAGCGAGATCGTTACCACCTGCGGCAGCACGGAGGCCATGATGGCGGCCATGATGACCGTCACCAATCCCGGCGACAAGGTGGTTATCTTCTCTCCGTTCTATGAGAACTACGGCGCGGACACCATTCTCTCCGGCGCGGAGCCGATCTATGTCCCGCTGGTGCCGCCGGATTTTCACTTTGACGCCAACGTGCTGGAGGACGCTTTCCGCCAGCACCCCAAAGCGCTGGTGCTCTGCAACCCCTCCAACCCCTGCGGCAAGGTCTTTACGCGGGAGGAGTTGGAAACCATCGCGGCGCTGGCGGCCAGGTATGATGTGTACGTCATCACCGACGAGGTTTACGAACACATTGTCTACGCGCCCCATCAGCACACCTATTTTGCCACCCTGCCGGGGATGTGGGAGCGGACGCTTTCCTGCTCCTCCCTCTCCAAGACCTATTCCATTACCGGCTGGCGGCTGGGCTATATCATCGCGCCGCCGGAGATCATTGAGCGGGCCAAGAAGGTTCACGATTTCCTGACGGTGGGCGCGGCGGCTCCCTTACAGGAAGCGGTGATCCCCGGCCTGCAATTCGGGCAGGATTACTATGATGATCTGCTGGCCAAATATACCCATAAGAAGGAACTGTTCCTCAAAGGGCTGGACGATCTGAAAATCGTCCACAATGACCCGGAGGGCGCTTACTATGTCCTGATGGATATCGCCGAATTCGGCTATGACAGCGATCTGGAATTCTGCGAGGATCTGGCGCGGCTGGTAGGCGTGGGCGCTGTTCCCGGTTCCAGCTTCTTCCGGGAGCCGGTGAACCACCTGATCCGCTTCCACTTTGCCAAGAAGGATGAAACGCTGCTGGAAGCGCTGAACCGGTTGGAGCAGCTGAAAGCAAAAATTCCCTCCAGAAAGAAAACCATCTGAGAATACACCATACCATAGGGCGCAGGCGGGATCACTGACGATCCCGCCTGCGCCGATTAGGGTGTGCTTTTGCCGCAGAATGATAAAATCTGGCATATCCTGTCGTTTTGTGCTATAATGCAAAAAATATTGTATGTCAGGAGTGCGGAAGACCCGGTACGTCTGCGGGGCTTTCGGATCAGAATGATGAAAAATAAAAAGAGAATGTTGACGCGGATCTGTGCGCTGCATTACGCAAAGCTCGTTTACCGCTCGCTGCTGTTCCTGCTGGCAGCGCTGCTGTATTTCTCCGGCAGATTTCGATACAGCGGCGGCCTGTTCCGCGGTTTGGAGGCGGAGCCATGGCTGCTGGCGCTGATCTGGATCGTATACGCCATGGAGATGCTGCTGCGCTTCTTCCCCTCCAAGTTGGAAAGCATGGGCTGCCAGAAGCAGTTCCCGCAAAATTACCGCCCCACCGGCGTGTCCGCGCCGCAGATGCAGCCATGGACGCGCACCTTTGCCGCTGCGGCTGCATGGCTTCTGCTCAATGGTACGATCGGCGTGCTTTACCGGGTCAAGCTCATAGACAAGGATATCCTGATCCTTATCAGCCTTGCTTACGGTGTGTGCGATATGATCTGCATCCTGTTCTTCTGCCCGTTTCAGACCTGGTTCATGAAGAACCGCTGCTGCGCGGTCTGCCGGATCTATAACTGGGACTTTGCCATGATGTTCACTCCATATCTGTTCATCCCCAACGGGTATACATGGAGTCTGCTGGGGATGTCCCTCCTGTTGCTCCTCCGCTGGGAGATCACGGTACACCGGCACCCGGAACGCTTTGCCGAGAACACGAACGCGGCGCTTTCCTGCAAGAACTGCGAGGAAAAGCTGTGCCATCACAAAAAGCAGCTGCAGCATCTCCGGCGGGATATCCAACGTGGGGAAGAGCGGGCCGGAAATCCCTTTGCGTCCTGATTGGCAGGGCCTTTTCACCTGTTACTGACAGTGCATCCAATGTAAAAGCGAAACGGCACAGCGATTGCTGTGCCGCTTCGCTTTTATTTGAATGAGTTTCATGTTGGAATCGTTCTAAATATGGAAGCTGGGGCGGCAGCTTCAGCGGGGAATGAGATCGTGCCGCACCAGACTGCGCCGCATATTGGCAAAGGCCCATACCAGACTGGCCCCTAAAGCGATTCCCAACGCATACTCGGCGGTCTGCGCGGCATAGTCTCTGGCAAGGGATATCTCCTGCCGGACGGCGCAGTAGGTGGCATAATACAGCGACCGTCCGGGAATCAGGGGAATGACCAGCGCAATGGTCAAAAACAGCGGCGTAGGGGCGCGCAGCAGCCATGCCAGCACCTCTGCGTACAGCGCCGCGAAGGCCGAGGCGATCAGTGTGGGCAGCAGGATGCCGTCCAGCGCGCTGGCCGCAGCCAGATAAACCCCGCAGGTCAGCACGCCGCCCAGAGACGCAGGCAGCAGATACCGCCGCCGCAGATGGAACACCAGACAAAAGCCCAGAGAGCCGGTAAACGAGGTGAGCAGCTGGATCATCATAAGCCAAACCTCCCCATCAGCCAGAAGCCTGTCATAAAGCCCATGGCCAGCGCTCCGGCCCACAGCAGGGCTTCAATGAGCCGCATGACGCCGGAGATGGGCGATCCCACCATGGTGTCCCGGACGGCATTGGTCATAGCCATGCCGGGGATCAGGAGCATAATGTCACCGATCATGATTTTGTCCATATGCAGGCCGGGCATCAGCGTTGCCCAGAGCGTAATACTGATGCCGACAGCCAGCGCGGCCAGCAGATTAAAAACCAGACGGTTGGGACAAAGTGCGGAGAAGCGGCGCTGCAGCCAGCAGATCGCCAGACCGAACGCGGCGGCCGACAGGCCGTCCCAAATGCCGCCGCCGAAGAAGACCGTGCAGCTTCCCGCCGCCAGAGCGCTGCCTGCGTAAACCGAAAGGGGACGCGGCGGATTCCGGGTCAGCGTGAACAGCTCGCTTTTCAGCCGCTTTACGGACATCGGGCAGGTGCAGCACCGGCGGCTCAGAGCGTTGAGATCCTCCAGAATGGTAAGATCCGTGCCGCCGGGGGTGAGGATCCGACGGGTCTGGGTTACGTCCCGGCCGTCCGGCAGGGACATGGTGACGACAATGCTGGAGGTGATGACAAAGACGTTCATCCGAGCCGCACCATAAGCCAGTCCCAGCCGGGAGAGGGAATCCTCTACCCGGTTTACATCTGCGCCGACGGCCAGCATGGCCTCCCCCAGATCCAGAAAGCAGTGGAGCAGAGCGTCCGACTGCTCCATCAGGGTAGCTTCCGGTTCCATGTGTCAGAAACCGAAGAGCATGGAGCGGTTGATCTCCGCCAGCGTGTGAGCGCCGCACATGGCCATGGTGTCGGCCAGTTCGGCCTTCAGTTTGTCCACATAGGCCTGAATTCCTGCCTCGCCGCCGCCGTAGACCATGGTGACGAAGGGACGGGCGATCAGCACGGCGTCCGCGCCTAATGCCAGCGCCTTGAACACATCCGTGCCGGTGCGGATGCCGCCGTCCACAAAGACCTTCATCCGGCCGCCGACGGCGTCCACGATGGCGGGCAGCACCTCGGCGGTGCCGGGACACTGATCCAGCACCCGCCCGCCGTGATTGGAGACAACGATGCCGGCAGCACCGGCTTCCAGCGCTTTTTCAGCGCCTCTGACCGTCATGATGCCTTTGAGAAGGAAGGGCTTGCCTGCCATGGCGGCGATCTCCTTCAGCTGCTCCACGGTTTTGCTGCCTGCGGGGGGATTCAGTCCCTTCAGGAAGGGCAGACCGGCGGCGTCGATATCCATGGCGATGGCGCAGGGATCGGCGGCCTTTACCAGATCCATTTTATGGCGGATCGTTTCCAGATTCCAGGGCTTCACGGTGGGAACGCCGCAGCCGCCGTTGGCCTTCAGCGCCGCGGCGGTGGCTTCCATGACGGCGGGATTGGTGCCGTCGCCGGTGAAGGCTAAAATGCCGGCCTTGGCGCAGCCGGGAACCAGAATGTTGTTATAGCCAAGATCGTCATACTTGTCGCTGTAGTGCAGGGTCACAGCTCCCACAGGGCCTGCCATCACTGGGATGGTCAGCTTTTTGCCGAAGAAATCATAGCTGGTGTCCGCGTCCCCGTTTTCGCAGATCGTGTCCATATTGACGCACAGCTCCTGCCACTTCTGATAGTTGCGGATCGCGCCGGTGCCAAGGCCCTTTGCGCCGGGGCCGGGAACCATATTTTTACAGGCAAGGCCGTTGCACACCGGGCAGGCGCGGCACTTGCCTATGCAGGTTCGGGCCTGCTCCAGAGCTTCCTGATAAGTCATTTCTATCATCCTCCTGTTTCCTGTATTCACAGCGGTCTCATTGTACAGCGGAGAGGAAAAAAAGGCAAGCCCCCTGCTATTTGAAAAAAATCTGACTTCTGCGGAACTTTTGACCATGAGAACCGTCTATCTATACAGGAGACAGCGATGAAGGCTATTAAAAGGAGGATTGACCGATGAAAAGAAAGCTCTTTGCATGGATCCTTGCTATGACCATGTTTTTCTCTCTGGCGGCCTGCGGCGGCAGCGGGAAAAACGCAAATTCCAGCAGCATGGCGGTGGCCGATTCCGCGCCTTCGGAGACGGAGAAGGGGTATTTTGACACCACCGACAGCGATGATGCCAGCGCCGACAGCGGCAGCACAGTCCTGAAGGATCAGAAGATCATCTACACCGGCACGCTGAATCTGGAGACCACGGAGTTTGATGCGGCCGCCAAAGCGCTGCCGGAGCTGGCGGAGTCTCTGGGGGGCTATCTGGAAAGCAGTACCGTTGGCAGCGGCGGCCGGGGCTACCGCTGGGCAGACTATACGGTGCGGGTGCCATCGGCTCAGTTTCAGGGCTTTCTGGATCAGGCCGGGGGACTGGCGCATGTGACGTGGCAGAACACGGAGCAGCAAAACATCACGGAGACCTATTACGACACGGACGGCCGCCTGAAAACCCAGCAGATCAAGCTGGAGCGCCTTCAGAAGCTGCTGGCGCAGGCGGAAAACATGGAGGACATCATTACCATCGAGTCCGCCATCTCCGAAACGGAGTGGAATATTGAAGACCTCTCCGGCACCCTGCGGCACTACGACGCGCTGGTGGACTTTGCCACGGTGACAGTCAGCTTGCAGGAGGTCTACAAGTATTCCGACACGGAGGAGCTGCCGGAGAACTTTGGACAGCGGATCGGCAATGCCCTGAGCCGGGGCTGGCGCTCCTTTGTGGACGGCATGGCGGACTTCATCGTGGCGCTGGCCTACAGCTGGATGTGGATCGTGCTTTGGGCGGCGGTTATTATCGCGGCAGCGGTGATTGTGGGGAAGATCCGGCGGCGGAGACGGGCGGCAAAAAATTTGCCTGCCGCGGAAAAAACGGATGAGAAACCGGGTGACAAATCCGGCAATTCCTGATACACTGAAAAACAATGGGATATTCCCGCTGCCTTGAACTTTTTGACAGGAGGGCTGCCTATGAAACTGACATGGCTGGGACACGCCTGCTTTTTGCTGGAGGAGCAGGGGTATCGCATTGTGATTGACCCCTATGAGGGTGTGGCAGGGTATCCGCCTTTACAGGTGAGCGCCCACGCAGTCTTTTGCAGCCACGGCCATTTTGACCACAATGCTGTAAACTGCGTGACGCTGCTGCCGGAGACGGAATCCCCCTTTTCGGTGCGGGAGGTGCAGACCTTCCACGACGATCGGAACGGCGCTCTGCGGGGCGAAAATATCATCCGCATCTTCACGGCGGGAGGCGTATCTGTAGCCCATCTGGGAGATCTGGGCCACCAGCTGACTGCGGCGCAGCTACGGGAGATTGGTTCCGTGGACGCTGCGCTGGTGCCGGTGGGCGGTGTGTACACCTTGGACGCTGCCGGGGCAAAAGCGGTGTGCGACGCGCTGCACCCCGGATGTGCAGTCCCCATGCACTATCACCACGCACCTTACGGCCTGCCGGAGCTGGCAGGGGCAGAGGAGTTCCTGAAGCTGTGGCCGGCGGCGGAGGTTCATCGGCTGTCCGACGCGGATATTGCCGTAACAGGCGGGCTTTCCGGGGTGATCGTCCCCAAATTTAGCATAAACCCCACTTGACAAAGTATTTTATTCCGTGTAATATAGTTTCAGAAACCATATCACGCGGAATGAGGTGATTTTATGGAACAGCGCAGACAGGTGACTCTGCTGGGCGACTCCATTTTAAAGGGAATTCAGGTGGACTTGGGCAGCCGGCGCTATAAACCCCAGAACGAGATGAATGTGGATGCGCTGGAATCGGAATTTCAGCTTTCTATCCACAACGACGCCCATTTCGGCGCTACGGTCCGCAAAGGCAGCCGCCTGCTGGATCGGATGCTGGAGCGGCAGTTTCCCTGCGATATGCTGGTGATGGACTTCGGCGGCAATGACTGCGATTTCAAGTGGAAAGAAATTGCGGAGCATCCCGAAGCGGATCATCAGCCCAATGTGCCGCTGCCGGAGTTTGTAGAGCTGTATCGGAAGATGATCCGTCAGATCCGCAGCCATGGGATCCGTCCCATCCTCACCAATTTGCCGCCGCTGGACAGCGAGCGTTTCTTCAACTGGTGGTGCGGGGATCTGGACAAGGACGCCGTGCTTCGCTGGCTGGGGGATGTGGGCAATATCTACGCGTGGCAGGAACGGTATTCCCGTGCGGTGGAGCGTCTGGCGCGGGAAGAGCAGGTGCCGCTGGTGGATGTCCGGGGGGCGTTTCTGGATCACGGACATCTGGAGCAGACCCTCTGCGCGGATGGAACCCACCCCAATACGCTGGGGCAGGGACTGATCACTGCGGCATTTCAGAATTTTGGCCGTAGCTTGCGGCTGGCAGGGCAGACGGTCTGAATACGGACTGCCTGTCAGAAAAGGACAACGGAAAAAGGACGGCTGGTTTTCAAAACCGGCCGTCCTTTTTTACAGCTTCTGAAAGATATGCACCCGGAAAGACGCCTGACAGTCCAGCGTTTCCAGTGTTTCCAACCGTTCCACGCCGGACTTGGGCGTTTTCCAGCAGTAAGGCGTCATGCGGAAGAGGGACTGGATATCCGCCTGACGTTCCAGATGGAGGGGGAAGTCCACCGGGACGATATCCGTGTAAGCGAAGCCCTCATAAGGGGTTTCCTTTTCCTCGTTGGGATAGGGGGCGTCGTAGAGAATCTGCTTCAGCTCCCACAGGTGCCGCGCCCCCGGCACCACATAGAGGAAATACCCGCCGGGCTTCAGAACGCGGCGGAATTCGTCAATGGCCAGCGGGGAGAAGCAGTCCAGCAGAATGTCTGCGGCCCCATCCGGGAAGGGCAGGTGATAGCAGGAGGCCACTGCAAATTCGATGTTCTTATTCCGCTTGGCAGCCAGCCGCAGAATGAATTTGGAGATGTCAATGCCTGCCATGCGGGGCGTTTTCCCGGCAGCCGTCAGGGTCTGGTCGATGCCGGAGGTGTAATATCCCTCGCCGCATCCGGCGTCTAAAATCACAGATTTCTCCCCGGTAAGGGATAAAATTCGACTACAAAGTGTATTCAAAAGCGGATGATAATACCCGGCGGATAGAAAATCCCGGCGGGCGGCGGCCATAGCCTTGTCGTCACCGGGGGCGGCGGAGTGCTTCTGATTGGGGGGCAGCAGATAGGTGTAGCCCTCTTTGGCAATGTCATAGCTGTGACCGGCGGCACAGCGGTAGGTGTGTTCTTCCCGGTTCAGCGGCGCACCGCAGACGGGACAGCGAAAAAGACTCATGTGCGCTGCCCCCTTGTCACGTCGTGGATCCATGTGCCGCCGCGGACGCGGCGGATGCAGAACGGGACTTTTACAATACATTCCACCTGAATGGCAATGGCGATAGACCAGTACCCGCTTTTCAGAACCAGCGCGCACAGCGCGGTGATCGGCAGGCAGATCACCCATTGGGGCAGGAGATCCAGCGCCGTGGCATAGGCCACGTCCCCGCCGGCCCGCAGAACGCCGGTGACGGCGGAGATGGCGTAGGCGTGGAGGGGAATTCCGGCAAAGGCAGTGACCGCCAGCGCCGTGGCGATGGCGATGGATTCCCCGTACAGCTTGAACATGGGGAAAAGAACCGGGACAAACAGCGTGGGAATCAGCAGGAGAGAAAGAACGGCGATGCCTGCGCCGATCAGCGTGGAGAACCGCAGCAGTTCCTGACTCAGCTCCAGCACATCCTGATAGCTCTGGCCTTCGCCGATGGCTTTGCCCACCAGAACGGCCGTTGCCGCGCCCAGACCGAAGCACACCACCAGAAGAAGGCGGCTCAGGTTGCCCATAACAGCGTTGGCGGCCAGCATTTCCACGGAGTTGTCCGTATAGCCCAGAATCACCGTCAGCAGGGAGTTGCCAAGACCCCATGCGGCCTCATTCAGAACCACCGGGGAGGCATATTTCAGAAACCGCCGGGCCATGTCCATGCCGGGGTGGAGCAGGGCGGTCAGATCCAGCGGAATGACCCGGCTGCGGACGGCGCAGACCACGCAGATCGCAAACTCGCTGACGCGGGCCAGCAGGGTGGCAATGGCCGCACCGGCCACCCCCAGCGCGGGAAAGCCGCCGTGGCCGAAAATCAGCAGGTAGTTCAGCCCGGTGTTCACCAGTGTGGAAAAGCCGAACAGCTTCATGCCGAAGGTGGTGTTCTCCACGCTGCGCTGGGCGCTGGCATAGATGGACGAGAGCATATTGAACACATAGGAAAAACCGATGACTCGCAGATACGGCGCACCCAGCAGGGACAGCTCGTGACTGTTGGACAGCAGATCCATCACCTGCACGGGGAACAGGAAAAACACCACTGCCAGCACAACGGTAATGCCCGTGCCGATGAAGGCGGCCACACCGATGGCGCGGTTGATGCTGCGGGTATCCCCTTTGCCCCAGTACTGGCTGACCAGAATCCCCAGCCCGCTCTGCACGCCGAATACGATGCTGATGAGCAGAAAGACCGGGACGTTGGCAGTGGTGACTGCTGCCATCTCCTTATTGCCCAGCTGACTGACCATAAAGGTGTCGATCAGTCCCAGAGAAAAGGTGATGAGGTTTTGCAGAATGACCGGCAGGGACAGCGTCCACAGCCGCTTGTAAAAGCCGGGATTCCGGCTGGAAAAGGAAGACATGACAAATCTCTCCGTTGTATGTTGATTTGGAACCGGCATTGACCGGCGGAGCAGAGGAACGCCTTACAGCATGGGCATCCGGCGGTCATGGTGATTCCGCAGGGCCTCAGCGCAGGCGTCGATCTCCGTAAAGGTGGTCTCCGGGCCGAAGCTCAGCCGGATGACCCCGGCGGCCACCCGCTTGGGCAGCTTCAGGGCGGCCACCACCTGACTGGACTTCCCCTGATGGCAGGCAGAACCGGCGGAGATGCAGATACCCTGACTGCCCAGATCCGTCACTACGTTCTGGCTGGGCCAGCCCGCCATGGAAACGGACAGCACATGGGGGGCTTTGCCGTCCCCGATGATTTGCAGATCCGGGATGGCGCTGAGCTTTTCCACGGCGTAGGCTTTGACCTCTGCCATGTGCCGCAGCTTGTCCTCCAGATGATCGCATCGCAGCTCCACGGCTTTGGCAAATCCGGCGATCTGGGCGGTGGCCTCCGTGCCGGAGCGCAGCCCCATCTCCTGCCCGCCGCCGGGCAGCAGGGGGCGGGGATTCCGCACCCGCGGGCCGATGTACAATGCACCGATGCCCTTGGGCGCACCGATCTTGTGGCCGGAGAGGGTGATGAAGTCCGCCCCCAGCGTTCTGGCGGAGAAGGGGATCTTCAGAAAGCCCTGCACCGCGTCGGTGTGGAGCAGCGTCTTGTCGTTGACAGCTTTCAGCCCTCTGGCAATGTCTGCAATGGGGCAGATATTGCCCAGTTCATTGTTTACCATCATGACGGACACCAGTGCTGTGTCCGGCCGCACGGCGGCGAGAACCGCTTCGGTAGAGATGTCTCCGTTCCTGTCCGGCAGAATCCGCGTGACCTCCCAGCCCTCCTGCTCCAGCTGCTGGCAGCAGTTGAGAACGGCGTGGTGTTCCACGGCGGTGGTGACGATGTGACGGCCTGTGTGGCGGTTCTGCCAGCAGGCGGCCCGGATGGCCCAGTTGTCCCCCTCGGTGCCGCAGGAGGTGAAATACAGCTGCTTTGCCTCGCAGCCAACGGCTCCGGCAATGACGGCCCGCCATGCGTCCACCCGGCGGTGCATCTCCTGCCCCATGGGATACTGGGCGCTGGGATTGCCGAATTCCTCCGTGAGAACGGTATACATGGCGTCCGCCACCGCTTTGGAAACCGGCGTGGTGGCGGCGTGATCCAGATAAATCATAGATGTTCTCCTCATATAACAGAGTTGCGGTGATGAGAATCCCTTTCATTGGGGGTTGCCCAACGGAGAAAAATTCAGTATAATAAGCGCATCTGCTTATTATATAAAGTTTTTTGAAAAAGCGCAAGAAGAAACCCTGTTTTCTCTAAAACCGCTGCTGAAAATGAAAGACCAAAGGGGGGAGAATTGCCCGATGAAGAAGTGTACCGTATGGATCATAACCCTGCTCTGCCTGCTGTCCCTGATGGGATGCGGGGCGGAGACTGCACCCGCCGCACCTGACCCCTCTGCTTCTTCCGCAGACGGGACGGAGAGCCTCCCCTTTCAGGAGGGGCAGCTGTACGCCGCGGCCTATTTGGGCTATGGCGGGATGGAGGATCTGTCCTACTACACGCAGACCTGTCTGAACGGTGCAGAGCCGCCGGTATTCTATCTCTCCGCAGGCGAGTATTACCTGATCGTTCCCCGGTATGCGGACGCGACCCTGCGGCTGTACCGAAGCGACATCGAGACCGGGGACAGGGAATTGGTCTGGGAGGATCCCGGCTGCCGCCCCTTCATCATCCAGTGCAACGTCAGCGATATTTTTGCCGATGCGGTGATCTCCCTGACCCACGGGGAGGAGACGGCGGAGTTTTCGCCCTGTATTTCCCTGAAGGACGGTAGCGTTCAGGTGGGAGAGCGGGGGCTGAATATCACGAAACAGGAGCGCGGCTGACGCGCTGCAAGGAAAGGAACCGAAACAAGACTATGAAAGTCGCCATTTATACCCTTGGCTGCAAGGTGAATCAATATGAAACGCAGGCTATGGAGCAGACCCTCCGGGCAAAAGGCCATCAGGTGGTGGACTTTTCCGATGAGGCGGACGCCTATGTGGTGAACACCTGCTCCGTTACTGCGGTCAGCGACCAGAAGTCCCGGCAGGCGATCCACCGGGTACAGAAGCAGCACCCGGCGGCGGTGGTGGCGGTGTGCGGCTGCTACCCCCAGACCCATGCCGAGGATGTGCGGAAGCTGGGGGTGGATCTCATTGCCGGTACCGGCGACCGGGAGGGCTTTATCACCATGCTGGAGGAAGCTGCCGCAGGCAAAAAGAATCTGGAAGCCATTGACAGATCCTTTGAGCGCCGTACCTTTGAGGTGCTGCCTGCCGGGGGGATGGAGGGCCGCACCCGCGCCATGCTGAAAATCGAGGACGGCTGCGTGAACTTCTGCACCTACTGCATCATTCCCTACGCACGGGGACCGGTGCGCTCTCTGCCGATGGAACAGGCCGTGGAACAGACGGCGCAGCTGGCGGCGGAGGGATACCGGGAGATCGTACTGACAGGGATCGAAATTTCCTCGTGGGGACATGATCTGAAAAACGGCAGAACCCTCATCGACCTGCTGGAAGCCCTGTCTGCCGCCGCGCCGCAGGTACGGCTCAGACTGGGCAGCCTGGAGCCTCGCACCATTACGGAGGACTTCTGCCGCCGGGCTGCGGCACTGCCCAACCTCTGTCCCCAGTTCCACCTGTCCATGCAGAGCGGGTGCGACGCCACCCTGAAGCGCATGAACAGAAAGTATGATACCGCCCGGTATCTGGAATCCGTGGAGCTGCTGAAGCGCTGGTTTGACCGGCCGGCCGTCACCACGGATCTCATCACCGGCTTCCCGGAGGAGACGGAGGAGGAGTTCAGCCAGACGCTGGACTTCATCCGCAGGTGCGGATTTGCTCAGATGCATATTTTCCCCTACTCCATCCGCCCCGGTACGCCGGCGGCAAATATGCGTCAGATCCCCAAAGCCGTCAAGGAGGAGCGGGCCCACCGGGCTGCCGCCGCGGCGGAGGAGATGCACCGGGCCTATCTGGCGGGCTGCGTGGGACAGATCTATCCGGTTCTGTTTGAGCAGCCGAAAAACGGAAAATTCTCCGGCCATGCCCCCAACTATATGGAGGTGCTGGCGGATGGGGAACAGCTCCACAATCAGATCCGCAATGTGAAGATCACTGCGGTAGAGGGCGAAGCACTGTTGAGTGAGATACAGGAGGAGCCGGTATGAAGAGCCACTTTTTTGCGTATATCTCCCGGATGCGGTTTATCCAGCGGTGGGCGCTGATGCGGAACACCGCCCCGGAAAACGTGCAGGAGCACAGCCATCAGGTGGCGGTGCTGGCGCACGCGCTGGCGGTCATCCGCAATGAGCGGTTCGGCGGCAGGGTGGATGCCGGAGCCGTGGCGGCGGCGGCGCTGTACCACGACGCCAGCGAGATCCTGACCGGCGATATGCCTACCCCCATCAAGTATGATAATCCCGCCATCCGCAAGGCGTACAAGGACGTGGAGGCCGTGGCGGAGGAGAAGCTGCTGCATATGCTGCCGCAGGAATTCCGGCCGGTGTACGCCCTGATCCTGCACCCGGATGCGGAGACAGAGCAGCTGGTGAAGGCGGCGGATAAGCTGTCCGCCTATATCAAGTGTGTGGAGGAACTGAAGGCCGGCAATAACGAGTTCCGGGAGGCTGCCGCACAGACCCGGACGGCGCTGGAGGACTATGGTCTGCCGGAGGCGGCGTATTTTCTGGAGACGTTCCTGCCCAGCTTTTCCCTGACGCTGGATGAACTGAAATAGGACGGGAGAACCGGATATGGATATCAAACAGCTGAATTATTTTATGGCCGTGGCACAGGCGGGCAGCTTTTCCAAGGCGGCGGAGAATCTGACGGTTTCTCAGCCTACGCTGTCTGTGGCGGTGAAAAAGCTGGAAGAGGAGCTGGGCGTCCGGCTGTTCTATTCCTTCAACCGGGAACAGCGGCTGACAGACGAGGGGCTGCGGCTGATGAACGGCGCACGGCGGCTGATGGATGTTTACCAGCAGACCGTGGAGGATGTCCGGGTCATGGATCACAATACGGAAGGCTCCTTTATGCTGGGGCTGTCCCCCTTATTCGGCGCCTGCTTCTTCGGGGATCTGCTGCCGGGCTTTGCCGCAGCGTATCCCAATATCCACATTGAGATCGTGGAGGACGGCGCCAACCGAATTGACGAAAAAGTAGCGCGGGGCGAGGTGGATTTGGGGGTGTCCCTGAATACCGACCGGCTCACCGCCGCCGTGGAAAGGCGGCACTTCACCACCCAGCGGAACGTAGCCCTGCTTCATGAGAGCCACCCTCTGGCGGAGCGGGACTCCATCACGGTGGCTGATCTGCGGGAGGAGTCCTTTGCCATCTTCAACCATAATTTCATCCTCCACCGCCAGATTCTGGAAGCCTGCCACGCGGCGGGCTTCCGCCCCAGATTCGCCCTGCTTACCGGCCAATGGGACTTCATGGTGGAGATGGTATCCAAAAACCATGCCGTGTCCATCCTGCCAAAGCCCGTGCTGGAAAAGCAGTCCCACCCCCATGTCAGGTGTATTCCTCTGACGGACAGCATGAAGTACTGGGACATCGTGCTGACATGGAATAAGGAAAAATATATGCCCCGCTCCTGCCGCCTGTTTCTGGACTATATCAGCCGGAACCTGCCGCCGGACGACCTTTGACTTGAGATCCCGCCGTATATATCGGCGGGATTATTATTTTAATTAATATATTTGCTTGTATAAAATTATAAAAATGTAACATCAAACAAAAAATGATAATAAAATTGATAATTTATAATAATTGAATTTTATAAATACGATTGATATAATTTAAACAAGTGGTGCACCAAGTGAAAAGGAGAAAGAGGATACTATATGGGAATTAACTCACAATCTCAGGCTCTGATGGACAAGATCAGGGCGAAAAAAGGAATTCCCCTTTTTTTGAATACCGTGGCCCGTGTACGGGAAGCTAATATCCGCCAATATTGTACAGACCCGCCGTTGGTTGAAATTGGAAAAACACAAGATGTCTTTGTTCCCTGCCCGTGGGGAATGCTCCGAATTAAGCTTTACTACCCTAAAGAATTCATGCAGCAGGACTGTGCATTGCTTCCTGTGGTTGTTTTTTACCACGGTGGAGGGTGGACTGTAGATACGGTTGAGACGCACGATAAGGCGGTTCATGTCATGTGTGCATCCAGCGGCTGCGTATTTGCCTCGGTTGACTACAGATTGGCTCCTGAAAACAGGTTCCCAGCCGGTATTGAGGATGCATACACGGGCTTACAATGGATTTATGACAATGCTGAGAAGATTGGCGTTGACCGTGAGAAAATTGCGGTTTGCGGAGATAGTTCGGGTGGAAACTTTGCAGCTGTTGTATGTCAAATGGCAAGAGACCGCGGCGGTGTTCCTATCCGCAATCAGGTTCTGATTTATCCGAATACAGATTTTGTTATGGCAGGATGGAAATCTGCGGAGACAGTCGGGAGCGGGTATTACTGCACTAAGGATGCGCTTCTTTGGTATTGGAATCATTATGTGGGAGATTCTTATGATCTGGAAAACCCATACCTGTGTCCTATGCGGGCAAAATCGTTTGCTAATCTTCCGGATGCCTACGTAGTCGTAGCCTCATATGATCCGCTTCATGATGAGGGAGAAGCATATGCAAAAGCATTAGAGGCAGCGGGAGTAAAGGTTAAATTCCGTGACTGCACGGATTTGATGCATGGATTCATTCTCTTTTGGGATGAAATTGATGAAGGGTACGATGTTCTTGTAGAAATTGGCGCGTATCTGAAAGATAATTTGAAACAGTGATCTGAAAGATAATTTGAAACAGTGAAAAAGGAGATGGCTTATGATAGGCATTATTGGTATAGTACTTGCTATTATTTTCCTGATGGTCGGTTCTTATAAAGGGCTGTCCGCACTGCCGCTGACTTTACTGGCCTCTTTGATTGTGATTGTGACCAATGTAATGAATCTCTGGGAGTCACTGGCCACACTGTATATGAATGGTTATGTGGGAACATACCTGAACTATTTCTTGATTTTCTGCTGCTCCAGCCTTTACGCTCACGTTATGACAGAATCTGGCAGTACGTTGTCTATTGCTTATCAGCTCCTTGGCTGGTTTGGCAAAAAGCGCGTGATTCTGGCGTCCATTATCATCGTAGCTATTTTGACCTATGGCGGTGTGAGTTTGTTTGTGGTCATGTTTGCTGTCGGCCCAATTCTTTATACCATGTTTCAGGAGGCCGATTTGCCGCGACACCTGATTGCGGCGGTGCTGTTTGCCGGTTCCTGCACCTTTACCATGACCTGCTTGCCCGGCAGCCCGCAGTTGACAAATATTATTCCCTCTCAGTATCTGGGTACTCCTCTGACGGCTGCTCCTGTGTTTGGCTGCATTGCAGCAGTGGCACTGTTTTTGATGGATTATGCATATTGCGAATACTGCGCGAGAAAAGCGCGGAAGAATGGGGAACATTGGTCTTTTCAGAAAAATTTTGACGCCTCTAAATATCAAACCGGTGACCGCTCTACTTTGCCTGGGGCATTTCAGGCATTCCTACCGATGGTTGTCCTGATTCTGTTTATCTTTATTGGCGGCAAATTTATCAGCAATTCTGCAATGCTTTCCGTCAGCGCTATGCTGCTGGGTACAATTAGCTGCTATCTGTTGAACCTGAAGCGGTTCATGAATATGGATATCCGCAAAATCCTTGCAAGCCTGAACAACGGTATTACCTCTATCGGAAGCCTTGCTGCTGTCTGTGGCTTTGGCGCGGTTGTACAGGGTTCGGCAGCATATGGCCGCATTGTAGAAAATGTTACTTCTTGGCAGATGAGTCCGTATATGCTTGCAGTTGTATCTACGGCAGTGTTGGCTGCAGTGGCAGGCTCCTCCTCCGGCGGCGCACGGCTTATGCTCTCCAGTATGTCGGAGTATTTCCTCTCTACTGGTGCGGATATGCAGATTATGCATCGTCTGATCTCCATTGCGGCAGGAAGTCTGGACTCTATGCCGCATGCAACAGGAATTTTCCTGTTCAACGATTATCTGGGGACTACTCACAAGGAAATCTATTGGCACTGCTTCTGGACAGCATTGGTACCTCCTGCTATTATCGCACTGGTCGGTGCTACGATTTTTACGGTGATTGCCTAAATACATTTGAAGTAAATTGTGCTATATTACATTTAAGTGTGCTACAGGATAGTCCACTTAAATACCAAAAGAAGGAGAGATTATGGTGAAAACTGCACTGATTACCGGCGGCGCTTCCGGCATTGGAAAAGCCTGCGTGGAGAAAATGGCACGGGAGGGCTACGGCGTTGTCATTGCCGATGTAAACCTGGCCGGGGCGGAAGCTCTGGCGGCACAGCTGACGGCAGAGGGACTGTCTGCCATGGCTGTTCACATGGATGTGGGCAGCGAGGAAGAAGTGGAGGCCGGCTTTGATAAAATGATGGAAACTTACGGCTCCTGCGATCTGGTGATGTCCAACGCAGGCGTTCAGATCGTCCATCCCTTTGACGAGTATCCCTTCTCCGACTGGAAGAAAATGATGTCCATTCACGCCGACGGCGCGTTTCTGGTGTCCCGCGCGGCCTTCCGCCGCATGAAGGCCAGCGGCAAGGGCGGCCGGATTGTGTTCACCGGCTCTGTCCAGTCCTTTGTTGGCTCCAAGCTGAAAGAACCCTACAACTTCGCCAAGCACGGCGTGGCAGGTCTGGCCAAGGCCATCGCGCGGGAGGGCGCTGAATACGGCATCTACACCTATACCATCTGCCCCAGCTACATCAAAACGCCGCTGGTGGAAAAGCAGATCCCCGAACAGGCGCGGGATCTGGGTATCACGGAGGAAGAAGTGGTGAAGAACATCATGCTGCGGGATACCGTGGACGGCGTGTTCACCACCGTGGAGGACGTGGCCAACACCCTGTTCTTCCTCTCCAACGATCAGGGCGCCCTCACCGGCCAGTCCCTGCGGCTGACTCACGGCTGGGCCATGATGTAATTTGCGGGAGGAGACGGTTATGGAAAAAATTGCTGTTTATGGCTCCGGCACCATCGGCTCCTGCGAAGCGACCCTCATCATCGGCCACGGGATTCCCTGCACGGTCATCGGCCACTCCGAGCGGGGACTGGAGCGCTGCCGCAAGGCGGTGGCTCAGAACTGGGACGACCTGATCGCCAATGGCCTTGCCTCTGAGGATAACAAGGCCGCCGCGTTGGAATTGCTGACGGTGACCAACGATCCTGCTGCGCTGGCGGGCTGCACCTATGTTTTTGAAGCCGTGGCGGAAGGCACGGCGGAAAAGCAGGCGGTGTATGAGGCCATTGCCGAATATGCGGAGCCGGATGCAGTGGTGGCTTCCTGCTCCTCCTCCATAGATGCGGAAATTTTGGCAGGGCTGTCGCCCAAGCCGGAGAACCTGCTGATCGCCCACCCCTTCCAGCCGGTGCATATGCTGCCGCTGGTGGAGGTCGTCCGCCACGAAAAGACGGCGCAGTCCGCCATTGACCGGACGCTGGCGCTGCTGGAAACCCTCCACCGTCAGGTGGTGGTGCTGAACCGCAGCGTGCCGGGCCTTCTGGTGAATCGCTTCGCACAGGCGCTGTTCCGGGAGTCCATCTATCTCATTGAGCAGGGTATTACCACAGCGGCCGATATCGACCGGGCGGTGAAATATGCCGTGGGGATGCGGTATGCCTCCATCGGCCTGTTGGAATACTACGACGCCGTGGGCTTCCAGCTGGAAAGCACCATCGCCGGGAATGTGTATCCCGACCTGTGTGATACCAAAGAGCTGCAAAAGACCACGATAGACGGCCTGGCCTCCGGCAGGACCGGTCAGGCGGCCGGACAGGGGCTGTACGACTGGTCGCAAAAGGATCAGGACGATTTCCGCCTGCGGAAGCAAAGTCCCTACTTTGCCGGCGTCCGGGAGTGGACCATGCCCACAACCCATTGATCCGTCGCCCGCCCGCCTTTGTTTACGGATGGTTTACAAATTTTTCATGGGCATTTCAGAAATAAAGGCTATACTAAGCCCATCAGTTGAAGGAGAACAGCCTCAGCTGATCTGAGAGGAAAAGCCATTCTTTCAAAGTTGACCATAGCGGTTCACTGCCCGCCGGGGAAGATGTCCCGAAGCGGCAGACCAAAAATTCCGTCTGCCGTCAGGCTGGGCGTGGCGATATGATCCCTTTCTTTTTCTTTCATAAAAACCGGCAAAGAGCGGAGACGTCAGTCTCCGCTTTTTGCTGTGTTCAGGCGCTGCGTCAGCCATTCTTTTGACTGCTGGCGCACGAAGAATTCCGCAAATAAAAAATGGCGGCGGGGAAATCTGTCCGACAGGTTCCGACAAATTCCAGTTCTTTCCATAAATTGTAATCATAACTGTAAACCGGCGCACCGAATTATGGGGAATCCGGGCGCACCGGGCCTTGCACACATTATGAAAGGAAAGAAGGACGAAAAAAATGAGGAAACGACTGACCTCCTGCCTGCTGTCGCTTGTGCTGATATGCAGTCTGCTTCCTGCCAATGTGCTGGCTGAAGAGCTGCGGGATGAACCGATTCCGACGGCGGAGGAGGTACTGCCGGAGACTGAGGAGCCGAAAGCACCCATGAAAACGGAAGAATCGGAAACACCGGCAGAGCCAGAAACGCCGCTTTCTGCGTCTGCGGTGCAGGACAGCGGGGAGGGAACGCTCGCCGAGGAAGAGCCTGACCCCGAAGTTTTTGCGGCTGAGATCGTCAGGGAGGGGGAGGAGACACAGCAATTCCAGACCCTGAGAGAAGCTGTGACGGCAGCGCAGACAGGCGATACGATCCGTCTGCTGGACGACTGTGAGGAAACGGTTCAGATCTCAATGAACAGCAAGAAAAATACCCCGACCCAGCTGACCTTTGACCTGAACGACGGCAAGGGGGAAAAGCGGTGCATTGTCGGAATACAGGCGAACAGCGCCACCGATCGGTGTACGCTGACGGTAAAGAACGGTACGCTGAAAAACGGCGCTGCCGGAAAGGGGTCTTCCGGTGGGGCAATCTCATGGCCCTGTGACCTGAAAATTGAGGATTGCACGATCGAAAAGAATGCAGATAAGGCCATTGCGGTTTCCTTCCACGGAGGGAATGGGAGTGTCAGGATTTCCGGGACAGACTTTATCGGTAATCATGAAGAAAGACCGGCGGGCAGCGGCGGCGCTGTCAGCATCGCAATGGACGGCACAGCTGAGATCAGTGATTGTACCTTTACGGACAATTCAGCCGGTTCCATGGGCGGCGCCATTTACTGTGACCATGAGGAACTGAACATCACAGACTTGCACCTTTGAAAAGAATAAAGCAGCCTGTGGCGGTGCGGTTGCCTGTATGGGAACCCAGATTACTCTGGAAGGCGATTCTGCCGCTATGAAGGAAAATACCGCATCGGTGATGGGCGGCGCCATTCATATTCAGGGGCAGAGCATTTTGAACATCGGGGACGCCATGCTGGCAGACAACGAAGCGGCCTGGGGCGGCGCAATTTCCGCATATGCTTCGGAAGTGAACATTCACGGAACCCTTGAAGGCAATACGGCTGCCAGACTGGGAGGCGGCTGCTATAATTCCGCGTCGATGCTGAACCTCAATGGGGCTGTGATCTGCAATAACCGCGCTGGAACCGCAGGCGACGATATCTTCAATGCGGACGCGGCAGCAAAGCTGTCCCTTGGCGGAACCGGCAAGCAGACGCTGGATGACTGCGGCGATCAGATCGACGGCTGGTATGAGGATGGAATGCCGGGAACGGCGGAAAACGATGACGGCACCACTTCTACCGTGTATGGCCCACGGTGGGACGCCCACAGTGAACAGAACCATGTCAAAGCCTGCCCCGCAGGTACGGTGGAGGGCGCGTTGGCCGTCAAGGCGGCCCACAAGGTCATTGTTCCTATGGAACCGGACGAACCGGACGCGCCGTTCCACTCCAAGTCCAAGGCGGCCACCAACCTGAACAGCCGCTACCAGTCCGACGTGACTCTCTCCCTGCCTGCACAGCAGGAGACGCTGATCTCCGACGTTGTGTTCGTACTGGATAAATCCACCAGCCCGGAAAAGGAATCGGCGCTTCGGATGCTGGAAACGCTTCGGGAACAGGTCGGTGCGGACGCGAAGGTGCGGGTAGGCGTTGTGACCTTCAACACCACCGCGGCGAAAAACGGCTTCTTTGACCTGTCAACGGAGCTGGACAAGATCCAGACGGCATTTGACGCGCCGCAGGTTTCCGGCACCAATCTGCACGCGGGAATTCTGGCGGGCGCTTCCATGCTGGATGCGGATACGGCTGTGCAGGACGATCACCGCAAGTATTTGATCGTCATCAGCGACGGAATTACCTATATGTACGATGAGGACGCAAAGATCGTCCCCTATTACTGGATGAACGACGGTTCGCCGTACTTCTCCAAAGATCCCTACAGCTGGGACTTCAAATATGGCCAGGGAACCACCTTCACAGCGGAGCAGTGGGATGCGTGGGTGGAGACAACGGCGGAAACGCTGGAGCGGGAAACCATTGCCCCGGCCCTTTATGAGAACCGGGATACGCTGACCGCAGAAGACGGTGTGGAGGTAACGGAGAATCTGGCATATACGACCAGCGTTGACCGCGGACTGTATTATGCGTATCAGGCCTATCGGGCGGCGGCGCAGAGGTACCGCTGCTATGCCGTGGCAGCCGGCACGGGCAAGGTAAACACTTACCCCTTCGGCCCTTCTTTCATGGAGTATCTGGCTGGCGGTGAGGAGGTTTCCTTTGATACCATCCGGAATGAGATCGTCTATCTTCTTGGTGCCGGTTCCTGTGTTGTGGACGAGATCGGCAGCGGAACGGACAACAAGGGCAACGCCTATCACTTTGACTTTGTGGATGATGCGGCCAATCTGGCTCTGACAGTGGGGGGCCGGACGTACACGGTGACAAAGGCGGAGCAGGTGGAAAGCGGTGCGGTTTCCACCTACTGGTTCGGCCAGCCTGTGGAAAATGGGCAGAGCGGGGCCGACTATCCCTTTGTCCTCCACTATTACAAGGACGGCACGACGCTGCGTGGAGAACGCTATGACGAGTGCTTTGTCTGGGAGTTTCATGCGCCGGTGACGCAGTTCCAGCGGGTGGAGCTGACCTACACCGTCCGGCTGGCCGACCCTCAGACTGCTGCCGGTACCTACGGCGCATATGATGGCACCGGTGAAAGCGGAGCATCCGCTCTGTTCACCAACAACAGCGCGGTGCTGTATTCCGTGGATTCCACCGGCGTCAGCGGCCAGCCTGAACGCTTCCACAGGCCCACGGTCTCCTATACCGTCAGCGGCAGCTCCGGCGGTGGCGGCGGCAGCGGAAAGCTGAATACCGAGGAACATTACTCCTATATCATCGGCTACAAGGACGGCCTCCTGCGGCCTTACGGCGAGATCAGCCGCGGCGAGGTTGCGGCCATCTTCTTCCGGATGCTGACGGATAAGACCCGGAATGAATACTGGAGCCAGACCAATTCCTTTACGGATGTGGCGGCGGAGAAATGGTGCAACAATGCCATTTCCACCCTTTTCAGCATGGGGATCATCGACGGTTACGGCGACGGGGCTTTCCGGCCTGACGGCCCCATCACCCGCGCGGCCTTCACCAAAATGGCGGTAAATTTCTTCGACTATCATGTGAAGGATTATGACGGCAGGTTCACGGATGTGGAGGGCGATGCCTGGTATGCCGGGTATATTCAGGCGGCAGCGGAGCTGAAGCTGATTGAGGGCTTTGACGACGGCACCTTCCGCCCAGACGACTACATTACCCGCGCACAGGCCTGCGCCATCATCAATCGGACGCTGGGGCGTGTCCCGGATGCGGATCGCATGAGCATCCGGCCGCTGGTGACGTGGCCGGACTGCGATGAGGACGCATGGTACTACGCGGACATGATGGAAGCCACCAACAGCCATGATTACCAGTGGATCACCGTGGGCGGGGAAAAGACCGAAAAGTGGACGGAGAAGCTGCCCCAGCGGGACTGGGCTGCTCTGGAACACACATGGTCTACTGCCAACTCCGCCAAGGGCGGCGAAGTGGTGGGCTGAGGACTCGGAGGAAGTTCCCCCTTGATTGACCGTCTCTGCTGGCTGCCGGAAAATCCGGCAGCCAGCAGCGTATCGAAAAAGTTTTTTGACACGCTGCTGCAAGATTTTCTGAACTTGATCAGTTCAAAAAACCTGTGATTGAAAGCGAAAGACACCCCTCCTGGGTTTCTTTCGCAGCTATTTTCCTTCCCGTCGCGCAACATTTCCGAGTTGTTTGACCATTTCTGAGGGCTGCCGGAAAATCCGGCAGCCCTCTATTACGCTTGCTTTTTGAAAAGGAATATACTATAGTATAAGGATCATACAGGCAGAGTAGAAGCGCGCGTGTTGGCCTACGGCCCACAGTGCCGACGGAACGGGGAGTTGTCCGCCGGACGAAAGGAGATTACCGCAGTGCGCGCTTCGCATCCCGCTGCCGCATACCGGAAGCGGCAGGCGGAACCTGCCAGACCTCCTCTGTGCGGCGTTACTGCCGCAGAAGGAGGATTTTTTATGGATTCCCATCCCTTTTCCGCCGCCTACTGGCACATGGCCGCCGGTGAGCTGAAGAACGTCCGCAAGCTGACCTTTGCGGCGCTTTGCATGGCACTTTGCATGGCACTGTCAGCCATTCCCTCCGTCCCCCTGTGGGGCGGGGCCAAGATCACATGGGGCTTTCTGGCCAGAGCCGTGTGCGCCTGGGTCTGCGGCCCGGTGCTGGGGCTGGTGTTTGGCGCAGCAGAGGACCTTCTGAGCTTTTTCATCACCGGCGGAGGCGGGTATCCCTTCTTTCCCGGCTATACTTTGACCACCATGCTGGGCGTTTTTTTATACGCTTTGTTTTTTTACAAGTCGAAGATTACACTTCGTAATGTTTTTTTGGCGAAATTGCTGACCAATCTTGAAAATGTGCTGCTGGGGGCGCTGTGGATGGCGATCCTCAGCGGTAAGGCATGGTATATCACGGCCAGCGGCAGCGTCATCAAAAATCTGGTCTGCCTGCCGTTTCAGACGGTGCTGCTGCTGCTGCTCATGACCGCCCTGCGCCCGGCTTTGAAGAAAATGCGCCTGGTGGAATGACCGGCAGGCCGATTTGCCTGCATCGTAAATGCACAGGAAAAACGAGCCTCCGCTTTTTTGAGCGGAGGCTCTTGCTGTATGGATGCGCGGAGCGGATGCGAAGGGCAAGCGGGGGAGGGCAACTTCTGCCTCCGGGAACAGAAGTTTACCATTTGCTTTCCCTTTGTTCACAAATTGTTTACCTGCCCCCATTGACTTTACCTGACAGGGGTGGTAAACTGCGCTTAGCACTCAGGAAGAAGGAGTGCTAAAACGATTTGAGGTGCTTTTTGTGGACTTGACTGACCGGAAAAAGCAAATACTGAAAGTGGTCGTGGAGGATTACATCCGCACCGCCGAGCCGGTTGGCTCCAAGGCCATCGCTTCGGAAATGGGCGGCAGCGTTTCCTCCGCCACCATCCGCAACGAGCTTGCGGATCTGGTGGAGCTGGGCTATCTGGAGCAGCCCCACACCTCCGCGGGACGGATCCCCTCCCCCAAGGGCTACCGGCTGTACGTCAACGAGCTGATGGAACGCCAGCGGCTCTCCATTGCGGAGACGGAGAAAATCAACCAGTCCCTTCAGATCAAGATGGAGGAGCTTGACCGGGTCATCTCTCAGGCGGGCAGGGCCGTCAGCAGCTTTGTGAATTATCCAGCCTATGTGGCCACCGCCGGAAAGGGCAGCGTTACCGCCAGCCGCTTCGAGCTGCTGCCGGTGGATGAAAAGAGCTGCATCGTGGTCATGATGATGGGCGACAACCGGGTAAAATCCCAGCTGCTGCGGATGCAGCTGAAGGTGGACCGGGATCAGATGGCCGCGCTGGTGGAGCTTTTGAACCGGCACTTTACCGGCATCTCCACAAAGGAGATGAACCAGAAGCTGATGGCCGTTTCACAGGGCATTACCCCCCAGCTGTTCCTGCTGCTGAGCCAGACGGTGAATTACGCCGTGGATGTTCTGGAGGAATCCAACCACCGGGAGTTCATCACGGCAGGAGCCAACCAGCTTTTAAAGCTGCCGGAGTTCCGGGACGCGGATAAGGCCCATGAGCTGATGAGCTTTCTGGCGGACGACAAGGAGAAGCTGCCGGTGCCGGATGAAGGGCCGATGAAAATCCTGATCGGGCCGGAAAACGTCAGCGACGCGCTGAAGGACACCAGCGTGGTGGTGGCCAGCTATGATATCGGCGACGATATGCGGGGTCTCATCGGCGTGGTGGGCCCCACCCGGATGGATTACGCCGCAGTGGCCGCCAGATTGACCGGCTTTGCCGACGGGCTGACAAAGCTCTTCGGCAAGCAGGAAAAACAGGAATTACCCCCGAAGGAGGATGCAGATACATGAGCGAAGAAACGAAAGAGCCTGTGGAGGAGACCCCGGAGACGCCGGAAGCCCGGCAGGAACCGGCTCCTGAGAATCAGGAAGCAGAAAAGAAGCCCAGAAAGAAAGAGAAAAAGGAAAAGGGCATTACCTTTACGCGGGAACAGGTGGAAAAGATGGAGCTGGCTGCCAAGCAGCTGGAATCCGTGAAGGATCAGTTCACCCGCCTGACTGCCGAGTATGACAATTACCGCAAGCGCACCACCAGGGAAAAGGACAGCATCTATCAGGACGCCAAGGGCGACACCATCAAGGCGTTTCTGGCGGTGTATGACAATCTGGAACGGGCCGCTGCCGCAGAGGGCGGCGAGGACAGCCCCCACAAGAAGGGACTGGAGATGATCTTCCAGCAGTTCAAGGAGCTGCTTGCCAAGGAAGGCGTCAAGGAGATCGAGGCCAAGGGCAAGGATTTTGACCCGGAGACCATGAACGCCGTGATGCACATCGAGGATGAGAGCTTCGGTGAAAACGAGGTGTCTCAGGTGTTTCAGGCAGGCTTTGAGCTGAATGGCAAGGTCCTGCGCCACGCCATCGTACAGGTGGCCAACTAAAGGAGATTTGTATGGATAAGAAGCTGTACCGCGATCCCCGGAACGGGATGCTTGCCGGCGTGTGCGCCGGGATCGCCGAGTATTTCGGCTGGGACCCCACATGGGTCCGGCTGGGCTGGGTGCTGTTCACCCTGTTGGGGGGCAGCGGCCTGCTGGCATATATTATCGCCGCGGTGATCATTCCCAGAGATCCCATCGACCCGGTTTATTGACCGCGCTTCCGCCGGAACGGCTTCTCTCTGGCAATGAAGCCGGATCAAACAGAGTAATCAATAAAAATTTGAGATAAATTTGGAGGAATTCATTATGTCTAAGGTTATCGGTATTGACTTGGGTACAACCAACAGCTGTGTGGCCGTCATGGAGGGCGGCGAAGCCGTCGTCATCCCCAACGCAGAGGGCAACCGTACCACCCCGTCCGTGGTGGCATTCAGCAAGACCGGTGAGCGGATGGTCGGCCAGGTGGCAAAGCGTCAGGCCATCACCAACCCCGACCGCACCATCTCTTCCATCAAGCGGGAAATGGGCAGCGACTACAAAGTGAACGTGGACGGCAAGTCCTACACCCCGCAGGAGATCTCCGCCATGATCCTGCAAAAGCTCAAGGGCGACGCCGAGGCTTATCTGGGCCAGACCGTCTCCGAGGCGGTCATCACCGTCCCCGCTTACTTCACCGACGCCCAGCGTCAGGCCACCAAGGACGCCGGCAAGATCGCCGGTCTGGACGTGAAGCGGATCATCAACGAGCCTACCGCAGCCGCCCTTGCTTACGGCGTGGATAAGGAGCAGTCCCAGAAGATCATGGTGTACGATCTGGGCGGCGGCACCTTCGATGTGTCCATTCTGGACATTGACGACGGTGTGATCGAGGTTCTGGCCACCGCAGGCAACAACCGTCTGGGCGGCGACGACTTCGATGAGTGCATCATGAAGTGGATGGTCAGCGAGTTCAAGCGCACCGACAACGTGGATCTCTCCGGTGATAAGGTTGCCATGCAGCGTTTGAAGGAAGCTGCCGAGAAGGCCAAGATCGAGCTGTCCGGCGTGACCACCTCCAACATCAACCTGCCCTATATCACCGCTGACGCCACCGGCCCCAAGCATCTGGATCTGACGCTGACCCGCGCCAAGTTCAACGAACTGACCGCCCATCTGGTGGAGGCCACCGCAGGCCCCGTCCGTCAGGCTCTGGGCGATGCGGGCCTCACCGGCAATGACATCCACAAGGTTCTGATGGTGGGCGGCTCCAGCCGGATTCCCGCCGTGCAGGATATGGTCAAGAAGCTCACCGGCAAGGAAGGCTTCAAGGGTATCAACCCCGACGAGTGCGTGGCCATGGGCGCTGCCCTGCAGGGCGGCGTGCTCACCGGCGACGTGAAGGGTCTGCTGCTGCTGGACGTGACGCCCCTGTCTCTGGGCATTGAGACCATGGGCGGCGTCTGCACCAAGCTGATCGACCGCAACACCACCATCCCCGTGAAGAAGAGCCAGATCTTCTCCACCGCCGCTGACAACCAGACCTCCGTTGAGGTCAATGTCCTTCAGGGCGAGCGGGAAATGGCCGCTGCCAACAAGTCTCTGGGCCGCTTCCATCTGGACGGCATCGCACCGGCCCGCCGGGGCGTGCCTCAGATCGAGGTCACCTTCGATATCGACGCCAACGGCATCGTGAACGTCTCCGCCAAGGATCTGGGTACCGGCAAGGAGCAGCACATCACCATCACCTCTTCCTCCAACATGAGCAAGGACGACATTGATAAGGCTGTGAAGGAAGCCGAGGCTTATGCCGCACAGGACAAGAAGATGAAGGAGGACGTGGAGACCCGCAATCAGGCGGATCAGATGGTCTATCAGAGCGAAAAGACCCTCAGCGAGATGGGCGACAAGATCCCCGCTGACGACAAGAACAAGGTGCAGGCCGGGATCGACAAGCTGAAGGAAGCCCTGAAGGGCACCGACACTGCCGCCATCAAGGCTGCCACCGATGCGCTGACGCAGGACTTCTACGCTGTCAGCGAGAAGCTCTATCAGCAGGCCAATCCCCAGGGCGCTCAGGGCGGCGCCCAGGCCGGTCCCGACATGGGCGGCCAGCAGGCCGGCGGCGCACAGGACGGCCAGTATTATGACGCGGACTACAAGGTTGTGGATGACGACGACCAGAACAAGAAGTAAATCAGCGTGTTCGGAACCGATGGGACGGGGGATTTTTCCCCGCCCCATTGGGGCCGTTTTGGAGAAAATGAGGCAATTAGGGCTGAGGAGCCTGAAACGGCAGTCCGCAGTGTGCGGTTTCCGGTTCCTGATTCCTAATCGCGCATGGAGGATGTAGAGTATGGCAGCAGAAAAACGTGATTATTACGAAGTTCTTGGCGTTAATAAGAGCGCCTCTGAGGACGAGATCAAAAAAGCATATAAGAAAATGGCTCGGAAGTACCACCCGGATCTGAACCCCGACAATAAGGAAGCGGAGGAGAAGTTCAAGGAGGTCAACGAGGCCTATGAGGTTCTCTCCGACGCCAATAAGAAGGCCCGTTATGACCAGTTCGGCTTTGCGGGGGTAGATCCCAACTACGGCGCAGGCGCAGGCGCAGGCGGCGGAGCCTATGACGCCGGCGGCTTTGACTTCGGCGATCTGGGGGACATCTTCGGCAGCTTTTTCGGCGGCGGCTTCGGTTCCGCCCAGCGGCGGAATCCCAACGCCCCCCAGCGGGGCGAGAGCATCCGTTTGGGTGTGACCATCAGCTTTGAGGAGGCCGCCTTCGGCTGTGAGAAGGAGGTCAGCGTAGACCGCTATGAGACCTGTACCTCCTGCCACGGCTCCGGCTGCGCCGACGGCACGTCCCCGGAGGTCTGCCCGGACTGCCACGGCTCCGGTCAGGTGCAGGTGCGGCGGCAGACGCCTATGGGCGTGTTTGCCACCACCTCTCCCTGCGGGCGCTGCGGCGGCAAGGGCCGGATCATCAAGACTCCCTGCACGTCCTGCCGCGGCAGCGGTCTGGAGCGGAAACGCCGTACCATTCAGGCCAAGATCCCGGCGGGCATCGACAACGGCCAGACCATTTCCATCCGGGGACAGGGCCACGCCGGGAAAAACAGCGGCCCCGCAGGCGATCTGCTGATTACCATTACCGTGCGGCCTCATGAGCTGTTCCGCCGGGAGGGGACTTCCGTCCTCTGCGAAGCGCCCATCACCTTTGCACAGGCGGTTCTGGGCGCAGAGCTGGAGATTCCCACCATTGACGGCAAGGTGAAGTATGAGCTGCCGGAGGGAACCCAGTCCGGCACCACCTTCCGCCTGAAGGGCAAGGGCATCCCGGAGCTGAACGGCCGGGGCCGGGGCGACCAGTACGTTACCGTTTACATCGAAACGCCCCGCAATCTGAACCGGGAGCAGAAGGAAGCTCTGAAGAAGTTTGCGGAGAGCGTTGGCGATAATAATTATGAGGAACGGAGAAAGTTCTTCAAGAAATTCAAAAAGTGAGGCACAGTATGTATCTGGCGGATTATCATACCCACACGCAGTTTTCCCCGGACGCGCAGGATTCCATGACGGCCATGGCGCAGGCGGCCATCCGGGCCGGACTGGACGAGATCTGCTTTACCGACCATGTGGAGCCGATGGAATGGGGGACCACAAAGCTGCGGGGGCCTTACGACTGGACGCTTCTGACGCGGGATTTCCGCGCGGCGCAGGCGGCGGTGGGCGATCAGATCCAGCTGCGGCTGGGCATGGAGCTGGGGGATGCCCAGTGGGCGCCGGAACACGTGGCGGAACTGCTGGCAGACGCCCCGGAATTCGACTTCATCATCGGCTCCATTCACCTGCTGTCAAGGCGGTATGGGAGCCAGGATCTGTATGTGTTCTCCCCCAAAGATGAGTCCGAGGCGCAGGAGGCGCTGGGGGATTATCTGGAGGAAGCGCTGGCGCTGGCAAAGCAGGGCGGCTTCACGGTCATGGGACATCTGACGCTGCCCCTGCGGTATTTCAACGAAATGCGGGGCTTCCATACCAGCTTTGACCCCTATGAGGAACAGATCCGGGAGATCCTGAAAACCCTGATCGAAAACGGCCGGGGCATCGAACTGAACTGCAACCGGGGCAATCAGCCGCTGCCGGACGGGAAGTGGCTGAAAATTTACCGGGAATTGGGCGGCGAGGTCATTACGCTGGGAACGGACGCCCACAGTACGCAGCACGTTGGCTGCTCCGTCCGGGAGCGGCAGGCACTGCTGAAAAGCTGCGGCTTTACGCGGTTCTGCACCTTTGAAAAGCAGAAGCCCATCTGGCACGCACTGTAATTGAGGAATTGATTTTTCAATGGGAATGATGTATACTGTTCCCGCAAAAATCCCAAAAAACAACCATTTGGAGGAGACGTTATGAAAATCGCACTGGGCTGTGACCACGGCGGCTATGAGCTGAAGCAGTTTGTGATGAAAACTCTGGAAAAATTGGGCTATGAATATGAGGATTTCGGCTGCTACTCCACCGAGAGCTGCGACTATCCCGATTTCGGCGCCGCTGCTGCCCGCGCTGTGGCAGAGGGCAAGTGCGACCGTGGCATTGTGATCTGCACCACCGGTATCGGCATTTCCATCGCCGCCAACAAGATCAAGGGCATCCGCTGCGCCCACTGTGCCGACTGTCTGGAAGCTGAGATGACCCGCCGCCATAACGACGCCAATATGATGGCCATCGGCGCGGGCTTCACCGGCAAGAACATGGCGGAGCGGATGGTGGAGGTGTTCCTGACCACCGAGTTTGAGGGCGGCCGCCACGAACGCCGGGTCAACAAGATGATGGCTCTGGAGCAGGAATAAAACACGGAATCTACGAAATGGGGTGAGGAGAGATGGCGTCAGGCACCAGAGGCTACAGCAGCTACCGCGGACGGGGCCGCAAGGGAAAGATTTTTCTGGCCATTGTGCTGATCCTCATTATTCTGGCCTCCGCGGGCTTCATTATCGCGCGGGAACACATGACTTATGACGCCGACGGCAATCTGCACTTTGACCTGCCGTGGACGAAAGGGCCGGAACCGTCCGACCAGCTGCCGGAGACACCGGATGTGAAGATCCAGAAGCCGGAGGCTTCCGAAGATACCCCTGCGGCCGTGAACGTGATTCAGGCCGTACAGCTGGGAGAGGATCCCGCGCAGTGGCAGGCGCAGCTTTCCACCGGGGCGTATAACGCTTTCGCCGTGACCATGAAAGCATCGGACGGCACGCTGGAATATCCCTTTGAAACCAGCGTATCGGGCCGGAAGCTGTCCGATCAGGCGGCAGCGGTGCAGGAAGCCCTGCCCCGGCTGCTGGACGGAGAGCGGTACAGCATTGCGCGGCTGTCCTGCCTGCGGGACGGCGGCGTGGCCAGAGAGAATCTGGAGTCCATGGGCCTGAAAAATACCGGCGGGTATGTGTTCTATGACGGCAACAACGAAAACTGGCTGGATCCGTCCAAGGAAGCTGTAAAGACGTATCTTTCCGATCTGGCGGTGGAATGTGCGGATCTGGGCTTTGACGAGATCCTGCTGACCGACCTGAATTATCCCACCGTGGGAAAGCTGGACAAGATCGATTACGGTTTTGCTGACGGCTTTGCGGATCAGACCGCCTATCATGCCGAACAGATCGCCGACCTGCTCCGGGCCATTCAGGAGGCGCTGGCAGGCCGGGATGTGAAGCTGAGCCTTGAAGTGCCGGAAGCGGCCTACGAACATGACGGCATCGACAGCGATGCGGGGCTGGATCTGTACGGCGGGCTGATGAGCCGCCTGAGCCGGGTCTATGTGCCGACTACGCCGGAGAAGGCGGACGGAATGGATTCGGAAGCGCTGGGGAACGGTGTGCTGATTCCCGAACTGACGGAGATCCCGGAGGGCGTTTCCTATAGAAGCTACCTGATGATGAATCCCTGAACGGCATTCGCCGGAAAACGTCTAAGCGATGAAAAAGCGCCGTGCTGCATAGCAGCACGGCACTTTTTTTGCGTCAATCCAGCTGGAAAGTTTCCAGATTATGATGAATTTTCACAGTGATAGGGGCAAACTGGGGATAGCGCTTCAAAAATTCATCGGTAAATTCAAAGTGATCCCACTGGTGCATGGGGAAAAAACGGCGGACGTCCATCAGCCCCAGAAAGTAGTCCGGCCCCAGATCGCCGCCGCTTTCCAGACGGGGATCCAGCGGCAGCATGGCAAGATCGGCCCTGCGGCCCCTGAGCGGTTCCGTATACCGCTTGAAATTGGCCTCCATGTTGCGATTCCACGCGTCCCCCTCTTCCACCCAGTGCCACCAGTTCAGATCTCCGGCGTGGAAGATGGCTTTGTCCTCCGCTGTGACCATCCATGCAACGCCCTCGTCGGTGGAGGGGAAGGTTTCCACCGTGACGGCCGGCAGCGGCTGAAAAACGTCATGCTTGCCGCAGCGGCGGCATTTGGCGGCGGTCTCCGGCGTGAGACGCCACTTTTCCAGATTGCGGGACAGGAGATGAAAGTCGCTGCCCAGCAGGAACTGGATGTCCGCTTTTCGCTCCGCCAGCGTGAATACTTCCGGGTTGAAGTGATCCTCATGCCTGTGGCTGATAAACACCAGCAGGGGCTTGTCCGGCAGAGGCGGGATCGGCTCCTTCCACCAGTCGAACAGCAGACAGACGGTATTCAATTCGATCAGAAACCCATCGTGGGCCAAAAATGTGACACGCATGTAAATTTTCTCCTTGATTCGCAAAAAGGGGGTGGGAAGCCGCCCTGCCTTGTGGTAAGATTATAGCATGAAACGATCAGATTCGACAACTGTAAATATTCCGGCGGCGCTGACTGCGCCACTGCTGGTCTGGTACCGGGAAAACGCGCGGGATCTCCCGTGGCGGCATACGGAGGACCCCTACCGCATCTGGGTGTCGGAGATCATGCTTCAGCAGACCAGAGTGGCGGCGGTGTTGGGATATTATGCCCGGTTTCTGGAGGTGTTCCCCACGGTGGACGCTCTGGCGGCAGCCGATGAGGAGCGGCTCATGAAGCTGTGGGAGGGCCTTGGCTATTACAGCCGCGCCCGGAACCTGCAAAAAGCGGCGCAGGAGATCGTGAAGCTGGGCAACTTCCCGGACACCTATGAGGGCCTGCTGGCCCTGCCGGGGATCGGGGATTACACCGCTTCCGCCATTGCCGCGGCAGCCTTTGGCCGGTCGGAACCGGCAGTGGACGGCAATGTGCTTCGGGTAGTGACCCGGCTGGCGGACTGCCACGACGATATTCTGGATGCGGGGACAAAGCGGAGCATCCGGGCGGCGCTGTCGGCAGTGATGCCGGAATCCGGGGCGGACGTTCGAATTTTCAATCAGGCCATGATGGAACTGGGGGCCACCCTCTGCGGCCCCAACACCGCGCCGCAGTGCGGCGCTTGCCCGGTGCGGAGCCTCTGTCTGGGACTTCAGCGGGGAACTGCGGCAGAATTGCCGGTGAAAAAGCCGAAGAAGGGACGGCGGATGGAGGAGAAAACCGTGTTCCTGCTGATCCGGGATGGGAAAATCGCCCTGCGGAAGCGGCCCAAAACCGGCCTGCTGGCAGGGCTTTGGGAGTTTCCCAATGTGGAGGGCGCTCTGAATGAAAGCGCCGCCGGAGAGGCGGTGGAGACCATGGGGCTGACGCCCATCGACTGGCGCAGCCGCCTGACGGCAAAGCACGTCTTCACCCATGTGGAGTGGCACATGACCGGCTACGCCCTCACGGTGCGGGGCAGCGGTCCGGCGGAACTGGAATGGGTGGATCAGGCGGGACTGGCGGAGCGCTCTGTGCCGTCGGCCTTTGCCCGGTATTATGAAGCGGCAAATGATATTTTGAAGGAGAATTGATATGGGCTTTCTGCTGGGTTTGCCCCTGCGGCTGCTGGGGCTTGTTTTTGGGCTGATCCGATTCCTGATCCCGGTGGCGCTGCTGGTTCTTTTGGGAATATGGCTGTATCGGAAGTACGGCGGACACAGACCCGCCGACAGCGGCAAAAAGGATGAACCGCATTTCAAGGGGCCGGTGTACACCGTGGATTATGAGGATGTCAAGGACGACGACAAGCATAAGGAGTAAGCGCTATGATTCCTGCGCTGATTGAAAGAAAATACTACGCCGCCGGCGTGTACGGTTATTCTGCCGTATCAGAACCGTGCTGCCCCGGTGGGCGGATAAGCTTTGCCGCAGGGAGTGCTGCGCGCGGCAAAAGTCGAAAAAGGAGAAACTATGCTGAAGGCAATCAATATCCTTGGCGTTCTGGCTTTGTTCCTGCTGCTCCGCAAGCTGATCTGGTGTCTGCGGTGGCTGTGGTGCTGGAAGCAGGGACGGGAGACCCCGCCGCCCATCGGCTGGCTGCCCAATCGGGACGGGGGCCGGTTCGCCGCCCATGTGGAGGAGCACGATAAGGAGGAGTAACCGTGCCTTTCTGGAAAAAGAGCGAAGATCCGTGGGACATCGATCCATCCAAGCGCCGCCCGGCCCTAAAACCGGCGGAAAAAGCCCCCGGTCTGGTGGATACCATCCGGGAGGAATGGGACGCCATGCAGAAGGAGCGGCAGGAGAAACGGAAAAAGCTGGAGCTGCCGCCGGAGAAATGTCCATGGTGCGGCAAAGACATGGAGCAAGGGTTCCTCTCCGGCGTTAAGGGCGGCGTTTACTGGCAGCGGGGCGTTCCCTCAGGGAAAGCGCTGTGGCTGGGCGCCGGCAGTGAAAACACCATACGGGTGGACACGGAGGGAATTTTCAGCACCTACCACACGGCGTGGTACTGCCCGGACTGCAAAAGAATGACCATAGATGCTTCTGACCTGCAAACGGAGGCGGAGAAAAACCAGATGGCCTTCCCCGTGGGAGCGGAGAATATGACAGAGCAGAGCGATGAAATAAAAGAGGGAGAATAGGAACAATGGCGCAGCTTTACTTCAAATACGGAGCCATGGGCTCCAGCAAGACGGCCAACGCCCTGATGGCCCGGTTCAACTATGAGGAGCGGGGTCAGAAGACCCTGCTGGTGAAGCCCCGGCTGGACCAGCGGGACGGGGATCATATGGTTCATTCCCGCATCGGGCTGGAATACCCCTGCATCTACTTTGACGAGATGCTGAAGCTTTCCGAAGATGTACTGAAGGAGAACGCCTGCATCATCGTGGACGAGGCCCAGTTCCTGTCCAAAGAGGATGTGGACTATCTGGTACACATTGTGGACGATCTGGGCGTCCCGGTGATCTGCTACGGCCTGCGGGCGGACTTCAAGGGGGAACTGTTCCCCGGCAGCTATGAGCTGCTGGTGATGGCCGACAAGCTGGAAGAGGTGAAAACCATCTGCTGGTGCGGTAAAAAAGCCATGTTCAACGCCCGGTTCGACGAAAACGGCAAGGTTCTCAAGGAGGGCGCACAGGTGGTTCTGGGGGCCAACGACAAGTACATCGGCCTGTGCCGCCGCCATTGGCGGGCGGGGGATCTTGGCCCCAATTTCAACGGAAAGGGTACGGGAGACTGATGATCTGCAATCTCTGCCCCCGGCGCTGCGGCGCGGAGCGTCTGCCGGACAGGGCGGGGGGCGTGTGCGCCATGCCCTCTCTGCCGGTGGCGGCGCGAGCCATGCTTCACCAGTGGGAGGAACCGTGCCTTGTGGGGGAACACGGCGCGGGAGCCGTGTTTTTCTCCGGCTGCAATCTTCGCTGCAAATTCTGTCAGAACGGGATCATTTCACAGGAGGGCTTCGGCAAAACCATATCGACGGAGCGGCTCCGGGAGATTTTCCGGGAGCTGGTGGAGCAGGGGGCGGCCTGCCTGGATCTGGTGACGCCCACCCATTTTGCAGACGCCATTCTGGAAGCTTTGGGGGAGGAATCGTGGCCGGTGCCGGTGGTGTGGAACTGCGGCGGGTATGAGTCTGTGGAGACTCTGGGACGGCTGGAGGGCCGGGTGCAGGTGTACCTGCCGGACTTTAAGTACGCCCTGACGGAGCCGGCGCGGGACTATTCCGCCGCGGCGGACTACCCGGAAATTGCCAAGATGGCAATTCTGGAGATGTTCCGCCAGACCGGGCCGTACAGGCTGGAAAACGGCCAGCTGAAAAGCGGCGTCCTCATCCGGCATCTGGTGCTGCCGGGAGAACTGGAAAACACGAAGGCGGTCATTGACTGGGGGGCGGAGACCTTCCGCCCCGGCGATGTGCTGTTCTCCCTCATGAGCCAGTATACCCCACAGCCGGGGGCCGAGGGCAAGCTGGCCCGGCGGCTGACCAAGGGGGAGTACCGGGCGGCGGAGCGCTACATGGCGGACTGCGGCCTGACGGACGGCTTCACGCAGGAGCGGACCTCCGCTAAGGAAGAGTATACCCCGGATTTCCATTTGCAGGGGATCTGAGAAACAGGGCGGACAAACTGGAATTTGTAAAGGAGATATACAACATGAAGAAAGTCTGCTTAGCGGTTTTGCCAGCTTTAACAATAGTGTTAGAATTATTACCCTTGGGAGCAGTTTGTATTTTTGCAACATCTCCAACAGAAAGAGTAAAAGAAACATTCTCATACTTTAGCCTTACACCGTTTGGCTATGCAAATTTTGCTCCACTTATTACAGCCACACTTACTGTTGCCATCTTCTTACTTTCATTGTTTTCATTGAAGAAGAAAGGTGTTCTCAAAGCATTGTTTGTCCTTTCCATTATTACGGTAGTTATTTCTCTTTTGCCATTGATGTATGGCTTAAACTACTATACCCTTGTAGGAGCCTTTATAACAGTAACACTTGTAATAGAAAGTATTTTGGCTAAGATACAACAAAAGTAAAGCGATAACTTCCAGTTTTCTGATTTCTCCAAAAAAGAACGCCCCTGTATGATTTATCATACAGGGGCGCTGCTGTATCCGATTTTCAGATGCCCAGCAGGACGGTGGCAAAGCGGAAGTAGATCAGCAGGGACAGGGCGTCCACAATGGTGGTGATGAAGGGAGAGGCCATCACCGCCGGGTCAAAGCCAATCTTTTTAGCCAGCAGCGGCAGCAGGCAGCCCACGATCTTGGCGGCGAACACCGTGCATACCAGCGTCAGGCAGATGACGGCGGCCACGGTGATGGTGATGGGATTGCCGAACACCAGCCGATCCAGCAGCATGAGCTTGACGAAGTTGGCGGCGGCCAGCACCGCGCCGCACAGCACGGCCACCCGGCATTCCTTCCAGACCACCTGAATCAGGTCGGAAAATTCGATCTCGCCCAGAGACAGGCCGCGGATCACCGTGACGCTGGCCTGAGAGCCGCAGTTGCCGCCGGTGTCCATCAGCATGGGGATATAGGCTGTAAGGATGGTGAAGGCGCTGAGGGCGTCCTCAAAGCTGGAAATGATCTGGCCGGTAAAGGTGGCGGAGACCATCAGCAGCAGCAGCCACGGAATACGGGATTTGAAAGTGTCAAAGGCACTGGTGCGGAGGTAGGGCTTGTCCGTCGGCAGCATAGCCGCCATCTTTTCCATATCCTCCGTGGTCTCTTCCTGCAAAACGTCAATGGCGTCGTCGACGGTGACGATACCCACCAGACGGTTTTCCGTGTCCACCACGGGGAGAGCCAGAAAGTCATACTTGCCTAAAGCGCGGGCGGTCTCCTCCTGGTCATCCAGGGTCTGGACGCAGATGTAGTTCCGCTCCATGATGTCCCCGATGATGTCATCCTCCTCTGCCAGCAGCAGGGTACGGATGGAGAGGACGCCGATGAGGTGGCGGCCATCGTCAATGACATAGCAGACGTTGATGGTTTCCTTGTCCGGGCCGGTGCGGCGGATGCGCTTCAATGCGTCCAACACGGTCATGGTGGCCTTCAGATCCACATACTCCGTAGTCATGATGGAGCCGGTGGAATCCTCCGGGTATTTCAGAATTTCGTTGATGCTCTTCCGCATATCCGGGTCGGAGTGCTTCAGAATCCGCTTGACCACATTGGCGGGCATTTCCTCCACGATGTCAACCGTATCGTCCAGATACAGCTCGTCCAGCACTTCTTTCAGTTCCGTGTTGGAAAAGCCCTTGATCAGCAGCTCCTGCTGGTCGCTTTCCAGCTCCACGAATACCTCGGCGGCCTGCTCCTTGGGCAGCAGGCGGAACAGCAGGGGCAGGGTCTTTTCGTCGTCCAGGTCGTCGGCCAGAATGGCAATGTCCGCAGGCTCCATGGGCAGCAGGAGGTCCCGCAGCTCTGTATATCGTTTTCGGTTCACCAGATCCTCAATTTTTTCGACCAGTTCCCCACGATTTTCCATTTCAAACATAGCGTGACCTCCTTTCCGGGCAATCTGCCCGGTATTTAGCCGTCCGGCGGAAGAAAAGAAAAAACTCCGCCGCCCGGTGCCGGTGCGGTGAAGTCTCATTCATCAGGAAAGCAGCGCAAAGGGGAGCTTCCCAACCGTTCAAGCTTTAGCCTCACAGGGCGGTGAAATCGCGTTAGATGATACCTTGTTGTTCGATATCGCCTGTTCAAACCCTCTCATGATGTCTCCATCACTCCGCGGCAGCGATCCATATCCCTGTGGTAGCCTTACCTACCGGAACCATATGCGGTTGTTGTCTCTATAGTATGCCAAAAAAACGGCGATGTCAACCCGGTACGGCAGTATTTTACATAGATTTAAACGATTTTGCAGACTTAAGGAAAACAGGCCGCGGATGCGGCCTGCCTTTTCAATTCAGACTGTTTTCACTTTGATGGAACAGCTTCTGCACCCGCTCCGCCGTGGCGGGGTGACGGGCGAGAGCCGGATCGGAAGCCAGCAGCGCTTCCGCGGCGGCCTGCGCCTCGGACAGCAGCCGGGTGTTGCAGCCGATGTCCGCCACCCGCAGCCCCGGCAGACCGTGCTGCCGGACGCCGAAAAAGTCGCCCGGCCCCCGGAGCCGCAGATCCTCTTCCGCAATTTTGAAGCCATCGGCGGTTCTGGTCATGGCCTTCAGACGCTGCCGCGTCTCCTCATTTTTGTTGTCGGACACCAGCACGCAGTAGGACTGGTGCTGTCCCCGGCCCACCCGCCCCCGGAGCTGGTGCAGCTGGCTGAGACCGAACCGCTCTGCGTTCTCCACCACCATCAGGCTGGCGTTGGGAACGTCCACACCGACTTCAATGACGGTGGTGGACACCAGAATATGGGATTCGCCTGCTGCAAAGGCGGACATGACCGCGTCCTTTTCTCTGGCTTTCATTTTGCCGTGGACATAGGCAACCTTCAGGTCAGGAAAGATCTCCGTTTGCAGCTTTTGGGCGTATTCCATCACGGCTTTCCGCTCATCCGGCAGATCGTCGTTTTCCGAGACCATGGGGCAGACGATGTATACCTGCCGCCCGGCTTCCACCTGTTTGCGGATAAAGGCGTACAGCCGGGGATAATAGGCGGAGGTAACGGCATAGGTTTCTATAGGCTTCCGGCCGGGAGGAAGCTGGTCGATAACGGATACGTCCAGATCGCCGTACAGGATCAGCGCCAGCGTCCGGGGAATGGGGGTGGCGGACATGACCAGCGTATGAGGATGGGATCCCTTTTCCGCCAGCGCCGTCCGCTGCGCTACGCCGAAGCGGTGCTGCTCGTCCGTGACCACCAGTCCGAGATCAGCGTAGGCCACGCTGTCGGAAATCAGCGCATGGGTTCCAATGGCAAAATCGATCTCCCCGGAAGCCAGCTGGGCGGTGACGGAGCGTCTGGTTCTGGCGGGGGTGGAGCCGGTGAGCAGGGTGCAGCGGATGTTCAGCTTTTCCAGCAGAGGGGCAAGACCCCGGTAATGCTGCTCTGCCAGCAGCTCGGTAGGGGCCATCAGCGCCGCCTGACGGCCGTTTTTCACGCAGAAATATACGCAGGCGGCGGCCACCATGGTTTTGCCGGAGCCGACATCCCCCTGGCACAGCCGGTTCATGGGCTTTCCGCTGCACATATCCCCGATGGCCTCCTCTACGCAGCGCCGCTGGGCGTCCGTCAGCGTGAAGGGAAGAGAGCGGTAAAAAGGAGCCATATCCACATTCTGAAAGGGGACTACATCCACCGTTTCCCGCCGGGAGCGCAGCAGCTTCAGTCCGATGGCGAAGAAAAACAGCTCCTCAAAAGCCAGACGCCGCCGGGCAATGTCCAGCGCCTCCGGGGATTTCGGAAAGTGGATGTTCTCGTAGGCGTAGTTCACCCGGCAGAGCTGGTGGGCCTGCCGCACGCCGTCCGGCAGGCAGTCCGGCAGAATGTCGGCGCAGGCGTCCAGCCCCTGCCGGATAGCCCGTGACAGCAGCAGCTGGCTGACCCCGGCGGTCAGGGGATACACCGGCACGATGCGGCCGGTGTGTTCCCGCCGGCCTTCCGGCTCCACAATGGGGCCTGCCATGGTTTTTCGCAGGAGCGATCCCTCGGCTTTGCCGTAAAAAATGTAGGTTTCCCCCACATGAAGCTGATTTTTCAGCCACGGTTGGTTGAAAAAAGTGACGTCCAGCGCGCCGGTGTCGTCCACAGCCCGCACCTTCACCAGATCCATGCCCTTTCGGATGTGGGACAGCTTTGGCTCCGAGGCGATCATGGCGGCAACGCAGGCCGTCTCGCCGGGGATCAGCTGACTGACGGGCTTCGTTTCCCGGCGGTCCTCATAGCGGTGGGGAAACCATGCAATGAGATCTCCCAACGTGGCAATGCCCAACTTGCCCAGCGCTTTGGCCTTGGCCTCGCCTACGCCCTTAATATACCGCACGTCCGTATTGAGATCCGCCATGGCCGACCACCTCCCGCCTGTCTGTTTTCCATCTTATTATATTATTATAAACGGTTCCGGCGGGTTTGAAAAGCCCTTTCCCGGCGGGACGGTCAAACCGGGATGTATCGGACAGGGCAAACGATTGCATTCCGAAGAGCCGTATCCAGTCAGGAAAAAGATATTATCTCTGCTTATAATATCTCTGCTTTCAACAAAAAGGTATTACTTTTGAAGATGAATTTGATGCGTATTTTGTGTTGCTATTTTCCTGATTTTTTTGTATGATAATTCCATTGATTCCCGGACTTTTGGCCGGGATCGGATAATATGAAGGAGGATTTACTGAAATGAAGAAGTTTTTTGCTCTGCTCCTCAGTCTCACGATGATCCTCGCCCTGACTGCCTGCGGCGGTTCCAAGAGCGAAGATACTACCCCTGCGGATTCCGATACCCAGGAGCCTGCCTCCGATTTCAAGGTTGGCTTCATCACCCTGCATGACGAGAACTCCACCTACGACCTGAACTTCATCAACGCCGCCAAGGCTGCCTGCGAGAAGCTGGGCGTTGAGTATACCCTGATCACCAACGTTCCCGAAGGACAGGAGTGCTACGATAAGGCTGCTGAGCTGGCTGACGCCGGCTGCAACATCATTTTCGCCGACTCTTTCGGTCATGAGGACTACATGATTCAGGCTGCCAAGGAATTCCCCAATGTGCAGTTCTGCCACTCCACCGGCACCAAGGCGCACACCGAGGGCCTGGACAACTACCACAACACTTTCGCCTCCATCTATGAGGGCCGTTATCTGGCCGGTATTGCCGCCGGTATGAAGCTCAACGAGATGATCGACAGCGGCAAGATCACCGCCGATCAGGCCAAGATCGGCTATGTGGGCGCATTCACCTATGCCGAGGTTATCTCCGGCTACACTTCCTTCTTCCTGGGCGCACGCTCTGTCTGCCCCAGCGCTTCCATGGAAGTGACCTTCACCGGCAGCTGGTATGACGAGACCGCCGAGAAGGAAGGCGCCAACAAGCTGATCGCTGACGGCTGCGTTCTCATCAGCCAGCACGCCGACTCCATGGGCGCTCCCACTGCCTGCGAGACCGCCGGCGTCCCCAACGTTTCCTACAACGGCTCTACCGAGTCCGTCGGCCCCAACACCTACATCGTTTCCTCCCGTATCGACTGGGAGCCTTACTATGAGTATGCCATCACCGCTGCCATGAACGGCGATCCCATCGACACCGACTGGACCGGCACGCTGGCTACCGGCTCCGTGGTACTCACCGACCTCAACGCCAACGTTGCCGCCGAGGGTACGCAGGAAGCCATCGACGCTGCCAAGGCCGAACTGGAAGCCGGCACCCGTCAGGTCTTTGACGTGACCACCTTCACCGTGGACGGCCAGCAGGTTGAAAGCTATCAGGCCGACGTTGACACCGACGCCAACTACACCCCCGATACCGAGGTTGTCGAGAACGGCGCTTTCCAGGAGTCCAAGTTCCGTTCCGCTCCTTACTTCGATCTGCGGATCGACGGCATCACCCTGCTGGACGAAGCTTACGGCTAAGCATCGCTAAGATCATACCCTCTCTTGACCGGGCTGCCGACAGGCAGCCCGGTTTCCCCTTATAAGTGATGCTTCGCCGCGCTTTTTCACAGTTTTTTCCGCTATGAGCCGGAAAATTTTCCGGGCGAGATATGACTATGGATTTACAATCCGGCGGGGGTATGCTAAAATAATTGTGTCTTTACAAATTGGGCGGACGGCAAATACAGCCCCGGCCGAAGAAGAAAGGGTGACTGCCTTGGGAACTGCATATGCGGTTAAAATGGAAAACGTGACAAAGCGCTTTGGAAAGGTCGTGGCCAACAACGCCGTGAATCTGGAACTGCGCGAGGGCGAGATCCTGTCTCTGCTGGGCGAAAACGGCAGCGGCAAGACCACGCTGATGAATATGCTTTCCGGCATCTATTTCCCCGATGAGGGCCAGATCTACATCCACGGCAAGCCTGTGACCATCGCCTCCCCCAAGGATGCGTTCAATCTGGGCATCGGCATGATCCATCAGCACTTCAAGCTGGTGGATGTGTTCACCGCCACGGAGAACATCGTTCTGGGTCTGGAGGGAAAGCTGAATCTGGTGGAGGCCGGAAAAAAGGTCCGGGAGATCTGTGAGAAATACGGCTTCGACATTGACCCGGATCAGAAGATCTACGATATGTCCGTTTCCCAGAAGCAGACGGTGGAGATCGTAAAGGTACTCTACCGGGGGGCGGATATCCTGATTCTGGACGAGCCGACTGCCGTACTGACCCCGCAGGAGACGGATAAGCTGTTCCAGATCATGCGGAACATGAAAGCGGACGGCAAGTCCCTCATCATCATCACCCACAAGCTCCATGAGGTGCTGGAGGTCTCCGACCGGGTGGCGGTACTCCGCAAGGGTGAGTATATCGGAGATGTGGCCACCAGGGACGCCAACCAGCAGTCCCTGACGGATATGATGGTGGGCCACAGCGTCACGCTGAATATTGACCGGCCGGAGCCGGTGAATGTGACGCCCCGTCTGGTGCTGGACGGCCTGACGGTTTACGATGAGCTGGGTGTCAAGCGGCTGGACAATGTGAGCTTCACCGTCAACGCCGGCGAGGTACTGGGCGTGGCCGGTGTGGCCGGCAGCGGCCAGCGGGAGCTGCTGGAATCCATCGCGGGTCTTTATCCCATTGCCTCCGGCACCGTGACCTATTACGACCCCAAGGACGGCAAAACCAAAAATCTGGTGGGCATGGATCCCATGGACATCCGCAAGCACGGCATCGCCATGTCCTTCGTGCCGGAGGACCGGCTGGGCATGGGCCTGGTTGGCTCCATGGGCATGACCGGCAACATGATGCTTCGCTCCTGGAGGAAGGGCCACGGCGTGTTCCTGAACCGAAAGGACCCGGAGGATCTGGCCAAGCGCATCTGGCAGGAACTGGACGTGGTGACGCCCAGCACCAATTTCCCGGTGCGGCGGATGTCCGGCGGCAATGTGCAGAAGGTTCTGGTGGGCCGCGAGATCGCGCAGGCCCCGTCCGTGCTGATGACGGCTTACGCCGTCCGCGGTCTGGATATCAATACATCCTATACGATTTACAACCTGCTGACAGAGCAGAAAATGAAGGGCATCGCCGTGGTATACGTGGGCGAGGATCTGGACGTGCTGCTGGAGCTGTGCGACCGGATCGTGGTTCTGTGCGGCGGTCAGGTGTCCGGCGTGGTGGATGCCCGCACCGCCGACAAGCGGCAGGTGGGCGCCCTGATGACCCAGATGGAAGGAGGCAAGGCAGATGAATAAGAAACAGTCCCTGTTCCACATTGCCAAGCGGGACGCGCTGCCGTGGTACAAGAGCTTCGCCATCCGGGGCTGCGCCATTGTGCTGGCGCTGATCGTCTGCGCCGTCGTCACCATGCTGATGACCGGCGAAAACCCCGTCAGCATTTATGCAACGATTTTCAAGGGCGCCTTCGGCTCCGCCCGAAAGACCTGGGTCACATTCCAGAATCTGGCGGTGCTGCTGGGGATTTCTCTGGCGGTGACGCCGGCGTTCAAAATGCGGTTCTGGAATATCGGCGCAGAGGGGCAGGTACTCATCGGCTGCCTTGCCACTGCGGCCTGCATGATCTGTCTGGGCGATAAACTGCCAAACGCCGTGCTGATTCTCGTCAGCCTGATCGCGGCGCTGGCCGCCGGCGGCCTGTGGGGTTTTCTGCCCGCTTTCTTCAAGGCAAAATGGAACACCAACGAGACGCTGTTCACCCTGATGATGAACTACATTGCCACCCAGCTGGCGGCGTTCTTTATCATTGTGTGGGAGGTCCCCAAGGGCGCAGGCAAGATCGGCATCATCAACCAGAATACGGAGGCCGGGTGGCTGCCGGTTGTCGGCGGGCAGAAGTACCTGCTGGTGATTCTGGTGGTGGCGATCCTGACGGTGTTTATGTATATCTATCTGAATTACAGCAAGCACGGCTATGAGATCGCCGTGGTGGGCGAGAGCCAGCGGACGGCCAGCTATGCCGGCATTAAAGTGGAGCGGGTCATTATCCGCACCATGGTGCTCTCCGGCGCGGTGTGCGGCCTGATGGGGCTGCTGCTGACGGCGGGCACGGATCACACCCTTACCACCACCATCGTTGGCGGCCGGGGCTTCACCGCCGTCATGGTATCCTGGATGGCGAAGTTCAACCCCATCATTATGGTGTTCACCAGCCTGCTGCTGGTGGTTCTGGGGCGGGGCGCCAGCGAAATTTCCAGCACCTTCGGCCTGAACCAGTCCTTCTCCGATATTCTCACCGGCATCATCCTGTTTTTCATCATCGGCAGCGAATTCTTCATCACCTATCAGGTCAGCCTGCGCAAGAGCGGAAAGAAGGAGGCATAAGCTATGTTTTTTGATTTTGCATCGTTCCTTCCCCGGGCCGTGATGCAGGGCATCCCCCTGCTGTACGGCAGCACCGGCGAGATCCTGACGGAGAAATCCGGCAACCTGAATCTGGGTATCCCCGGCATCATGTATGTGGGCGGTATCTGCGGCGTTATCGGCGCGTTCTTCTATGAGCAGGCGGTTCCGGCGGCGGAGATGAACGGCCTGCTGGCGGTTGGGATCCCCATGCTCTGCTCCCTGCTTGGCTCCCTGCTGATGGGGCTGCTGTACTGCCTGCTGACCGTGACGCTGCGGGCCAATCAGAACGTCACCGGTCTGGCCATGACCACCTTCGGCGTGGGCGTGGGCAACTTCTTCGGCGGTTCCCTGATCAAGCTGACCGGCAGCGAGGTTCCCTCCATCGCCCTCTCTGCTACCAGCGCCTACTTCAGCAAGTCCCTGCCCTTTGCCGGGAAGCTGGGGGTGTTTGGCCAGATGTTCCTGTCCTACGGCTTTCTGGCATATCTGGCCATTGTGCTGGCGCTGTTCAGCTCCTATTTCCTCAAGCATACCCGCGCGGGCCTGCACCTGCGGGCTGTGGGCGAGAGCGCTTCCACAGCCGACGCCGCCGGTATCAACGTGACCAAGTACAAGTATCTGGCCACCTGCATCGGCAGCATGATCGCCGGACTCGGCGGACTGTACTATGTCATGGACTACGCCTGCGGCGTCTGGTCCAATAACGCCTTCGGCGACCGGGGCTGGCTGGCCATCGCACTGGTGATTTTCACCATCTGGCGTCCCAATGTCAGCGTGCTGGCCTCCATCCTGTTCGGCGGCTTCTACATTCTCTACCTCTACATCCCCACAGGAACCAATCTGGCAATCAAGGAGCTTTACAAAATGCTCCCCTATGTGGTGACGCTGGCGGTTCTGATCATCGTGTCCCTGCGGAAAAAGCGGGAGGATCAGCCTCCTGCGTCTCTGGGACTCAGCTTCTTCCGGGAAGAACGGTAAGTGAAAAGCGGCTTTCTGTTGGAAAGCCGCTTTTTTACGCAAAAAAGGTCAACCAATCGCAGAAATAATTAAAAGCCAGAAATCATTAGTAAAAATTATAATAGATATGTGAATTTCCTGCTTTTCTTACGGGAAAAACCATTCTATAATGGATCGGTTGAAAAAATAAATCCAAACTGTGCAGCTGCTGCACAGGAATCTTGGGAGGCAATGAATATGGCGAACTGTGCAATCGTTGGTATTAACTGGGGCGATGAGGGAAAAGGCCGCATGGTGGACTACCTCACCAGCCATTATGACGTGGTGGTGCGGTATCAGGGCGGCGGCAACGCCGGCCATACCGTGGTGAATGACAAGGGTACCTTTGCCCTGCATCTGCTGCCCTCCGGCATTTTCCGGGAGGGTGTGGTGAACATTCTGGGAAACGGCGTGGCGCTGGACTGCGAGAACCTGCTGAATGAGATGAACACCATCCGGAATGCGGGCGTCCCCATCACCCCGGAGAATCTGAAGATCAGCGACCGGGCGTCCCTGCTGCTGCCCTGGCACCGGGAACTGGACGGTCTGGAAGAGGCCCGTCTGGCGGACAAGAAGTACGGTTCCACCAAGCAGGGAATCGCGCCGTTCTACTCTGACAAGTACCAGAAAAAGACGGTGATGGCCGGGGAGCTGCTGCATCCGCAGCACCTGAAGGAGCATCTGGCAGATCTGCTGGAGTGGAAGAACCTGACCCTCCAGAAAGTGTACGGCGCCAAGGGCTATACCTTGGAGGAGCTGCTAAACTGGGTGGATACCTACTGCGAGGCGGTCAAGCCCTATATCACGGATACCACCCGCTTCCTGCGGGATGCCCAGAAGGCGGGCAAGTCCATCCTCTTTGAGGCCCAGCTGGGCGCGCTCCGGGACCTGGATTACGGTATCTATCCCTACACCACCTCCTCCAACTCCGTGGCGGCCTATGCCCCTGTGGGTTCCGGCCTGCCTACCGCCAAGCTGGACGAGGTTGTGGGCGTGGTGAAGGCTTATTCCTCCTGCGTGGGCGAGGGCCCCTTTGTGTGTGAAATGTTCGGGGAAGAGGGCCAGAAGCTCCGGGATGCCGGTGGGGAGTACGGCGCAAAGACCGGCCGTCCCCGCCGGGTCGGTCCTATCGATCTGGTGGCCACCCGCTACGGCGTGCAGGTTCAGGGCGCGACCAACATTGCCCTGACCAAGCTGGATATTCTCAGCTATATGGACAAGATCCCCGTCTGCGCCCACTATGAGCTGGACGGCCAGCAGACCGATGAGTTCCCGTTCCCTGTCTGTTTGCAGGATGCCAAGCCGGTGGTTGAATATGTGGACGGTTGGCAGAGCGACATTTCCAAGGCCCGCAGCTGGGAAGATCTGCCGGAGAATGCCCGGAAGTACGTGGAGTATGTGGAGAAGGCCATTGGCTGCCACATCGGCTATGTATCTGTGGGCGCAGAGCGGGACAGCCTGATTATCCGGTAACAATACTGTTGGTTTCCCGACGCAGACAGGGAACTGCTACGCCGGTTTCCGGCGGACTCTATGTAATATTCTGAGTGGAGAGGAACATTTATGAGCAAGGATACGTATGAATCCCCATTGGCTTCCCGCTATGCGTCCCGGTATATGCTGCACCTGTTTTCCCCGGATATGCGGTTCCAGACCTGGCGGCGGCTGTGGGTGGAACTGGCACGGGCGGAGCATGATCTGGGCCTGCCCATTACGGCGGAGCAGGTGGCGGAGCTGGAAGCCCATGTGACCGATATCGACTATGCGGCTGCAGAACAGCGGGAAAAGGAAGTCCGCCACGACGTCATGGCCCATGTGTATGCTTACGGGCTGGCAGCCCCTTCTGCGGCCGGCATCATCCATCTGGGGGCCACCAGCTGCTATGTCACCGACAATGCAGACCTGATCCTGTACCGGGACGGCCTGAAGTATCTCCGGGGACAGATCCTGTCCGTGATGCTGAATCTCTCTGCCTTTATCCGGCGGTATGCCGCCACGCCGACGCTGGGCTATACCCATTACCAGCCTGCCCAGCCGGTGACGGTGGGCAAGCGGGCCGCGCTGTGGATGCAGGATTTCCGTTCCGATCTGGAGGAGCTGGATCATGTGCTGGCTGCCATGCGTTTTCTGGGCTGCCGGGGTACCACCGGCACGGAAGCCAGCTTCATGGATCTCTTTGAGGGGGACGGAGCGAAAATCGACGAAATGAACCGCCGGATCGCCGCAGCCTTTGGCTTTGACAAGTGCTTCTCCGTCTGCGGCCAGACCTATCCCCGGAAAGCCGACAGCCGCATCCTGAACGTGCTTTCCTCCATTGCCCAGAGCGCTTACCGCATGGCCAACGACATTCGTCTTTTGCAGCATGACCGGCAGGTGGAGGAACCCTTTGAGAAGAACCAGATCGGCTCCAGCGCCATGGCCTACAAGCGCAATCCCATGCGTTCCGAGCGGATCTGCTCTCTGAGCCGCTACCTGATGGCGGACGCCGCCAACGCGCCTATGACGGCCTCCGTCCAGTGGATGGAGCGGACGCTGGACGATTCTGCCAACCGCCGGATCTCTCTGCCGGAGGGCTTCCTCTGCGCGGATGCGGTGCTGCGGCTGTGCCAGAATGTGACCAACGGCCTCCACGTCAACGAGAAGATCGTGGACCGTACCATCCGGGAGTATCTGCCGTTTCTGGCCACGGAAAACATCATGATGGAGGCTGTGAAGCGGGGCGGCAACCGGCAGGAGCTGCACGAGAAGATTCGCCAGCACTCCATGGCGGCGACGGCCCGGATGAAAGAGGGCGAACCCTGCGACCTGCTGGACCGTCTGGCCGCCGACCCGGCCTTCGGCATGACCCGCGCGGAACTGGATGCCGTGATGGATCCTTCCCTGTACATCGGCCGCTGCAAGGAGCAGGCTGAACAGCTGCTGGCGGAGTATGCGCCGCTGCTGGCGGACGCTAAGACTGCCGATGGCGCCATCAGCCTGTGATGGAAATCGGAATAAAAAAGCGTGGACTTTTTCAAAAGTCCACGCTTTTTTTGCGGAAAAACCCCACCGGCGCAGCCGGTGGGGAAGTTAGCTCAGTCTCTGAAACCGATTGCCGGGGCAAGCGAAGAAAGCAGAGGTCACTTTTCCTCGCGGACATACTCCACAAACTGATAGGTCAGGCCGTTTTCCGTGACAGGGGCCTCTGCGCACGCTTCCGCCCATTCCGGCAGACTGTCCAGATCGGGAAAGAAAGTGTCGGCGTCCGTCACAGCAGCGTTCACACGGGTGATGTATGCCCGGCTGCACCGATCCAGCAGGGCGGCGTAAATACTGCCGCCGCCGATCAGCCAGACGTCGCTGCCGCCGCCTGCCAGTGCCAGCGCCTCTGCCGGACTGTGAACCACCTCGCAGCCCTCCCGCTGAAAAGCGGGATCTCTGGTAATGACGATGTTCCGCCGTTTGGGCAGGGGCCTGCCGCCGGGGAAGGAGTCCAGCGTTTTCCGGCCCATAATCAGGGTGCCGCCGGCGGTGAGGGTGCGGAAGCGCTTCATGTCCCCCGGCAGGGAGAACAGCAGACCGTTATCCCGGCCAATGGCCCAGTTCCGATCCACAGCAACAATCGCGTTCATGGCTCCTCCTTAAATGGCAATGGGGATTTTGTCCTCAAAGGGGGCGGGTGTGTAGTTCTCCATGGTGAAGCTGTCGCGGGTAAACGCATAAAAATCCGTGACAGAGGGATCAACGGTGAACTGCGGTGCCGGGGCGGGTGTCTGGGTCAGCATCTTTTCCACAATGGGAACATGGCGGTCGTAAATGTGGGCGTCGGCGATGACGTGAACCAGTTCACCGGGAATCAGGCCGCTGACCTGAGCAAACATATGCACCAGCACGGCATACTGCACCACATTCCAGTTGTTGGCGGCCAGCATATCCTGACTCCGTTGGTTTAGAATGGCGTTGAGTACGTTCCCGGAGACGTTGAAGGTCATGGAGTACGCGCAGGGATAGAGGTGCATTTCGGAGAGATCTGCAAAATTATAGATGTTGGTGAGGATCCGGCGGCTGGCTGGGTTGTGCTTCAGGTCATAAAGCACCCGATCCACTTGATCCATGTCCCCTTCGGGATAGTGGTGCTTCACGCCCAGCTGATAGCCGTAGGCCTTACCGATGGAGCCGGTTTCGTCCGCCCACTGATCCCAGATTTTGGCATTGAGGTCATGTACATTGTTTGACTTCTTCTGCCAGATCCACAGCAGCTCATCCACCGCTGTTTTCCAGTAGGTGCGGCGGATGGTGAGGATGGGGAACTCTTTCTGGAGATCATAACGGTTGACGATGCCGAATTTTTTGATGGTATGGGCAGGGGAACCGTCCTCCCAGCGGGGGCGAACGCTCTGATCGGTGTCCCAGACGCCGTGATCCAGAATCTCCCGGATATTCTGCATAAAGATCTGGTCAGCGTAACTCATGATGCGTCCTCCCCAAAGCTTGATTCATTGCAAAAATTATAAATAGTATAACAGAGCGGGGCTGGATATGCAAGACATTTCCATGGCCGCGCGGCTCTGTAAACGCGCAGGCTGCTTATTTGCTCAGATAGCCTTTCAGGAACTTCACGGCTTCCACATAGCCCTGGAAACCCAGCCCCTTGTAGGTCTTGACGCAGGCCATGCCTGCGTAGGAGATCTGCCGGAAAGGCTCCCGGCTGTCCACATCAGAGATGTGGACTTCCACGGCGGGAATGGCCACCGCCTTCAGCGCGTCCAGAATGGCCACGCTGGTGTGGGTATAGGCGGCGGGGTTGATAACGATGCCGTCATATACGCCGTAGGCCGCCTGAATGGCGTCTACAATAGCGCCCTCATGGTTAGACTGGAAGAAGTCCACGCCGATTCCCTCGGCGTCGCAGGCGGCGCGGACGAGAGAGAGCAGGGCTTCATAATTCTGACTGCCGTAAATGGCAGGTTCCCGCAGCCCCAGAAGGTTCAGGTTCGGGCCGTTGATGACCAGAAATTTCATGACAGTGCCTCCTTGATGGTATTCAGGGTGTCCTCCAGCGCACCGTCGTTGGAAACGGTGACGTCGGCAAACTGCGCGTACAGCGGCTTTCGCCGGGCATAGAGCTGGGAGAGATCCGTGGACTGGGAGATGGGCCGCCCGTCTGTGGGCAGCTTGGAAAGATCCCGCGTCAGGCAGAAAATGGTGCCATTCTGGTGCAGCAGCGGGTAGTTTTCCCGCCGGGTGACGCAGCCGCCGCCGGTGGAGAGAATGATGCCGGAGCGTTTTCCCTGCTCCGCCAGAACTTCCGTTTCCAGCGCCCGGAAGCCCCCCTCGCCGGATCGGGCAAAGATCTCCGGGATGGACATCCCCGCTTTTTCGGTAATCAGGGCGTCAGCCTCCACCACCTCGCGGTTCAGCGCCGCGCCCAGAGCGGAGGCCACGGTGGACTTGCCGCAGCCGGGCATCCCGATGAGGATGATGTTCCGCAGGCGGCTGTGGATGATGCGCTCCACCCGCTCCAAAGCACTGTCGTCAATGGGCGTGCCGGAGAACTGCTCGCTGGAGCGTTTGGCCTGCGCCACCAGCATGGAAAGCCCGCTGACATGGGGAATCCCCAGCTCCTCCGCCTGTAGGATCAGCGCTGTCCGGGCGGGGTTGTATACAATGTCCAGCACGCCCTGACAGCAGGGGAACTGCTTCAGATCCACCGCCGCGGAGCCGTTGTGGGGATACATCCCCACCGGCGTGGTGTTGGCGATGATCTCCGCGTCGGCGTGGCGGTCCAGATTGGTATAGTTGTCCGGGCCGCTGCGGGAGATGACGGTGACATGAGCGCCCAGCTGTTCCAGCGCGGCCTTCACCGTAACGGATGCACCGCCGCTGCCCAGCACCAGCGCCTTCTTTCCGGCGGGAGAGATCCCACTGCGGCGCACCATATAGAGAAAGCCGTAAAGATCGGTGTTGTCGCCGTACAGCGTGCCGTCCGGCCGGCGGACGATGGTGTTGACGCTTTGCAGCTTCGCTGCCGCGTCTGACAGCTCCGTGCAATAGGAAACCACCGCTTTTTTATAGGGGATGGTGACATTCAGGCCGTCCCAGCTGCCGGAGGTCAGAAAGCTGCCCAGACGCTCTCTGGGGACTTCAAAGAGCCGGTAGTCGTAATCGCCCAGCTCATGGTGAATCATGGGGGAGTAGCTGTGGCCCAGCGTCTCGCCCAGCAAACCGCAATGCAACATCAGACCACCTCACTGTAGCTGCCGAGGTAGGAGAACTCCTCGCAAAGACCGGGAAGCTCACTCATCAGCTGCAAAAACTCCGGGGAGTACACGGAGGTTTCCAGATCGAAATAGAACATGAACTCGAAGTTCCGATCCGGGATGGGGCGGCTTTCCAGCTTGTTCAGGTTCAGCCCCAGCGCGTAAAACCGGTTCAGCAGACGGCACAGGGAACCCGGCTCATGGGGCAGCACCGCCATCAGGCTGGTGCGGTCGGCACCGGGATAGATCTCCAGCTTTTTGGAGATGCAGATAAAGCGGGTGAAGTTGCTGCCGGTGTCCTGCACGGAGGCTTCCAGACATTCCAGACCGTACAGCTTCATGCAGGAGCGGGAGGAAAGGGCGGCGCAGTGACCGTCGCTCTCAGCCACCTTCTTGGCGGCCATGGCGGTATTTTCGCAGGGAGTGATCTTCACGCCGGGGAAGCCCAGCAGATACTGCTCGCACTGGGTGAGGGCCTGCTGATGGGAGAAGATCTCCCGGATGTCCTCCCGCCTGGTGCCGGGCTTGACCAGCAGGTTGTGATCCACCTTCAGCCGCATACTGCGGACGATGCGGAAATCGTGCTTCATCATCAGGTCGTAGATGGCGTTGACGCTGCCGGCGGTGCTGTTTTCCAGCGGCAGCACGCCATAGCGGCAAAGCCCGCTCTCAATGGCGGAGAAAACGGCCTCAAAAGAGGTGAAGTACATGATGTTGGCCAGCTTGAAGAGCTTGTCGCAGGCCAGCTGAGAGTAGGCCCCTGCCACTCCCTGACAGGCCACGGGAACGTTGGAGGGGAACAGCTTGGGAGTGTTGTCAATGGCGGACTGGATCTCCGCCGTCAGAGCGGTGGAGGCACCGAGCAGCCGGTTCTGATAGCCGCGGCTCAGTTCAAAAAGCAGGGTATACAGGGACGCGGTATAGTCCTTCATGTTTTCCGGAGCCAGCTCCACCACATTCTGAAGCTTCTGACGCTCCCGGATGGGGTCCAGTACCGGCAGGCCATGCTCTTTTTTGTAGGCGGCAATGCCGGCGGCAGTTTCCATCCGCTGGGCGAACAGCTCCACCAACTGGCGGTCGATCCGGTCGATTTGCACGCGATAATCGCTGAGTTCCATAGGAAGGTGTACCTCCGAAATTTAGATTCCGCCCAGCAGGGCGTCGTATACGGCGATGGCTGCCGCGGCTTCCACACAGGGAACGGCTCTGGGGACGATGCAGGGATCGTGCCGCCCCACCACCCGCAGTGCTTCCGGCGTCAGGGTGTGCAGGTTCACGCTCCGCTGTTCTTTGGCAATGGAGGGCGTGGGCTTGAACGCCGCCCGGAAGGTGAGGGGCATCCCGTCGGTAATGCCGCCCAGAATGCCGCCGCAGTGGTTGGTGACGGTGCGGATCTGCCCGTTTTCCACGGTGAAGGGGTCGTTATTCTCACTGCCCCGCAGCCGTGCAGCTTCAAAGCCGATGCCGAATTCAATGCCCTTGACGGCGGGGATCCCGAATACAATGGAGGCAATGCGGCCCTCCATACCGTCAAACAGCGGGCCGCCCAGACCTGCGGGCAGACCCAGCACGGCACATTCCACCACGCCGCCTACGGAGTCACCCTCCGCCTTGGCGGCGGCAATAGCCGCCTGCATGGCCGCCCCTGCGGCGTCGTCTGCCGCAGGGAAGGGCTTGCCCGCCGTGGAGACGGTCAGGGGGGTGGGATCCTCCACCGTTCCGATGGAGGCGATGCGGCTGATAACGGTAATTCCCCGCTTTTCCAGCAGCTGAAAGCAGATGCCTCCGGCAATGCACAGGGGGGCTGTCAGCCGCCCGGAAAAAGCGCCGCCGCCGGCGTAATCCTGATGTCCGCCGTATTTCACCTGAGCGGTGTAGTCGGCGTGGCCGGGGCGGGGGACCACCGCAAGATTGGCGTAGTCCCCGGAGCGGGTGTTGGTGTTGCGGATGATGGCGGTAAGGGGCGCGCCGCAGGTGACATTTTCCACCAGCCCGGAGAGAAATTCCGGCGCGTCGGCCTCCTTGCGAGGGGTGGACCAGGCGTTCTGCCCCGGTGCGCGGCGTTTCAGGAAGGCTTGCAGGGCCTCCATGTCGATGGCTTCTCCGGCCGGCAGTCCTTCCAGCGTCATGCCAATGGCCGGTGCGTGGGACTGACCGAAGATGGTCAGGCGCAGGTGTTCTCCGTACTGGCTCATAAGGCTCCTCCTTTCAAAGCGTCCAGATCCTCCCAGAACCGGGGATAGGATTTGGAAACGCACTCGCTGCCGCTGACGGAAACGGCGCTTTCGCAGATGCACGCCGCCACAGCGGCGGACATGGCGATGCGATGGTCGCCGCAGGCGTCGGCGGTGCCGCCGGTGAGACGGCCGGCTCCGTGAACGATCAGCCCGCTGGGCTGCTCCTCCACGCTGCCGCCCAGAGCAGTCAGCAGCTGCGCTGTGGTGCGGAGCCGGTCAGATTCCTTCAGCCGGAGCCGCCCGGCATTGAAAATATGGGTATCGCCCACCGCTCCGGCGGCGGCCACAGACAGCACCGGGATCAGATCGGGGATCGGCCCGGCATCGATGGCAACGCTGTTCAGCTCGCCCCGACGGACGGTCACGGCATCATTTTCCACGGAGATTCTGGCGCCCATGGCGGCCAGAATATTCAGCACGGCCCGGTCGCCCTGAGAGGAGGCCGGGGCCAGACCGCGTACCGTGACTCCCTTCGGAGACAACGCGCCCATGCACAGGAAAAAGGCGGCGTTGGACCAGTCGCCCTCGGCAGAAAGCTGGGCGGGGAACTGGCAGCGCTGTCTGCCGCAGATGTGCCAGGTGCTTCCGGCTTTCCGCAGGGAGACGCCGCCCCGCCGGAGGGCGTCCTCCGTCATGGTGACGTAGGCGGCGGATTCCAGCTCGCCGGTTACCGTGAGGGCGCTGCCGCTGTCCAGCAGGGGCAGCGCCATAAGCAGGCCGGAAATATACTGGGAGGAAACGTTGCCGGGAAGGGAAAATTCACCGGGACACAGCTGGCCGCTGCTGTAAAGCAGGTCGTTTTCCTGACGGATGGTCATGCCGTGGGCGGTCAGCACCGCATCCAGCGGATGCAGCGGACGCTGGGGCAGGCGCCCCTCCATGTGAAAGACCACACTGGCACCCAGCGCGCCTGCCACCGGCAGAAGAAAGCGCAGGGTGGAGCCGCTTTCCCCGCAAGGAAGATGGCACAGTCCTTCCGGTACGGCTTCAATGGGCTGCACGGTGATAAGATCGCCGCTGACGGCGATCTCCGCGCCCAGCGCGTTGAGGCAGCCGATGGTGGCGGCGATATCCTTGGAAATTCCCAGACAGCGGATGGTGACCGGCGTCTGTCCCAGCGCGGCGCAGATCAGCAGCCGGTGGGCCTGAGACTTGGAAGCGGGGATGGAAACGGTTCCCGTCCGGGAACCGGGCTGAACGGTCTGATTCATTGAATCCCTCCCGCTTTCAGCCATCCGGCAACCTCAGCCGCCGGGACGGGTTCCGTCCGGCACCGGCCCATGGCCTCCGGCACTACGAATTTGGTTACGCTGCCGCTGCGCTTTTTGTCGGCTTCGGCGGCTTTCTGAATGTCTGCCAGCGGATAGGAAACCTCCGTGGGCAGGCCGTATTGTTTCAGAATGTCCAGCACCTGCGGCAGCAGGGCGGGATCGCAGATGCCCTTTTCCACGGCGGCGCGGGTGATGGCGGCCAATCCGATGGCCACACCCTCGCCGTGCAGGATGGTGAAATTGCTGCACGCCTCTACCGCGTGGCCGATGGTGTGGCCCAGATTCAGCAGGGCGCGCTGACCGCGGTCGAATTCATCGTTTTGCACCACGTCCCGCTTCATGCCCACGCAGGCGGCAATGACCGGCTCAAACTGCTCCCGGATGGGGGTGGTTTTCAACTGCTGAAACAGTTCCGGGCTGAAGAGAACCGCCGTTTTGATGATCTCGGCGCAGCCTGCCCGGTATTCGGCATCCGGCAGGGTTTCCAGCAGCGCCGGGTCGCACAGCACCAGAGCGGGCTGGTAAAAGCAGCCGGCCTGATTCTTGCCGCTGTCCAGATCCACGGCGGTTTTACCGCCTACGGAGGAGTCCACCATGGACAGCAGGGTGGTGGGGACCTGAATGTAAGCGATGCCCCGCTGATAGGTGGCGGCGGTGAAACCGGCCAGATCCCCTACAACACCGCCGCCCAGAGCGATGATGAGATCGCTCCGGGTGAAACGGCGGTCGCAGAGAAAATTCAGTGCCTGACCGTAAGTGTTCAGATTTTTATGCTGCTCGCCGTGGGGGAATACGAAACGCTCCACCTGAAATCCGGCGTCTGTCAGGGATCGCTCCGCCAGACCGCCGTACAGAGGGGATACCGTGTCGTCGGATATGATGGCGGCCCGGCGACCGGGAAGAAGCCCTGCCGCCAGAGAACCGAGCCGGGAGAGCAGGCCGTGCTCAATGGCCACGTCGTAGGCGCGGGAAGCCGCTACATGGATGGTAGTCACCGGCCGTCCACCTCCTCCTTCCGCTTCCGGCCGTCGTCCAGCAGCTGGATCAGGCCGGGCAGGTCGTCATGCTCCATGGCGTCCTGATACTGGCGGAGATTGTCGATCAGGGTGTTCAGCTCTGCCATAAGGAAATCCTTGTTTTCCAGAAACAGCTCTGCCCACATTTTGGGGGCCAGCCATGCCACTCTGGTCATATCCTTGTAGCTGCCGGCGGAAAAGCCCTTGTGAAGCCCTGCCGTGGGGCTTTTGATATAGGCGTTGGACACCACATGGGCCAGCTGGGAGGTGAAGGCGATCATCTCGTCGTGCTGCTCTGCCGTGGTGACGGAGAACCGGCTGAACCCGGCGGGAGCCAGCAGCTCCTTGACGCGGCTCAGCAGCTCGATGTCGTTGTGATTGGCGGGTACCAGCACCATGGGCGCGTTGTGGAACATGGTGGCGGTGGCGTATTTGAAGCCGGAGTTATGGGTGCCGGCCATGGGGTGGCCGCCCAGATAGGTAAAGCCGAACTGCTTTGCCAGCGGGAAGCAGGCGGTGCAGACCACCCGCTTGGTGCCGCAGCAGTCGATGACCACCGGCTTGGGGCCGATGTGGGCGGCGTGCTGCTTCAGGTAGCCGACTGCGGCGGAGGGAATCACGGCAATGAGGATCAGGTCGCAGGTGGAGAGGGTCTCATCCGTCAGGGGACCGTTCACCGTGCCGGAGAGGACGGCGAAGTCATAGGTGGATCGGTCGGTGTCAAACGCCAGAACAGTATGTCCGGCTGCGTGGTAGGCTTTGGCAAAGGAGCCGCCGATGAGCCCCAGACCTACAATTCCAACGGTCATTTCGTCACAACCTCCCGCAGCGCCCGGATCTTGCCCATCAGCGCATCGAACTGCTCCGGCCGCAGGGACTGCGCGCCGTCGCACAGGGCGTGGATGGGATCGTTGTGTACCTCAATGATGAGGCCGTCCGCGTTGCAGGCGGTGGCGGCCATGGCCATGGGGGAGACCAGCCGGTTGATGCCGGTGGCGTGGCTGGGATCCACGATGACGGGCAGATGGCTCAGCTCATGGAGCATGGGGACGGCAGCCAGATCCAGCGTGTTGCGGGTGTAGTCGTCAAAGGTGCGGATGCCACGCTCACAGAGAATGACCTGCTCGTTGCCGTTGGCCATGATGTACTCGGCGCTCATCAGCAGCTCCTTCAGTGTGTTGGCAAGGCCGCGCTTGAGGAGAATGGGCTTGTGGAGCTTGCCCAGTTCCCGCAGCAGGTCAAAATTCTGCATATTCCGGGCACCCACCTGTAACATATCCACGTCCTCAAAGAGAGGCAGATCCACCACGCTCATGATCTCGGTGACGATGGGCAGGCCGGTTTCCTTCCGGGCGATTTTCAGAAGCTCGATGCCCTCGCCCTTGAGACCTGCAAAGTCATAGGGAGAGGTGCGGGGCTTGAAGGCACCGCCCCGGAGCATATTGGCCCCGGACGCTTTGACGGCCTTGGCCACGGCCACGATCTGCTCCTCGGATTCCACGGAGCAGGGGCCGGCCATGACGCAGAAGTTGCCGCCGCCGATCTTCACATCGCCCACCTGCACCACGGTGTCCTCCGGGTGGAACTTGCGGTTGCAGCATTTGAACGGCTCTGTGACCCGCTTGACGGAGTCCACAATGTCAAGGCTTGCCACCAGATCCATGTCCACCTTGCTGGTGTCGCCCACCAGACCCAGAATGGTCTGGTATTCGCCTTCGGAAACGTGGATATGCAGGCCGAGATTCTGCAGCCAGTCCATCAGCTGCTCGCGGTTTTCCCTGGTAACGCCGGGCTTCAGTGCAACGATCATGATATATTCCTCCTGAAAAATATAGAGATTCAAATGGTTGTCAAAGGAATGAAAAAACGCCCCACAGGCGTAACCTGTGCGGCGTGAAAATCACCGGGGAAACTTCCCGTTGCAACACAAATTACCCTTACTATGCACACATAGTAAAGTAGTAATATGCGTAGAACATGGAAGAAGTCATGGTGAATATCTCCTGATTGATCTGGTTTCTTAGGATGGTTACACTGTAGCACATCAAAGCGATGATGTCAACAAACTTCGGCGAAAAAAATAGATAGTTTGCGGCGGGAAAACCAGAGCCGATTCGGCAAAATCACGGCAAACCGGGCAAAATAACGGGAAAATCCCGGAAAAACGAGGCTGTGAAAGGGGAATGAACGGCCTTCGCGGGGCATTTACAGCTCCTGCCTGCCTTCCAGCGCACGGGCCAGCGTGGCGTCGTCGGCAAATTCCAGATGTCCGCCCACCGGGATGCCGTAGGCCAGCCGGGTCACTTTGACCTCAAAGGGCTTGAGAAGCCGGGCAATGTACATGGCGGTGGCCTCCCCCTCCGTGTCCGGGTTGGTGGCCATGATGACCTCCTCCACGCCGCCCTGCGCCACCCGCTCCAGCAGGGGCTTGATGGCGATGTCGTCCGGGCCGATGTGGTTCATGGGGCTGATGACGCCGTGGAGTACATGGTATTTTCCGTTGAACTCCCGGCCCCGCTCCATGGCGGCCACATCCCGCGGATCTGCCACCACGCAGATCACAGAGCCGTCCCGCTTGGGGGAGGAGCAGATGGGACACAGCCCCCCGGCGGTGAAGTTGCGGCACACCGGGCAGTAGGTGACGGTTTTCTTTGCGGCAACGATGGCGTCGGCAAAGGCCTGCGCGTCCTCTTCCGGCAGGCTCAGAATATGAAACGCCAGCCGCTGGGCGGTCTTTCCGCCGATGCCCGGCAGGCGGGCAAACTGTTCAACCAGCGCTTCCAGCGGCGCGGGAAAATACTCCATGATACGCTCCTTCATTATCTGCGGGGCAAGGCTCACCGCCCTGCCCCGCAGCGGTTGTGTTATGCGGTATTTGAATCACTTTGCCCCTGCGGGGCAATCACCCTCTGCGCCTGGCAAAAATACCACAACCTACGCGCCATGGGCGGCAGAAAATCATTTAAATCCATCCTTCGTCAGGACATGTGCCTGACGAAGGATACTCTGCACCCCGCAAGTGTGCGAGCATCCCACGCAAGCGAGTGCGCGCGGCGGGGTGATGGGGTGGTTAGGAGGGGAACCTGTTCCCCTCCTATTATCCAAGATCCATGGCGAACAGCGCCGCCGCACCGCCGGTATGGACGAAGGCGATATGCTCCTGCCCATCGAAATAGCCCTCTTTTACCAGCATCAGGAACTTGGTCCATGCCTTGCCGGTGTAGACGGGATCCAGCAGGATGCCCTCCTGCCGAGCCAGCTCTTCAATATAGGGGGTGTCCTCAGCGTTGGGGATGGCGTAGCCTGCGCCCACATGGTAGATCATGCGGAAGCGGCTGTCCATGTCGGCGGGGGCGGGCTTGCCGACCAGATCGGACGCCTCCTTTACCAGCTCCGGCACAATGTCCTCAAAGGGGTCGGTGTCCACGCCCAGACCGGTGGCCTTGGCCTCCGGCAGGAACAGGGAAGTACCCAGCACCAGACCGGCAGTGGTGCCGCCGGAGCCGGTGGCAGAGGCCACATGGCTGATTTCGATTCCGGCCTCCCTGGCCTGCTCCGCCATTTCCCGGACGCACTCGGCGTAGCCCACAGCGCCCAGCGCGGTGGAGCCGCCCACGGGGATGATATAGCCCTTGTGTCCCTCGGAAGCCAGCACCTCGCAGCGTTTACGCATCTCCGCGTAGATGTCCTCATAGCTGTCGGTGTCCATGAATTCCACCTGCGCGTTGAAAATATCGTCCAGAATCAGGTTGCCCTTGTGATCCGTGACGCCCCGCTTTTTCAGGATCAGGGTGCAGCGCATCCCCAGACGGGCGGCGCAGGCGGCGGTGAGCATGGCGTGGTTGGACTGAGCGCCGCCGGTGGTGAACACGGTGTCGCAGCCCTGCTTCTGAGCGTCTGCCAGCAGGTATTCCAGCTTGCGGACCTTGTTGCCGCCCAGCGCAACGCCGCACAGGTCGTCCCGCTTGATCCAGATGTCCTTGTTGTAGATCCGGCTGATATTCTCCAGCCGGTAGAAGGGCGTGGGATATACGCCCAGTTTGATTTTGGGAAGGGTGTTCCAGTTGCTCATGGTCGATTATTCTCCTCGAAGTAATTTGATGCGGGCGGGGATATCCTCCGCCTTATAGACAGCGCTGCCTGCTACCAGCACGTTGGCTCCGGCGTCGATGCAGGCCCGGCAGGTATCCGGAGCCACGCCGCCGTCCACCTCCAGCTCGCAGGCGGGGTTGCGTTCGTCAATGAGTTTACGGATGGCGGCCACCTTGGGCATCTGATCCGCCATAAATTTCTGACCGCCGAAGCCCGGCTCCACGGTCATCACCAGAATCAGCTCCACCTGATCGATATAGGGCAGAACAGCCTCCCAGGTGGTCTTGGGCTTCAGGACGATGCCGGCCTTCTTGCCCTTGGCGTGAATTTTGTCGATGGCGGCCTGAATGTTTTCCGGGAAGTCCGATTCCACATGGATCGTCACCAGATCGGCGCCTGCATCGCAGAATTCCTCCACATACCGCACCGGCTTTGTGATCATCAGATGGACGTCCAGAAACATATCCGTGACCTTTCGGATGGATTTCAGTACCGGGATGCCAATGGAGATGTTGGGGACAAACACGCCGTCCATCACGTCCACATGGACATAATCGGCATCGGAGATGCGGTGAATATCCCGCTCCAGATTTGCAAAATCGGCGGAGAGGATAGACGGGGAAATTTTAATCATGGGGACGACCTCTTTTCTGTTGTTTTCCGGCGGAAGAGTCGAACCGCGGAGACAGGCTCCGTGACAGACCCGGCATGGGGCGCATAGGATGGCGCAAGCGGCCTGAGCGTCCCCGTTGATATGCCCCGCAGCGTCCGCCCTGGGTCAGACGCCGCCGCTTTTCAGATATAGGGGGCCGGTGGAAACACCGGCCTCCCATGGGACGCAGTTGCAGTCTTAGTGTAGCAGACGGGAACGCCAAAAGCAACGGCAGAAGAAAAATTTTCTGGTGTTGCAAATGCCATATAAGAACGGCGCTCCTTTATGTTATTTTGTAAATGGATAAAAAGAGCGTTTCGGCACATAAAGACTGCCGGAGCGGACAAGCCATCAGAAAAAGGAGGCTTCCCCATGGAGCTGAAGCATTTGAACGCACAGGAGTTTGAGACAATTTTGCAGAACGGCCAGCCGGCGATGATCGATTTCTCCGCAGTGTGGTGCGGCCCCTGCCAGATCCTGGCCCCTGTTATGGAAAAGCTTGCGGAGCAGTATGACGGCAAGGCGGTTGTGGCCAAGGTGGATGTGGACGAGCAGCGGGAACTGGCGATCCAGTACCGGGTCATGTCCGTACCGACCGTGATTTTCCTGAAGGACGGCAAGGAGGTCGATCGCAAGATCGGCGTCCGGGAGCTGGCGGAGTACACGGAGCGTCTGGACGCCTGCCTGTAAGAAAACAGAAGCCCAAAGCGCCGCATAAACACGGACGGAAGAAAGCCGCGTATGGTCTGATGACCATACGCGGCTTTTGCGCTGCCGCGAAAGACAGCTTGCCGGCGGCCGCACACCTGCCATACCCCGCGCATAGAATACCAGCGGCAGGACTGCAATCCAGATCAATGCAGGGGATGATGACGATGGCTTATTCCGACCGGGAGCTGCTGGCGCGGCTGATCCAGTGCGAGGCGGGCGGGGAGGGCGATACGGGGATGAAAGCGGTGGCCGGCGTGGTGATGAACCGGGTCAACGCCCGCGGCGGGGAATACGCGCGGGTGGGGCAGGGCAGCATCCGCAACATCATTTTCCAGCCCTACCAGTTCGTGTGCGTCTCGGAAACGGAGAACGGCGCCTACAACCCCCAGAATATTTACAATATGCGGCCGGAGCAGATCCACTTTGACATTGCCGACTGGGCCATCGCGGGCAACCGCATCCCGGATGTGGCGGAGTCGCTGTGGTTCTACAACCCCTTCGGCCCCCGGTGCAGAAGCCGGTTTCCCTCAGATGTGGGCTACTGGCAGACCCGCATTGGAGATCATTGCTTTTATAATCCAACGGATGCCTATTACAGAACTTGAGAGGTGTTTTTATGCAGCGCTTTCAGAATACTTACACAGCCGGAGCGGTTCCCGGCCCCAGCACCGGGGACTGGCGGGCGGAGATCAGCGGCAGCGGCACGGCGGGAAGTCACACGCAGGATGCCATGGGGCAGCCGCCGGAGAGAACGGAATTTGCTTCCATGCCCGGCGGACGGATGGTACCTATGGGCAATATGCCGGGGATCCGAACAAATCTGCCGGAGGACGTGATCCAGAACCCCCTCAGCGTGGAGGAGGCCCACGAAGGCTCCATCAAGGCCATGCTGGCCCGGAATGAGGGAAACTATGTGGTGGCTACGTTTCTGGTGGGGACGCAGGGAACGGTTTCCTGGGAGGGAATCCTCTACGATGTGGGCAACGACTTTATCACCATCTACCAGCCGGGACGAGAGCGGTATATCGTGATCGACATTTACGCCCTGAAATATATCGAGTTCTATGACACCCGCCGCAGGGAACAGTGCGAGGCCATGCTCAGACAGAACGGTATGTGGGAACTGCACTGAAAAGTTTTCGCACAGGGGGGATTGCAGGCGGAAAATGGCTATGCTAAAATATCGGTATAGAACAGAATAAGGAGGAATCCCCCATGGATTTTGAAAAGCTGTCCGCAGCGCGCTATTCCCTGCGGAAATTTGATTCCCGTCCGGTGGAGCAGGAGAAGCTGGCTCTGATTCTGGAAGCCGGCCGCAACGCCCCCACGGCGCATAACAAACAGCCCCAGCGGATGTTCGTCATTCAAAGTTCTGAAGCGCTGGAAAAGGCCGATGCCTGCATGGACTGCCATTTCCACGCACCGGTGGTGATCGCTGTGGGATATGACCCGCAGGAGTCCTGGCACCGGGAGACCGATGGCAAGGATCACGGAGAGATCGACGCGGCCATTGCCGCTACCCAGATGATGCTTCAGGCGGCGGATCTTGGCCTTGGCACCACCTATGTGGGGATGTTCCGTCCGGAGGATCTGGTCAGAACGTTCCCTGAGATGGAGGGCCTGCATATGATCGCCATGCTGCCTCTGGGCTACCCGGCGGAGGGCGCTCATCCGGCGAAGCTTCACGGTCTGCGGAAGCCTATGGAAGAGCTTGTTAAATACCTTTAACTGAAAAAACAGGGGGAGCAGCCACTTCCCCTGTTTTTTTGAACTTTTTTTGAAAATTTAATGAAAGTTGCAAATGCAACTGGTAGTTAGAAATGAATCCTGATATACTACAGTCACCGAACAAGATCGGGATAGGAAAGATAGAAACTTGAATCATATAAAATCAATAAGGAGGATACAAGTATGAAGAAGTGGGTCTGCAAGGTTTGCGGTTATATCTATGAGGGTCCTGAAGCGCCGGTGGAATGCCCCGTCTGCCACGCAAAGAACGCATTCAACGAGGTGCAGGGCGAGATCAAGCTGGCTGCCGAGCACAAGTTTGGCATCTATGCCGATACCGTGAAGAACAACCCCGATATCTCCGAAGAGGACAAGAAGTATATTTTCGATCAGTTGATGGCCAACTTCAACGGCGAGTGCAGCGAGGTGGGTATGTATCTCTGCATGGCTCGGATCGCTCACCGTGAGGGCTATCCTGAGATCGGCCTGTACTGGGAGAAAGCCGCCTATGAGGAAGCCGAACACGCCGCCAAGTTTGCCGAGCTGCTGGGCAGCGATCTGGAGAGCAACATGACCTCCTCCACCGAGAAGAACCTCAAGTGGCGCGTGGACTGCGAGTACGGCGCAACCGCCGGCAAGGTGGAACTGGCTACCTGCGCCAAGAAGAACAATCTGGACGCCATTCACGACACCGTCCATGAGATGGCCCGCGACGAGGCTCGCCACGGCAAGGCTCTGGAGGGCATGCTGAAGCGTTACTTCAACAAGTAAGTTCCGCAAAAACCAAAATCTTTTGAGGGGGAATCGGGAAACTGGTTCCCTCTCTTTTTGCGTCCTCCGCCGTTGGGATGGAAGTTTCTGTGGAAGTCTATCTCTGTTTTCCTTCTGAAAATGCCATATGTGGAAGTCAGCAATGTGGATGTCTGTATTATAAACTTTTAGATGTTCAGGAAACCAGATGTTTAAACTAAATTATACATCTTCGCACATCTTTTATTCTTTTCCAAAGTCGGTGAGCATTCTCAGGCAGAGATCAGCAGCGATATGCTTGAGCGGTTGCGAGAGGTGCTTCAGCAGCATCCGGAATTGCTTTCTGAATTACTCAAAGGGCAAGAAGATACCTCAGCAAAAGGCGATCATAAAGAATAATTGTTGCCATTTGTAGGCATACCGTTCTTTCAAGCCTCAAATACGCTTGCTTTTTGTTGGCAAAACATATGCCAACGTGTAAATATATTCATTTCAAGATGAACGACAATACATCTTAATACAGCCTGCAAAACACAAAAAAGAAAGCCTTAGAATGTAGTGATTCCAAGGCTTTTGGCACCCACGAGAGGATTCGAACCTCCGACCTATCGCTTAGGAGTACGGCGTACCATTTCGTAAATTGTTCATATCATATCTTCCCGTGTTGTTTCTTCGAAAATTGTGCTGCCTGGAGGCAGGTCAATTTGCACAAATTCCCCTGAAATATGCTGCCTTACAACGGCTTTTCAAATGTCGTATTAGCAAGGTATTAGCAGGAACCCCTTGTGACGGAGGACTTTCAGGGGCCGTTTCAAAATGATATTAGCACAGGGAGGTTAATCTTATGAGCACCGACATGACCAACGAAAAAGGGACGCCCCAAAGCAGGACATACACCGTGAATGACATCGCAGCCATTCTCGGTATTGGCCGCGCCTCGGCCTATAAACTCGCCAACTCCGGATTGTTCAAGACGATCCGCATCGGCAACATGATCCGCATCTCCAGAAAGTCCTTTGAGGATTGGCTGAAGGCGGAGGGCCTGGACGACAAAACGGAATAATTGTCAACAGTGCCAACGAGAGATTTTGTAATAGCCCTAGAGTTTCTAAAAGAAACGGTTCAAAAAAAGCCGTTTCTTTTAGAATTGTTAACTAATTCAAATATCAAGACAAAAGGATTACCTTGACTGTTTTTTCTATCCAGAGTATAATAACTACAAAAGATAAAATCAATTATGTATATTTTATTGTCCAGTTATACAAAGTGATTGAATATCTTTAAAAGATGCAAATGGCTTGTTTTTTGCCATTTAATTGTTAAATTTAATTTGGTTTAAGTGTACTAACCATATCAATTAATACATATAATTTAGCCACTATGGGGGCTAGAGTTGTAGAAATAGGAGAGAGAAACATGCCAACTGCTCTTGCCCATAAATATCCAGAGTGTTTTCCTCAAAACTTTGAAGCTGAAATTTTGCCCAAGGGTATTGAAGACATCGAATTATTTGTATACCGTGTTTGTACTAATGGTATAATTAATAAGGATTCATTTCTCAGTACATTTGAAGAAATTCAGCTAGGTAAAAAACCTAAACTCATGAATTGGACTAAACAATTAAAAAAACCAAGCACATATTCTACATCATGTGACACGAGTTTAAATTCAATAAAAAATGTGCTCAAGTGCCTTAAAGACTATCATCCAAACCCAATTATTGCAAAAGGAACAGCAACTTTTAGGTATGGCCCATTACAACGTACAAGTGATAGAACAGGGAAAGAAACAACTCATGTAGACTGGTGGTTATATGCAGATGCAGATCCCAGCGGGGATTTTGCTCTTTGTGAGGATTGAATAATGGAAATCTATTTTGAAAATATACCGTATATTGGTGATTTAGCTTTAGAACACATTTTCTACGAATATGGGGAACCGGTTCTTTTTGTTTGCCGTGGGACTAATAATAAAAGATATTTATGCTCTTGTTGCAAACTTTCAGAAAGATGGATACTTTCTCAAGTGTCAGAAGAAGAGTTGATACAATTAATTGACGATTCTATATCCATCAGAAGTTTGTTTGAACCTCGTGTTCAATCCCCATTTATGCTTTCCTGGGATGGCGTATCATTAAGTGCTAAATTTGATAATATTATGCCTGAACTTTTACCAGATGCAAAACCGTTAGAACTACCTAAAAAAGAAACTGACGAATATAGGGAATTCTTAGTAGACCAACTGAGCAGCAAAGAAAACCCAAAGAATATTATTGTTCATCATTCGGAAATATTGGATCCATCAATATATATGAATATCCAGATGAATACAAGCAATTTTATATCAACGTTTAGTATGCATTATGCATTAAACAATGATGAAATTCTTAGGAACATCACCGATAGTCTTCAAGTGTTTCGGGAAATAACATCATCTTTAAAGCTAGAAGGCTTTGATTCTGAAGTTAAAATTGCAAATCAAAGTGACTCGCCAAGTGAAAATGCTGCAATTACCACTTCAAAAAGAGATGAACCTGCCCAGCATGATGTGCTAGTCGAAACTACATTTTGTCTGGCCGCATAGGAGGAATATAAATGATACAAAGCCAGTTCCAATTTTCTGATCCTGTATTAACTAAACTTACTTTTTTGATAAATAATAAAGATTTGACCAAACAAGAGGCAAAAGAGATACCAATTAAAGCGCAGACTCAAATAGGTATGCAGACAGAGAATACGGCAATAGTGTCGTTGACAATTGATGTCGGAGAAGAGTCCGAAAATTGTTTGTTTTATATTTCGGTAACAATGCAAGCATCATTTAGATGGGACGAGAAAACTACTCGTGATATGGCTGATAAATTATTAAAAAGTAATGCCCCTGCTCTTTTATTGGGGTATATTCGTCCCCATATTGCGCAGATTACAGAAGCAAGTCCAATAAATACTGTTCACATTCCATTTATGAATTTTACTGAACAATAATAAAACTCACTTCTGTCATTAAGCGTTTAAGAGTTAGGTTCTAGACATTAGCTGCTTGGTTAATACTATATCTTCAAAATTACACAAGTAAGGCCGTTATTTTATGCTTCGCCTTGCAGGATATAAAGTGTTTGGTAGCACTAAACTCAACTAAAATAGAGGGATCTGCTTTTCAGCAGATCCCTTTTTACATATGTTTTTTAGTGGACAAAAACAATATTGACTGGATACACCAAATCCATGTTTTTCCCTCGACAATCAGCCAGCGGGATATCGCCCATAGGTTTTCCTCCCCCGGGGTATCCGAGCGGCATAGAGGCCGCTTTTTCCGAAAAAACGAACACTTTTTCAAACCGCCGAAAGGAGGTGAGATTATGGCGGTATTTCGCATTGAGAAAACCCGTGACTACACGGTGATGTCCAACCACCACCTGCGGAATGCGGGACTGTCGCTGAAATCCAAAGGGCTGCTCTCCATGATGCTGTCCTTGCCGGAGGACTGGAACTACACCACCAGGGGCCTGGCCAAAATCTGCAAGGAGGGCACAGACAGCATTGGCTCCGCCCTGAAGGAGCTGGAACGGGCCGGGTACATAGTCCGCAATCGACTCCGGGACAGCAAAGGCAAGATCGTGGATGTGGAGTATGTCATCTACGAGACGCCCCATCCCCCGGACACGGGCCAGCCGTGTGAGGACGAGCCGGATACGGCTTGTCCAGATACGGAAAACCCGGATATGGATAACCCATGTCTGGAAAACCGGCCGCAATTAAATAAAGAGAAAAGAAATCCTGAAGAACAAAATACTGATTCACCAAGTACGGAAGGATCAAATCCTATCCAATCAAGCCCCCAATCCCCCGCAGGGGCCAACCGGACCGGACGGGACTGGATGCGGGAACGAGAGAGCTATCGGGAACTGATTTTGGAGAACATCGAGTATGACATCCTCGTACAGAACGAGCGCATGGATCGTGACCGTCTGGACGAGCTGGTAGAGCTCATGGTGGATACCGTCTGTTCCCGCAGGGAGACGATCCGCATTGCCGGGGATGACTATCCGGCGGAGGTGGTCAAATCCCGGTTCCTGAAGCTGAACAGTTCCCACATCGAGTATGTGCTGGACCGTATGCGGGAGAACACCACCTATGTCCGCAACATCAAGAAATATCTGCTGGCTGCCCTGTATAACGCCCCGGCCACTATCGACAGCTACTATGCGTCCCTGGTGAACCACGACCTGTACGGCAGCGGAGAAAGGAGATGATGTCTTATGCAGGAAGAAGTCACCCAGCGCACCGTTGCCCTCTGCGTGGAGGCCACCAAGCTCTCCGCCGGGATGCTGCAGCAGGCCATGAAAAAGGTGCTGGACGAGATGCAGAAAGGAGTGACCGGCCACAAGGCCAAGTTGCACCACGGAAAGCAGACCCTCCGGCAGTTGATGAAGCACAACACTGGCGTTTCCAATATCGAGATCACCGACCAGAACATCCGGGCCTTTTCTGCCACCGCCAAGAAGTACGGCATTGACTTCGCACTGAAAAAGGACATCAGCGGCGAGATACCCCGCTACCTGGTGTTCTTCAAGGGCCGAGATGCCGACGTAATCACAGCGGCCTTCCGGGAGTTCTCCGCAAAGAACCTGGAGAAAGAGGAAAAGCCCTCCATCCGCAAGGAGCTGGCCCAGGCGAGGCAGCAGGCCAAAGCCCAGCACCGCCAGCGGGAGAAGGTCAAGACCAAAGACCGGGGTGTGGAATTATGACGGTTGACTGGAAGAAAAAGCTGCTCCCCAACCTCCCGTACCTGTTGTTCGTATATCTCTTTGACAAGCTCTGCCAGGCGGTGCGCCTTGCGCCCGGCCTTGACGCCTCTGAAAAGTTCCTGCATTTGAGCCAGGGCTTTACAGAGGCGTTTTCTTATGCGGCACCAAGCCTGCATCCGCTGGACCTGCTGGCAGGTATCGCCGGGGTGGGCATCGTCCGGCTGGCGGTGTACGCCAAAGGGAAAAACGCCCGCAAATACCGCAAGGGCATCGAGTACGGCAGCGCCCGATGGAGTGCATAATTTTAAGTGTAAATGACACATACATGGACGCACAGGAGGTTAT
>ERZ838483.226-NODE-226-length-74967-cov-33.247103_pt1 | contig 74967 bp, 119 predicted proteins | sample MGYA00519939_ERZ838483 | MGnify/ENA primary metagenome ERZ838483 (study PRJEB31850, sample SAMEA3708836) | human gut metagenome | biome: human gut; feature: human-associated habitat; material: faeces | place: China | collected 2014 ...
CTGGTTCGATGAACAGGGAGAACCGTATAAGGTTGTGGCGTGGATGCCGCTTCCGGAAGTGTTCAGAGGATAGAAGGTGATAATTTGCAGGAGAAACGAAGCAGAAAAGAACAGCGGCGGGACAGGCAGCAGCATTATGAAGAGTTGGAGAGCCGGCATGATGCAAAGGCGTTGGAGAGATTTAAGCGACCGGCTTACCAGAGCGTAAGCGTTGCAGAATATCTGGCAAAGAAGTATGACATTACAGCGGAGGTGGATACCATTGCAGACCGAAGAAAAAGAAATGACGGAAAATGAGAAAAAGAAAGAGTATCTGAGACAGTACAGGATCCATGTCCGGAGGATACATAGAATCAATGCGGAAATAGCAGAGTTGCGATCTATGAAGATTTCCCCATCGATGAATAATGATGGGATGCCACACGGGAGCAGTCAGGGAGATCTGTCCGGTTATGCTGCAGAGCTTGACCGTATGGTATCGGAGCTGATAAAAGAACGATATGTACGGATGGTGGAATATCGGGAGATTGTACGGCAGATCAAAAGGCTGCGGAGCGAAAATGAGAAAGACGTGCTGTTTTACCGGTATATCCGTGGGATGGATTGGTGGGAGATTGCAGAGAAGATGAAGTTTTCAGAACGGCAGATCTATCGATTTCACGGGAAGGCACTGGTAAATTTTCGGCTTCCGGAAAAAGATGTCAGTGAATGTCAGTAGCATCAGTGGTATTATGATAACATCGAGAAGCGAAAGAAAAGAGCTTTTCGGACGTGACATTTTCACAATAAGTTCTCCGACGGTAAGCGTGGTAAAAAGGCGATCTGACGACAGGTCGTCTTTTTCGTTGCCGTGAATTCCGGGAAGAGGTTTGGCGGTTTACTCTGGAAAGAATTTATTCATACGTCAGTACATTTGTTTGCTGCAATTACTTTTTTAGAACTCCTTATTACAGATACAGAAACCGTCAAAATAAAAAAATATGACAGACAAAGAAGCAAAAGCGTTTTACAACTCATCCGCATGGAAACATAAGAGAATGCAGATATTAGATCGAGATCATTACGAGTGTCAGGATTGCCGCAAGAGAATAAAAGACGCAGCTGTATCTGGCACACAGCTGATCGGAAGAGACAGAAAGATATGGAGAGCTGAAGAGGTACATCATATCCAGGGTCTGAAGGAACATCCGGAACTTGGTCTTGATGATGATAACTTGGTAAGTCTATGTACGCAGTGTCACAACCTGCGACATGGAAGAGCTCCGAAGAGGTTCGCGAGAAGGAAGAAGCTCGCGAGCGAAGAGAGATGGTAGTACCCCCGGTCAATTCTCTGCGATTTTTTCTGAATGAAGAACGGGGATGTAGCCATGACTCTGGAGAAAAAATGAAATCTCGCGTGAAAAGGGTAGGGGTGACATTTTTGGAAATTTACTATAAGAAAGAATTTTTAGAGACAGGCGTAAAAAGCCTGTATTTTTTGGCATAAAAACAGCAAAAAAAGGCATGATTTGAGTGAAAAGAGGTGAGCAAATTGACACAAAAAGCTATGAAAGAGTCATTGATAAGGCAGTTGGAGTTACGTGGGATGAAAGCGGAATTCTATATGGACATGATTGATGATTATGTGTATTATTGGTCGCTGAAAAAGAAATTAATCACAGATATCAAGGCGAAAGGGCTAAGGTATGAAACGATAAATGGAAATGGTGTAACTGTAGAAAAGGCGAATGAATCAGTGGTCAATTTGCAAAAGACAACGGCTACGATGCTGAAGATCCTGGCAGATCTGAAGTTAAAAGAGCCGGTACCAGAGCCGGAGAATCCTACAGATGGTTATCTGTAAAGAGATTGATTATTATCTCAAATATGCCGAAGAACATCCGAAGTGGATAAACAAGAAAAGAAAATTGCTCATAGAAAACATCGTGAAGCCGATATTAAAGCGGGACGATGTTTTTTTTGACGAGAAAACATATAGGGATTGCTTACAGTATTGTAAATCCAATTACTATGAGCTATTTCCATTCCAAAAGTTCATTTATGCCTTTGCATTTATGTATGTGGATGATATTCCAGTATTTTCAAAGTTCTTCATCAAGGAAGGACGTGGAAATGGCAAAGATGGATTCATCGTGCCGCTGGTAAATTTCTTTCAGACTCCGTTATATGGAGTGAAAAATTACCACGTTGAAATTGTGGCAAACTCAGAGAGCCAGGCGAAGGATACATTCAAAGTGGCTTATGATATGTTGCATGATAACCAGAAGTTCAAAGGAAAATTTTCCGTAACAAAAGAGCTGATAACAAACCTTGTGACCGGATCAGAAATGAAATACAACACATCCAATGCAAAGACAAAGGATGGTAAAAGAACTGGATGCCTGGTGCTAAACGAGATTCACGCATATGAGAATTACGATCAGATAAATGTATTTGAATCCTCTTTAGGTAAAGTTAAGCATTCACGAGAATTTATCATCACGACTGACGGATATGTGAGAGACGGACCGCTGGATGAGATATCAGCAATGTGCGCTGAGATCCTGGAGACAGGAGAAAATCTGCTGGGATACTTCCCGTTCGTATGCGAGATCGATGATATGAAGGAAGTGGATGATCCGGAGGCATGGCATAAGGCTAATCCATCTATGGAGTATATGCCGATTCTTGCGAATCAGATCATGCATGACTATTTAGAAATGAAGAAGATTCCTTCTAAGCGTGCAGAGTTCATAACAAAGCGAATGGACAGATCGGCGCGGAAAGAAGAGGAAACGGTCACAACCTGGCAGAATGTACTACGAGCTTGCTATATAGGTAGGACAATGGAAGAGTTGGAACACAAGATTCCAAGGATAACATTGGATACACGAGGACAGGCAGCAGTCATTGGAATTGACTATGCAGATGTGCGAGACTTTGCATCCGCCGGTATTTTGACTAAGACTGATGAAGGTGAGTGGATTTGGAGACAGCATACATGGATCTGTGCAGATTCTCCATTTATCGATTCCATAAAGTTCCCACTGAGAAATGTAGGACAGACAGAATTTGAAGACTTCGAGATTGTTCCAGGTCCGGTGATTGATGTGAACCTGATCACAGACTGGTGCATGGAACAGATGAAATACTACGAGGTCAAGAAGATTGCAATGGATACTTACCGGTACACATTGTTCAAACAGGCATTCGAAGAACGCGGGCTGACAATAGAAGACAAGAAGAACCCGCATGGAATAGTCCGTCTGATTCGAAAGATAACATCAGTGACTGGAATTATCGCACCATTCATCCAGTCGATGTTTTCACAAGGCATGATTAACTTTGGACCATCTGCAATCATGCGATGGTATACAAACAATACAAGAGTATCTGAAGATAAATTTGGAAACAAGAGCTTTGGTAAAATTGAACCGAAGCTAAGGAAAAATGATGGATTTATGGCTTTTGATGTAGCAATGTTCTGCAAAGATGAGCTGGAAGTCCAGATCGTATATATTTAACAGGAGAAGAATATGTTTAAATTTTTGTGGCAACGGGATAAGGAGATGCAGTCTCTAGCTGAGATTATTGCGGTGGATATGGAAAAGTTGAATTTATCAAAGTTGGCCATTGAAAAAGCAGTTATGATGATTGCGAAGGCAATTGCTAAATCCGATATCTTGATACAGACAGAAAGTAAAGAGAAAAATAAACAGGAGTATCGGCTGAATATACAGCCTAATGACCATGAGTGCGGAACTGTGTTCTGGACGGAAGTTGTAAGACAACTTCTTACGGTACAGGAAGTGCTGATTATTCCGTTAGGTGGTAAATATTATCTGGCATCAGCTTGGAAAGTTAGCAATAATGTGCTGACTGAGCGAACATATAGCAATATAACACTAACATGCGCCGGATACGACTATCCGATTTGGAAAAAAAAGCGATCATCAGAGGTGATACACCTAAAATATGATAATGCAAGAATTCGCCTGTATCTGCAAAACGTAGTTGGACAGTATGATCGGACGCTTGATGCTGTTAATGCGATGATGCGTATGTCCAGTATGCCGAGATTTAAATTAAAACTTGGGACAGCAACGCTATCATTCAGAGAAAAACAGGCAGATGGCACAGACAAAGAGATGACAAAGGATCAATATGTGAAAAAAATCAAGAGCCTATTGGAATCAAATGAGCTTGCTGTGCTTACGGAAACGGACAATGTGGCGATTGAACAGCTGCAGATCAACACAACAACTAAGGCAGAAGAACTGGCAAAAATGGCATTGCAAATCAATAATGAGGTGGCAAACGCCTTTGACATTCCGGAAGCGGTATTTAATGGCAATATTACAGAAAAATCAGATGCCACGAACGAATTCATAACCTATGCCGTTGGTCCGGTGGCGGAGGTGATTAATGATACACTGACGGCTTATATAGTTGGTGAAAATGATTATTGCACAAAGAATGAAAAAGTTATGGTATGGCTGGCACGCTTCAAACACGTAGATGTGGTAGACAGTGCAACCAATCTGGATAAACTTCGCGGAATTGGATTTAATTACGATGAACTCCGTGAAATGGTAGGCTACACAGTGCTGAATACAGAATTCAGCCAGGCAAGAGCTCTGACAAAGAACTATGGAGAGGAGGGAAATGGTAATGCAGCATAGAAAACGCGATCAGTAGGAGGTGATCCAATTATCTCGGAGCTGTCCGTTAAACAGTAAATCCGAAAGAAAGGAAAGAGAACATGGACGCAAAAAAGTATTATTCCTTGGAATCTAAGAATGATGTGGCGGACCTCTACATCTTCGGTGACATCACATCATGGCCGTGGTTAGAAAGTGACGTGTCGGCAAGCGGAATTGTGAACGAACTACAGTCCTTGGATGCAAAAGAAATCAATGTGCATATCAACAGCTATGGCGGTGAGGTCGCAGAGGGATTGGCGATTTACAATACGCTCAAGAATAGTGACATGAAAGTCACTACAATCTGTGATGGATTCGCTTGTTCCGCAGCATCAGTCATTTTTATGGCAGGCGATGAAAGAATCATCAATGAAGCATCACTGCTCATGATTCACAATGCATGGACATATGCGAATGGAAATGCTACAGAGCTTAGAAAGGCAGCAGAAGACCTTGATAAGATTACACAGGCTTCCGTCAATGCTTATGTAAGTCGAGCAGTGATTTCAGAAGATGAGATTAAAAATCTCATGGACAATGAAACGTGGATCACAGCTCAGGAAGCTGTAGAATATGGATTTGCTACAAAAACCGAAAAGTCCGATGATGGCGGAATTAAACAATCAGCATTTGCAAATATTCGCAGTGCCATTCTCAAAAAACCGGAAAATGTAAAGCCGGTAGAAATTGCAATGCAGTTGGATGATGAAGCAATCGCAGAGGTCATTGCGGAAAGAGTAGTGAATCTTTTACGGAAAAAAGAAGTTCCGTCAGAACCGAAGGAACCAGCAAATAGCAGCACTGGATGGAGTGCATTTTTTGAGTAGAAAGGAAAAGATAAAATGAAGATTGAAAATTTATCACAGGAATTAAAAGAAAAAGTTAAGCAGCTGTTAGAGAGCGCTCCGGCGGATCAGAAAGCAGATGCAATTATGCAGTCGATCGAAATGATCGAGGAAGCAGCACATGCAGATCTGATCAATCAGGTGGTGGCAGAGGCAGAAAAAGCGAGCCATGACGCTGAATTTAAGAAACAGCTTGGACTCCGCAATCTCTCACAGGAAGAAAAGAAATTTTATGAGGGATTCAAGGATATTAAGCAGTCTGTAACAGCAAATCAGATTGATATCATCCCGACAGAAATTATCGATCGCACACTCGATGATGCAAGAAAAGCATCTCCAATTTTAAAACTGGTAAACATGGCACCGGCAAATGTAAAGAAATGGGTAGTAGCATCACATTCAGGTGCAGCAGTATGGGGAGATCTTACAGATGAAATCAAGGGCGAATTATCAGGAACTATTTCAGCACTGAATATTGAACTTCATATGCTCTCTGCATATCTGGTGATCCCGAAGGCAATCCGTGAACTTTCTATGGAATTCGTAGACCGGTATTTTATGGCAATTCTTTCGGAAGCAATGCAGGATGGTCTTGTAAAAGGCTATCTGGATGGAGATGGAAAGACCGGTCCGATCGGTATTTTCCGTCAGATCGGAACCACAAATGACGATGGAACAAATAAAGCGAAGACCGTTTTAAATAACATCACCAAATTCAGCCCGAAGGGACTTGCAAATGTAAGAAAAACTCTTACAAATAACGGAAAACGTGTTGTTACCAAACTGTATCTGATTTGTAACCCGGCGGATGAAGCGGAATATGTAGATCCGTGCATGTTTGGAGAAGCACTTACTGGTGGATATGTCAATAAAACATTCATTGATATTGAAAAGATCCCGGATGCTAACTGCCCGCAGGGTAAAGCAGCATTTACCATTGATGGATATTACACAATGGGTGCGACGGGTGTGAGAGTAACAGAATATGATCAGACAAAAGCGATGGAAAATGCGGATCTGATCATTGCGAACTGCTTTGCGAACGGTCGAGCTGTTGATGATAATGTTGCAGTTATTTTCGACGTCACAAAACTTGAAGAGTATGTAATTAACGTACATCAGACATCTACTGCATCCGTTTAGTAAGAATGAGGGCAGAGAATGAACGAAAATGAACTATCCATTCTTGTTGATGAGATGAGAGAAGAGTTCCAGATTCCTCCATACTGCGATGACAGACAGCTGAGAAATCTTGCAAAAGAAGGTGAACATGCAGTCGGGAGATTGAATCCTGGCTGTGGCATCACCAAAGATTTGACGTATCGAATGCTAATGAAGAATTATATGTATTATTCTTATCACCACCGAGTAAGTGAGTTTTTTGAGAATTATGCAAGTGTGATCCTGACTTGGCAGATGGAGACGGAGGTGGACGTAAATGGCACTGCCTGAATACACTGACGGAGTACTTGAACTGTATCGCATCGAAAATGATGAGTCGGAAGATTATCCGGAAGAAAAGCTCCGTGATACCGGAATGCGCTTTTGGTATCGTGAGCTTGCGGTATATGACACCACCAGAGCAAAGCTATCCGCTGACAGCATCGAAGTGACGCTAAAACTCGCTATTCCACAGTATAAGCAGATTAACAGTAAATGTGTCTGTATTATTGGCGGAGAACAACACGAGATCTACAATGTGGCGCACATCACTACGAAAGATGGATTTAGAGAGTCGGAACTGACTTTAAAAACACCAGCGCATGATCGTGAGGTGATCGCATGACACAAAAAGAATTAAGTAAGCTCTTACATGACATCGACTGTCCGGTTAATGAGGGAGTCAGTAGTCTCAAAAATGAAAAGGTATTTCCGAGAATTGATTACTGGGAGATTATGTGGGAAGACACAATGGCATCCGGTGACGATTATGAGAATGAGATTACATGGCAGATTAGTTTTTATGCTAGAAAGCCACGCGATCCGAAACTGATTGCATTGAAAAACCGTCTGAATGAGCTTGACTACCATCCGACTATTGCTCACGAATACGTGATTGAAGATAGAGTATGGCATTCTTATTTCTCAATCACTACGGATGCGGAAAGCTTATGAGCAAAGAAGTAGAATTTTATGATTCCGGATTTGGCGAATTTGAGAAGATGATGAAAGAATACGCTGAGAAAGTATCGGAAGGAAAAGCACTAGATGCAATTGAGGCAGGAGCGCAGGAGTTTGTAAACGACCTCTTACGACTTCCGAAACCTCGTAGCCGAATCACTAAGGCTGGATACACACACATCATCGATACATTTGCCTTGGAAAGAACTGAAAGCAATATTAAAGTTGGATGGGGTAAATATTACGGACCAATGTTGGAACATGGAACGAGAAAGATGGCTGTAAGAGCGCATCTGAAGCCACTATTTGAACAGAACAAAGAAAAATACTATAAGAAGATGACTGAGTGCATCTTTGGTTAGGAGGATATATGGCTATTAACACAAAAAAGCCGGCTATGAAGCAGACGGTAGGCGCACAGTACACTTGCTTTGCGAATGCCACAGAAGCCGGAGATTATGACGGAACTTATGAAGCTGACGTTGAAAAGACGGAAGTTGTCAAAAGTGTAAAAGTGACAGAAAATTCAGAGACCAGTGACGTGTACGCATCAGGAAAGATTTACGATTCCGATACACCGATGCCTAGCATTGATATCGAGATCTCTGTTATTGCATTTCCGGATGATACAATCTCTAAAATGCGAGGAGAAACAAAAGGGGTAGGCGGACTTATCCTTGCTGGAGGCAAGAGCGAAAGACCAATCTTTGCTTATGGTAAGGTTGTTAAGCTGAAAAATGGGAAATCTCGCTATGAATGGTATCCGAAATGCAAGCTTGTGGAAAATTCCGATGATATCTCTACATCAGAGGAAAAAGCAAGCGAGCAGACAGATACGATCAAGGTTAGAGCTTATCCGTTTGATTCTGCCGGAAATATCGTGTCGAAAGTTACAGAGTCCACAGCACCGGAAGGACTTACAGAAGATAAGTTCTTTGCGAAGCCGATTCTGACGGATGCGGACCTTACTACAGCGGTGGGAGCGTGATTAAATGAAATCCAAGCTGATTGAATTAACAGATGGATCAAAATTGGAAGTAAAGGTTAATTTCTATACTCTTTACCTTGTGAAGATGAACGGAATTGACAAGAAGATTGACGGAAAAAGCGAACTGACCGATGATGAAAATATGGAACTTGCGGGCAAGCTGATCTACATTATCCTCAGGTCAAACGGCTTAAAGGTTGACGAAGAGGAAGCCATGATGCTTACTCCAATGGATGCATCAAGTATTCAGGACATTTTCGATGAGTTCGAGAAGAGACTCAATGAATATAAAAAAAAAGAACAGGCGAAGAAGTCGAATGCTCCGAGGAAGAGATAAATATCAACTGGGCGGAGTATATGGTTGCTGCGCGTAAGATGGGAATGAGCGAAGAAGAATTTTGGAACTCTGATCCCATCTTTTTTAACGAATGCCTGGAAGTATTTATGGAAGTAGAAAAAGCGAAGGGAGGTGCTTTGATTGGCTAATAGTGATTTAAAGACCGTAGGGCTATCGTTTAAAGCTGACGGTGCGGTTGACTTCCGGAAGTCATTGACCGATGTTAATAATGCAGTCAACGAGAACAGATCAGCTTTTAAGCTTGCAAAATCTGAATGGGATAGTAGTACATCGTCCGCGGAAAAACTGAGAGCGACACAGGAATATCTGCAGAATCAGACAGAAACATATACGCAGAAAGTCGATAGATTGACGGAGATCCTGAAAGCACAGGAAAGTGCGGAAGTAAGAGACGAAGCAGCTATCTCGAAGACAAGGCAGCAGTTGGATAATGCCAAAGCATCTCTAAACAATTATAAAAGTGGTCTTGAAGATGTGAACGAAAAGCTGAAAAGTGGAGTTGCCACATTGGAAGATTACTCAAAAAAAGTAAAAGACTTTAGTGACAGCACTGGAAAGATTGGAAACTCTTTGACGAAGAATGTCACTGCACCGATTACTGCAGCTGGTGCCGGAGTCATGGCAGCATGGGCACAAGTTGATGAGGGAATGGATATCATCGTCCAAAAGACCGGTGCCACCGGTGATGCACTGGAAGAAATGCAGAACTCTGCAAGGAATATTGCAAAGACGATTCCGACAGACTTTGAGACAGCCGGAATTGCAGTCGGAGAAGTAAATACACGATTCCATTTGACGGGAGAAGAGCTTGAAAATCTGTCTGCGAAGTTTATCAAATTTGCCGAGCTGAACGGAACAGATGTCAACTCATCCATCGACAGCACGCAAAAGGTTATTGAAGCGTTTAATTTGAGCGCAGAAGATGCCGGAGCACTCCTTGACACAATGAATAAGGTCGGACAGGACACAGGAATCTCAATGGATACATTGGCATCATCTATGGTGTCGAATGCTGCAGCCCTGAAAGAATTGGGAATGTCCGCTGCCGATGCTGCTACATTTTTAGGACAATGCGAGACATCTGGAGTTGATACAAGCGCAGTAATGGCCGGACTCAAAAAAGCATTGGTCAATGCATCGAAAGAGGGCAAAAGCATGAAAAATGCGCTGTCAGAACTTCAAGACACGATGGTTAACGCAGGAAGTTCTTCCGAAGCTTACAATGCTGCGGTTGAGCTGTTCGGTGCGAAAGCTGGTCCTGCACTAGCAGAGTTTTGTCAAAGCGGAAAACTGAATTTTGACGAACTCGGCGCATCTCTTAATGATAATCTGGGAAGCGTAAATGACACCTTTGAAGCTACACTGGATCCAGCTGATCAGTTTAAATTGACACTGAATCAGCTGAAAGATGCTGGATTTGATGTCGGAAATGCACTGGGACCGGTGCTTGCTGAATGTTTACAGATGGTCACTCCGATTCTGAAAGATATTATTGCTTCGTGGAACTCTTTGTCTCCAGGAACACAGGAGATGATCTTGAAGTGCTTATTATTGGCGGCTGCACTCGGACCGGTATTTAGCATTATAAGCAAAGTATCTGGTGGAATCTCTGGCGTGATCGATGTCGGAACGAAAGTTGCTCCGGTTATTGCCAAGGCAAAAACAGGATTCGCAGCATTTAACGCTGTTCTTGCAGCTAATCCGATTATCATAGTCATAGCAGCAGTTGTTGCACTTATTGCAATTTTTGTCACTCTCTACAACAAATGCGAATGGTTTCGTGATGGCGTAAATGCTGTCTTTGGCGGAATCCGTGATTTTATTAAGGGAGTCGTTGACAAAATTAAGGGATTCATGAGTTTTGAATGGAAACTTCCGAAAATCAAGCTTCCACACTTCAAGGCAAGCGGATCATGGTCGCTTGTTCCGCCGAAATTTCCGAAATTCTCCGTAGATTGGTATGCGAACGGTGGTATCTTGAACAGTCCGACAATTTTCGGAATGAACGGAGACAGAATGATGGGCGGTGGCGAAGCCGGAGCGGAGGCAGTTCTTCCAATCGACTTACTAAAGACTTATATCCGTGATGAGATGCAGTCCAATAATACTGTACTTGCTCAGTTGATTGCTGAAGCTTTGTCGGAATTGACATTTGTCATTGAGAATAACATTTCACTCGGAGACAAAAAGCTTGCTGATGTACTAGTAGATGCCATCATCAAAAAGCTGTCCTCTAGCGTTAAATGGAAGAAAGGAGCTGTCGGAGTATGATGGACGTAGAATACAATGGAATTCTTGCATCAAGCTTAGGAATCTATGCGAAAAATATTCCTGACATTCCGGCAGCTGTCCGAAAAGAAAAGACAGTGGATATTCCTGGCATGGACGGAACGCTGATTCTGTTGGAGGGAGGTTATGAATCCACAGAAATCAAAGTGGATTTTAACTTTATTGGAGATTCTGACCGATGGGATGAACGTTTCGGACTTGCAAAAAAATGGCTGTCAAAAAGAGGTGGATTGCTCCGGTTTGGCTGTGATCCGGAGCATTACTACAAGATTTTGAAAGTTGAAGTGGACGATGGGAAACGTACTACGGAAAGAGTTGGTAATTTTACAGCTACTTTCCTAACCAAAGATGGACTTAGGTATCTCGAAAGCGGACTCGGAGAAATGCCTGCGAGTGATGTGGTAGATAATCCTTATGAGATTGCCTATCCAATCTATAAGATTACTGGCGAGGGCGAATGCACTCTTGTCGTCAATGATGGAAAAATGGTGGCAAATATAGGGCAAAACCTAACCATTGACACAGGACGGAAGCTTGCATACAGAGAAGACGGAACACTTAGTAATACGTCTGTGACTGGTGATTACGATAACCTCATTTTGATTGAGGGGAGAAATAAAATCGAAATTACGGACGGATTTGAACTGAAAGTAATTCCGAATTGGAGGCGTTTATAGTGATTCAGATTTATAGTGCCGAAAATAAAGATTATGATCACAATGGAGATATGACACTTCTTCCGGAAGAATGTTCTGTTCATGTGGTACTGAATGGCGAATGGACAGCCACATTAGAGCATCCGATTGATGATGAGGGCAGATGGAAATATATCAATGACAATGCAGTTGTTAAGATGCCATCATTCAATGGCGAACAGTTGTTCCGTATTAAAAATAAAGAAAAAAGAGATTCAGGAGTGAGTGCAGAGCTTACTCCTATCTTTTTGGATGCAAAAGAGGATTGCTTTTTATTGGACGTAAGACCAACCGAGAAGAATGGACAAGATGCATTGGATATCATGACCGCTCCGAACAAGATGTATTCAGCAAAGTCGGATATCAAAAAGTTATCTACAGCGTATTATCAGACAAAAAATCTGATTGAAGCCATCAATGGAAATGATGAGAACTCATTTATCAATAGATGGGGTGGCGAAATCCTCTACAATAACTATCAGATCACGATAGATGATCATGTCGGTGGTGATTATGGAGTGCAAGTCCTCTACGGCAAGAATATCGTCAAGGACGGATTTTCCGAAACGATCGACATGACGGAAGTTGCTACGAGAATCATTCCGAAGTCATACAACGGATATATGATTGCCGGAGACGCACCTTGGATAGATTCGCCACTGATTGAAAAATATCCAACAGTGCATTACAAAGTCATGTCTTTTGAGGATGTGAAAATGCGTGCAGATGCCTCAGAGGACGATGAGACAAACGGAACAATCATTTGCGATACGCAGGAACAGCTCGAAGGAGCGCTCAAAAAGAAATGTGAAGAACAGTATGCTGCAGGTGTCGACAAGCCGAAGATTACGATCAAAGCAGACATGGAGCTTCTGCAGAACACGGAACTGTACGAGGACGTGAAAGAGTTGGAAGCTGTGTCACTTGGAGATACCGTCCACTGTAAACACTCTAAGCTCAGAATCGTATCTGATGCAAGAGTCATCGAATTGGAATGGGATGCTGTAAGGAATAAGCTTATTTCGGTCACCCTGGGAAAATTCCAGTACAATTTTTTAAATAACGTATCGTCCATCATGAATAGAGTTGAACAGGCTATCCGCTCAGATGGTAGTCTTATTGGACAGCAAGTGCAAGGTACGATCAATGGAGTTAAGGCGCAGCTTAGAGCACAGTCATCCATTGCAAAAAAGCAGACGGTCCGTGCGGTATTGTTTGAGGATTTGGATCCTGACTCCCCAACATTTGGAGCAATGTGCTTAGGCACGCTCGGATTTGAGATTGCATCAGAGCGTACGGCTGATGGGAGAGATTGGAAGTGGAGCACATTCGGAACAGGACAAGGATTCTTTGCAGATTTTATTGTGGCCGGAACAATGCTTGCTGATCGTATCAAAGGCGGAACGTTGGAATTAGGCGGTGCCGGAAATGGTAATGGAGTTGCGAAAGTACTTAACGCTGACGGAAATGAGATTGTGCGATTAGACAAGGATGGTGTGTACGCAAAAGGCAAATATGTCTGTGCTAACACGGATGGGAGTCAGACGGCTACCCTTTCAAATGGAAAATTAACATTCAAGACCGAATCTTACGAGGTTGTCATCCGTGCTGGTGCGATCGGTGGATTGACAGGACTTATGATCTATCCAGAGCAAGGTGCTGTTAGAACAAAATTCCTCTCTATTGGAGATAAATTATCTGCAAGGTTTGACAATATATCGCTTCTGGCTTCGGGAAAAACAACCATCGGTGGAGCATCTCTTGAGGTGCAACGTGACGGAAAAGGATATTCCGGCAAGACCGGAAAAGCTGTCTTTTCTGACGGAACTTACCTCGAATACGTCAATGGATTTTTGGTTGGTGGAAATACGAAAGAAGGTGGCTTTTAATGGCTTGGACCATCGGAAATTACGCTCTATCACAAGAGCAGATGAATGCAAATGCGTTGGAAGTGTATAAATATCTCTCAGCAAGAGGATGGTCGCTAAATGCAATTGCTGGATTGCTTGGCAATATGCAGAGTGAGTCCTATGTCAATCCTGGAGTGTGGCAGAGTTTACAAGCGAACAACTATTCGGGTGGGTTTGGTCTTGTGCAGTGGACTCCTGCCACGAATTATACGGACTGGGCGCGCCAGAACGGATATGATATTGCAGATCCGAACGGTCAGCTGTATTGGATTGACGCCTTGTCGGAGACGACAGGACAGTGGATTCCAACAAGCGCTTACAATATGTCGTGGAGCGCATTTAAAAAGTCAGGATCCTCGCCGGAAGAACTCGCCAGTGCATTCCTCAAAAATTTTGAACGCGCCGGAGTAGAGGTTGAGTCCAACAGACGGTCACAGGCTCGGAGTTATTTTAATTTACTCGGTCAGTACGGTAAAAATGCCAAAGCTGTAGAGTCTGCAGTTCAATGGGCGATTGGAATTGCAAATGATAATAGTCACGGATACGATCAAGGGAGTCGCTGGGGTCCAGACTATGACTGCTCCTCATTACTGATCACTGCCTATCAGCAAGCCGGAATCAAGGTTAAGGATGCCGGTGCGACATATACCGGAAATATGTACTCTGCATTTTTAGCGTGTGGATTTGAGGATGTGACAGGATTTGTCAATCTGTCAAATGGTAGCGGAATAAAGCGAGGAGATATCTTACTAAACACAGCAAGCCACACTGCTATGTCGATCGGCAATGGTCAAGTAGTACAGGCAAGCCAGAATGAGCTTGGCGGTGCTACGGGAGGTCAGAGTGGTGACCAAACAGGACGAGAAATATGGTGCACGAATTATTATAATTTCCCGTGGAATTATGTCCTGAGATTGTCGCACAGTGAATCAGGCGGATCGTCAGGCGGAGCATCAGCGTATATCGTCAAATGGATTCCAGGGTAGAAAGGATAAACTATGAATACAATTAAAAGGGATGTGTATGTGTTAAAAAATACCATCAAAATTCCGATTGAAATCACGCAAGGCACTGACATGATCGGAATCGAATTTACGGTCAGGGATTTTACGATTCCGGCAACGGCAGCAGTTGTGGCTTATGCAAATCACAAAAGCATGAGCAGACCTAATTCCGCTCTGTGCGAACTGGCTGATAATGTGATTGCGTTTTCCCCGAGTTCAGGTTTTTTTGCTGTTGGAATGAATGAGTTGCAGATCAGGATCATTAATGAAGACAAGACACTAGTATCTTTTGCGGAAAAAGTAAAATGCTCTGGATCTGCTGGATTTCCAGACGATGAGGAAGAAGGCAAACAGACTCTTGTCGAGCAGGCGGTCACGGCGGTAAGCAAAGAATCTGGCGAAAGAAAAACCGCTGATGAGAATGAAAAAGCACAGCGTATTGCAGGCGATCAAGAAGAAAGAGATGCAAGGATTGAAGCAATCAATCTCGAAAAGAGTGAAAGAGATAAAGCGATTGAAGCAGAGAAAAACGCAAGAATCAAGGCAGACGATGAAATCAAAGCGAATCGCGCAAAAACTCTCGATGCGGTAAAAACCACTACAAAAGAGGGTACATTTGTTGATGCCTTGGCGGTTAAAGAACTGAGCGAAAAGATGGACGGTATAGACGTAAAGACGGAGAATCTTGGAAAGAAGATTGCTATATTTGTAGACTCAGTTGTAAAAGGTTCAGTTAGCTTTAACACATCGGACTACTTAAAAGATGGAGTCAAATACGCTTTTACCGTAACCGTGTCCTCGGCTGTTAACGATACATCTTGTGCGCAGGAAATAAGCTGCAAGCTTAATAATACGCTGATTGGCCAGAATGGTAATTACTGTAAATTATCATCTACATTTTGCGGACGATGCTCAAAAGGAGACACAATCCTTGTTACGTCATACAAAAATGGCGGGGAGTGGAGCATGTTTAACACGAGACTGATTTTTGTTCCGGTAGATTAGGAGGTGATGGAAAATGGCGGAAATCAATTATATCGAAATTAATGCGGAAAATCGCAGTATTACGATTCCACAAAGCGAAAAACTACTTGGAGTCGAAAATGACAGCAAGGCAATCCGAAAGTACTTCCGATGTCCGAAAATTGTCGGAGATGGAATTGACCTCACAAAATCCGATGTGCATATCAACATCCAGAATGCATCAAATAAGGTATCCGGAAAAGACAGATACAATGCCGAGAATTTAAAGGTGTCTGGCGAAAATGTAACTTTTGAGTGGAGTCCTCTGCGGAAAGCTACATCACACAAAGGCACTGTCAGATTTAGCGTGTGCGTGACTGAAGAAGGTACAGACAGAGAATGGAATACCACGATCGCGACCTTGAACGTGTTAGAAGGCGAAGAACTTTTTACAGAAAAAGAGCGTGAAGAAAGAGGCTCTGACTTTGCCGGAATCCTTACTGCGGACGCAACCGCGGATGCAGACAGCATTGAACTCGGAAAGAGCGCCTATGTGAATGGAAAGAAAATTGAAGGGACGTTGACGAGCAAAAATGAAATTAAAGCAGTTGCAAAAAAACGGAACTATCATCCACACCAATAATCATTCCGAACTATGGTCAGAGTACAATGCCGGTGCTTAAGCATACAATTGAAGTCTCTCTTGCAGACACGAGTAAACCGGTACTGTTAAAAGGAGACATTAAAAAAACGGTTGTGTACAACGAGGCAGGCAGTATTTATGGAGATGCAAAAGCGTCAGATGTAAGAGTCGGAAAAACATTTACGTCAAGCAATGGCATGAAAATTACAGGAACGCTGGTAACTAGCGAGGTCAAGTACGGAACAATAACCGGAAAAGGAATGAATGGCCAAGCGATTGAAACTGGACTTAGCAATGTGTCGAGATTCATAATGGCGAGAAAATTTCCGAGCAGTAATGCTAAACACGGAATCTTATCGTTGGTGTATAAGGACGGAAAATTAAGCGGAATAGCTGGATTTATCGGAGTTGGCTACAACTCGGTGGATAACCACAGTATCGGTACAGTTGCAATAAATAAAGGAACCATAACTTACACGCCAAAAGCTGATGAAGATATGTCCGCGCTCACAGAGGGCGATACCTACGACTGGATTGCGATTGGAGAATAAAAGAATAGGAGAATCAACATGAAAAGAAAAAGAAGAAAATTAGCAGCTATCATCTGCGCACTCACACTGGCTCTTTCCAGTGCCGTACCGGTGTCGGCTTGTACGCCACCACTTAAACCACCGTCTGTCGAAATCCCAGATATTACTTTTCAGCCAGATGATGCTCTGAAAGAAGCTATCAGCAATGCTGCGAAAAACTGGATTGAGAAATGCATCCTCGGTACTCCGACAGTGGAATATGCATCGTACTATAAAAGCCAGTCAAGGTATTTTAGTTATACTTATGCAGCAGTCAAATGGTCAGAAGTTGAAAATGCAACGTATTACAAAGTGCGTATCACAAAAGCTGACGGAACGTGGAAAGAATACGATACGACCTATACAGCATTTTACTCTACCAATTACACAGATGATTTTGTGGCAAACGGGATGGATGGAGCAACCGTTAAAGTGAAAGCATATGGAGATAATGATACATTCGGCTGTTGGTCAGACAATGCTAATATTGCGATTGCGAGATTTGGATATTAGGAGGAGATAGCATGATTAAAGTACTAGACGTAGAAAGACGATTACCAGACGGATCTATAAGAGTCCACTTGATTGCAGATTCAACTTTGGACACGCTCCCAACGAATTGCGAACAGGTAACTGGGCTTGACGGAGATTATCCGATCGGCATTGGATCAAGCTGCATTACGGCAAGCTTGGATATAGCACTTGTCGGAGCAAATGGGAAATGGGGTGAATGGCAGTAATGAACGACTTTTTAACACAGGCGATTGCGATGAAAGCGCTTAAGAACGGTGGATCCGGCGGAGCGGCAGGAGGAAATGCCGAGCAGATTGCGAAGAATAAAGCCGACATTATTTTGCTAAAGGAAGGTATCACTGATTTGAAGAGTGTAATGAAAGACATTCACAACAACGCTCCACACGCATCAACCATTAAAGACTTTTATAATATCCGTAGAACTGGAAAGGTGTATCAGACAAAAATCTGGAAATTCGCAACCAATCCAACATCTAGCGGAGAGAAATTGTTAGATAATGCTGGATTGGAATTTGTTCCGTCCACTGATACAACCGAGGGAAAGGACGATTATCTGAATGGCAATCACCCTCTTTTTGACTGGGTGCATTGTAATTACAAGCGTTATGATGATGGCACGGCATATCCGATTGCTACAGAATATGATGATACTTATCAAGAAACAGGTAGCGTTGATGTTGGTGCTATGCAGATGAGTTTTTGGTGGAATTGGGACGCATCAAATCCAGAGTACGATTTGGTAACGATTTCTGACACACCAAACGAAAAGTATAAATTAAAACCGTGGACAGAATGCAAGCGCGCAGACAGAACAATTACTCCGTGGTGTATTGGTTCTGCTTATGCTTCTGGTATTGCTTCTGACGGATTGCCTAGAAGTCAGCCTGGATTAAAACCTGAAAGAAATCAGAGCCATAACAATATGATTACGAATTATCAGAAAAAGGGTAAAGGTCATTTAGGTGCTGGTTCAGAAAGAAATACATTTCAGATTCTTTTCAACATCATCAAAGGTGCTACAAAGAATAGCCAGAGTTTATTCCAAGGATGTACAGGATACGGTTTCCAATACTCTGCTTCCATCGAATCTGCTGATGCACATACGTATTTCCCGGTTACAAACGCACAGGCGCAAAACATTCTTGTTGGCTCTTATGTATCAGTTGGTTACGGTCAGCTCAATGACGGAAAGAACGGTGTAAATAATGACCGTGGAGTAGCGAATATTCATAAATATGCAGATGATGTAAAAGTACTTAAAATTGAAACCCTTGACGCAAATAATAAAGCGGTCTATTTGGATATCGAAACAGGATTTAACACCATGCCGATTAAATTATCCGATACAGTAAATGCTCCTATCACGATTACTTCAATGCACTGGTGGTCTGGAAGCACAGATGCAGTTATTGGCAGACATGATGGTTCTTTCGGCTCTAATACAGATGGCAAGCATCCGTACAGAGTTCAAGGCCGTGAATACGCTGTCGGTGGATACATGGTTGCATCTGATACAGTAATGGACTTCCAAAGCGATTACAGCAAAAAAGTGTATGTTGCACCAAAGGGTGTAGCACACAGTTCTTCTGATGCAACGATTAGAAACACATATACGTGTGTCGGTACAATTCCAGCAAATCCCGACGGAAACGGTTCGGATTTTTGGGTTGGCGATATTGCTGTAGATGTTGATACTGGCGCATGGTTTCCATCTGCAAAAGGTTCGTCAAATTCACAAGGCTTCGCAGATATGTTATACGCTGGTGGTAAAACTACATCTGGAATGCGAGAATATTTACAAGGCGGTCTTCTCTGGAATGGGTCGAATGCTGGCTCTGCGTTCGTGAGTTGCTGGCTCTGGCTTGACGGGGCGAACTGGAATTACCTCGGCTGCGATTAAGAAGAGGTCGTTGGGGGTGAATTTCCTTTAGGAAAGAGGGGATCGCCCCTAATACGACCGACAAAAATAAAAGGACTTACGGCGCACGCGGTAATCTCAGGAATGGGTCGAATGCTGGCTCAGCGTACGTGAATTGCAGGAACAGGCTTGACAGGACGAACTGGAATTACCTCGGCTGAAATTGTTAATTTCTAATATATATAAATCCTTGCGTCGTATTTCGCGCTCGTAAAGAGTGTAGCCTGTAAAGGCTCTTGGGCAGATGCCCGAAATACTTTTTATAGACCTACTGAAACTTTTGAAGGAAGGAGTAAGGACGGATAGGGCTCGCCTATCTGTCGGGGTTAGTAGTGCAAACCGAACGCCCTTAAAAAGACAATCGATTATGAAGACGTATTGTAAAACGGTCGATATAACAGATAGAAAACTGATTCAAAAGGCAGTATACAAATGCCTTAAAAAGAAATACAAAAGAAGAGATTCATTGACAATGTTTTCTGAATATACTGGACTTCCGACAAACACTATTAAAGGAATGTTCAATGAGTTCGGATTAAACGGAATGAAACCGATGGTTGAAACAGTGGTTGACGGAGTACGTGAAGAAATCATTCAAGGCAATATTCGCTTTCAACCAATATGGTACAAAGAAAAGATTGACGCTTCCAGTCAGAAAGTGCGAAGAATCGGAATTCAGAACATTAAACAGCAAATCTACGATTATATCGCAGTAGAAGCTATGAAAGACTTCTTAAAGCGAATTGGCGAATACCAATGTGCAGCACTGAAAGGCAGAGGTCAATCCTACGGTATCAAAGCAATAAAACGATGGATGAGAAATAAAGATATCAGATACGCTGGTCAATGCGACATCAGCAAATGTTATCCATCAATAGACAGAAACAAATTAATGGAATTTCTTCGGAAATACATTAAGAATGAACCGTTGCTTGAATTGATAGAGATGCTAATCATGACATTTGACACTGGATTGAGTATTGGTTCGTATTTAAGCCAGTATCTTTGTAACTTATTCTTGTCTCAAATCTACCATGAAATAGCGGAGAATATGTATCGCATCAGAAAGAAGAAAAACGGAACAACAGAAAGAATTAATCTCATAAAACATCAACTTTTCTTCATGGACGATATTTTGATTCTCGGAACGAATGCAAAGGACATTCACAAAGCTATGAAGCTGATTATTCAGAAAGCAGATGAGATGGGATTGAAAATCAAAGACAGTTGGATGGTATACACAACGGTCGAAAAACGCAAAGATGACGGTCATTTCATTGATATTATGGGTGTCCGCATATATAGACAGCATATCACAATTAGAAGAAGAGTTTTCTTAAGAGTGAGGCGGTCGTACAAGAAAGCGCAATCCCTTGTAAAGCAGAGGAAGAAGATTCCAGTATGGCTTGCAAGGAAGTGTATGTCATACAAAGGCATCTTAGACCATACGGACAGCTACAATATAAAAAGAAGATACAACGCAAACAAAACGATTCAAATATGTAAAGGAGTGATATCTCGTGAAAGCAAGATTCGACACTACACAAGAGAGTGTTACCGTTAGACAGATTGATGGAATTGATTATGTCTATATCTGTCTGAATGAGAACATTGTGAAGGAGATTCCCGATGGACAAGAAGAGGAACAGACCTATCATGAATATGATTACAAAGAAATCTCCGAACCTACTGGAACGCTAGACTTAGCCGATGTAAAAGCGAACCCAGAAAAATATCTCAATTATGGGAATGAACCTAAAAGAACTGATGCGGAGCGCATCGACATACTAGAAGCAACTACAGACGATATCATTTTAATGATGGCTGATTTGATTGGAGGAGAAGCATAATGAAAACATTGAACACACTTAAATTGAAAATCATGGTAAGAGCATTTAAAATCCGTCTTAAAAACGGAGAGTCTTTTGAGGATATTGCGGCAGATTATCCAGCACTTACAGTAGATGATCTTGAAGCAATTCGTGAGGTGCTGGAAAAGTAATGGAATTAGGAAAAATGACACTCTCCGAATTGATTGAATTATTGCGCGAGGAATTATAGTTTTTGAAAATGAGGTATCGAAAAACATCGAACTCTCCTGAAAATATCTTAACCATTACATTATCTGATACAATCAAAATAAAAATATCAGAGAGGTAATGAAAATGGAGAAATGTGAATTTTGTAGTAGAAAGGTACTCTTTGGCAAAAAGGATATGAGCAATCTGTTGGGCGCACGTCCGGTGGTACTTGCTAAAGGAGATCCGGTAAAGCGGTTGGAGTTGTGGTTGTTCGGCGGCGAAGTGGATGAACAAAGCGTACTGCATATTGGGGTATCTGATTACGGCGGTGAAGAAACCATGATGGAAATGAATATACCGATTAACTACTGTCCGAGATGTGGCAAGAAATTATAACAGAATAACAGACAAAAGGCAGACTCTTCGGAGCTGTCTTTTTTAATGGAGAAAATATGGATATCAGAGCGAGACCGAGAGGTCTTATTTTTGTACGCAAAATTAAGAAAGAGAGACAGATGCAGTGAAAGAATTTTTGATGCAGACATATACGCTGATTCTTCCTATTGTGCTAGGTTATATCATCTGGCTGTTGAAGAACCAGAAGCATTACAGAGATGCAAACAGCAAGGGAACGATGATTCTCTTAAAAGTAAAATTGTTTGAGTACCATGATAAATACATGGAACTTGGTTCTATCCCACCTTACGCATTTGAAAATTTTTGTGATATGTACGAATCGTATCACGAATTAGGCGGGAACGGAACTGGAACAAAGATGTATGAAGAGATTAAAGACCTTCATCTAAACAAGAAAAAAGGAGATTGATATTATGGAACAGATTATGAATTATGTAAAACCAGAGCTTGTTGTCGTGGCAGCTGTCCTGTATTTTATCGGAATCGGACTAAAAAAATCTGAAACCGTAGCGGACAAATACATTCCGGCAATCCTTGGAGTTGTTGGAGTTGTAGTTTGCGGAATCTATGTTGTTGCAACTTGCGACCTTAAAGGTACACAAAATATCGCAATGGCAATTTTCACAGCAATTGTTCAGGGCATTCTGGTTGCGGGACTTAGTAATTATGTAAACCAGGTGTTTAAACAGTTAAATAAAGCTGAGTAGATAGCGTAAAGACGGAAAGGAGAGATACTTATGGCACATTTATATGTAATAGCCGGTCATGGTGCCGGTGATTGCGGAGCAGTAGGATATGGATATACGGAGGCAGAGCGTGTACGTGCGCTCGCTTCCAGATTATCAGCATTAGGCGGTGGAAATGTCACGGTCGCTGACATGAACCGGAACTGGTATGCCGATAATGGTATTATGAGTTTAAATATTCCTAAAGACTGGCAGATATTAGAGTTGCACATGGACAGCGCAGGAGCTTCGGCAAAGGGCGGTCATGTTATTATCAATTCCGCTTACAGCGCAGACCAGTATGACACGGCACTGGCAAGCTTTATCGGCTCGTTCTTCCCGGGGCGTGCAAAAAATATCGTTCCGAGAAGTGACCTCGCCAACCCGAACAGGGCTGCCGCAAGAGGATATAGCTATCGACTTCTAGAGAATGGCTTCGTTACCAATTCTGGCGATCTGAATAAATTCAACGGTCAGATGGATGATCTGGCAAGAGGTATCCTTAATGCATTCGGCATCGCTACGGCATCTCCGGCAAAAGAGGATTCTGACGGTAAGGTAACAGCTGGTGGAACATCTCAGGACTCCGTACAGCATTACGGTAAGGTATCTTACCAGTCACATATCCGTGGCATCGGCTGGGCGTGCTGGCAGTCTGATGGTCGTATGTCTGGAACTACTGGACAGAACCGAAGAATCGAAGCGTTCCGTCTTGTTCCTGTCGGAGAAACAGACGTAGTAGTGCATATCAAGGATGTAGGCGATAAGGAATACAAGAATATCTCCAAAGGCACAATCCTTGGCACCACAGGACAGAACAAGCGTATCGAAGCAATCAAGATTACTGGTAAGGATACGCCATATATCTACAGAGTTCATCAGAAAAACATCGGATGGACAGATTGGACATTTAACGGAAACTGGGCTGGAACAAAAGGAAAAGGATTGCAAATTGAAGCGATCGAGATCATGGCTGCTAAATTCCTTGTCAATCCACACGTCCAGAATAAAGGATGGCTTGGCGCAAGAGCTTGTGAAAACATTATTGGTATTACAGGGCATAAATTGCGTCTCGAAGCATTTAAGATTGATCCACTTGGCATGACAATTAAGGCAAAAGCGCACATTGAGGGTATCGGCTGGAAAGATTATGGCACAGTAAACAAAGATACTGTTATCGGCACAACAAACGAAAATAAACGTATAGAATGCTTATGTTTGAAGGGTGACTTTGAATATAGAGTACATATTCAAAACAGTGGCTGGACTGATTGGACAAAAGCTGATGGAGTAGCAACACTCGGAACTGTAGGACAGGCATTAAGAATTGAAGCAATACAGTTTAGATAATATTTAGGTGGCAGAAATGCCACCTTTATTTATTATATATAATATATATTATATTAAATATATTTTATTGTTATTGTTGACATATATATATTATTATGATATAATATGCTAAGAAAGGAGAATATGTGTAATGACTACAAAAAAACAATATCCTGTTGAAGTAACAACAGCATTAGCAAGTTTCCCTTATTTTGTTTTAAGAAATGAGATAAAAACAGGATATAATCTATATACACAAGAATTATTACAGATACAGCAAAATTATATAGATTATAAAGAAGGTGCTAAGTTTTATACAGAAGGTAGTGCAGGGGATTATGTTCCGTCAAACATTAAGTTCAAGATTGCGAAAACATTGATAGACAAAGAAGCAAGATTTATGTTTTCACAAACACCAGATTTTTATGTACAACCAGTTGATGTAACAGAACAAGCAAATGCAGAAGCACAAGAGTATCAAAAGTTAGTTGATAAGGTTTTAAATAATAAAAACAATAATTTTTCAAGAGCATTATTACAGAGTGCAAAAGATTGTTTTATCGGTAAGCGTGTTGCCTGTTTAGTAGATTTTTCAGAAGAAGATGGCATGCAAACACATTTTTATAATAGCTTGCAATTTTACTATGAAACAGAATATGGCTCTGACAGACTGACAAAGTTTGTAAGTTTTGAAAATGTGAGTGAAAGCAAAACAACCAGTGAAAGGCTGTACCTTGTAAACAGGTATGAAGAAAGAGAAAATGCAATCTATATGAGTTCTATATTATATAATGGTTCTGGTAAACCAGTAGAGGAACTTATTGCAGAAACAAAAACAAAATTAGAATATATTCCGGCAGTTGTTATTTTCAATGATGGGACATTGCAAGATAAACGTGGTGTGTCTGAAATGGAAAGCCTAGCATACTATGAGGAAGGATATAGCAGATTAAGCAACGGGGATATTGACAGTGAAAGAAAAGGTATGAACCCTATTCGATATACTGTAGATATGAGTCCAAACACGACAAAAAACCTTCCGAGTGGTGCTGGTGCTTATTGGGATTTACAAACCAATCAAAACATAGATAACAAGTCTCCTATGGTTGGAACATTAGCACCACAAATGAACCATACAGAAGCGGTAAAAGAAACGCTAACAAGAATTAAAACAGCTATGTACAACGAATTGGATGTTCCAAACATAAGTGAAGAAACAATGGCAGGAACAATAACAAGCGGTAAAGCATTAAAAGCACTGTACTATCCGTTGCAAGTTAGATGTGATGAAAAGATGAAAGCATGGCGTCCTGCATTAGAGTTTATTGTTGAAACAATATTAGACCTTGCTAAATTGAATAAGGATATCGTTTCGACATTGTATGTTATTCCAACACTTGCAGAAATACAGTATAATATACAAGTTGTAGAAAATTATGCACTGATGGAAGATGAAGAAACAGAAAAAGACTCAGACCTTGCTGAGATAGCCGCTAATGCACGAAGCAGAAAGTCATATATTAAAAAGTGGCGTAAAGAAGAGTTTAAAACAGATGAACAGATTGAAAAGGAACTTATGCAGATTGCGGTTGAGTTGAATATGTTCGACAGTATGAGTATGAATACACAGGTACAAAGTGAATTGGATAAACAAACAACAGATGGCGAAGTGCAAAATAATATTGATGATATAGAAACACAAACAAAGTTGGGTGAACAGAATGGCACAGAAATTTAGGCTAAAAAATGCAGAGGAAGTAAGAAACACAACTACAATGCAAATGCAAAGAGAGATACAAAAAATGTATAGGCAATTATACAAAGATGTTTCTAAAAGAGTTGCAAACATGAATGATACAAATTATCAGAAACAAAACCTTATAATCTTAAAACGTGATATTAAAAATCGAATAGAACAGCTTAATAAAGATATAAAAGGTGGAGTTATTAGAAACATGACAACTGTATGTAATGAAGTAGTTGTTGACATCCGTTATTTTTTAAAACAGTGTGGTTTTAAAGATTCTGATATACATAATGCGTTTCAATATGTTCCAGATATGGTTGTAAGGAATATCGTTAATGGTAATATATATCAAGATGATTGGAGTCTTAGTGCCGCAATATGGGGATATAATAAAAAAACACAAGACAGCTTGGATAGGATAATATCTATTGGAACAGCACAAGGGAAAAGTACATTAGAAATAGCAAAGGAATTAGAAAATTATGTAGAACCAAGCGCACAAAAGAAAAGTAGAACAATACAAAGTTGGAGAATCGCAAGACAAAGTGATGTTGACGCAGGAAGAGCGCAATATGTTGGAGAAAAGATAAAAGATACATTTTACTTTGGGAGGGTTGATTATAATGCACAGCGTTTAGCAAGAACAATGATAAGCCATGCATACCAACAAAGTTTTGAAAATGTGAATAGAAACGACCCATTTGTTATTGGCTACAGATGGCTTACAAGCAACTTTCATGGTCGAGTGTGTGATATATGCAGAGAAAGAGCAGAAACAGATCAATATGGACTCGGTGAAGGAGTGTTCCCTAAAGATGCATTACCATTAGACCATCCGAATGGAATGTGTACATTTGAAGCAGTAATGCCGGATGATATGAAAACAATTGCACAAAAGATTGGAATGTGGTATAATAGTCCTGTAGGGACTTATCCAGACATAGATAGATATGTTTTGGATTTTGTACAGTAGAAAGGAATGTGAGAACAGTTATGGAGATTAAGAGAGTATGTAAAAAATGTGGAGAAGTATTTGAGGTTGATTCTAACAATCTTGTTAGAAAGGACGTACATGATGAATATGGCAACTTTTACAAACTTATGTATTGTGATTGCGTAAGATGCCATACAAGGGATTTTGTACAGATAGATGATAAAAACACCCTTAAAGAATTTAAACGTCTTAAAAAGCTAATTATTGAGGTTGCAAAGAAGAATGTAAAAGGGCAGACTGTATCCCCAAAAGATATTAAGAAAAAAGATAGACTTATGAAGAAGATTAGAGAAGATAGAGAGAAATTAAAAGAGGTTTGTGCAGGAAAAAAATATTTCGATGAAAATGAAAAAATTGTTACAGAGTGCTTGACATTTGAAAAGGTTGGTGATATAATTGAAAGTAACTTGTGATAAGTGCCACAAGGAATTTGATTTAACGCTAAAACAAGAGCAAAAGATTGTAGATAATACAGAAGTAACAAAGACATTTATAGAATGTCCGTTTTGCAATGAGAAGTTCGATGCTTATTATGATACACAAAGTACAATTGTATTAAAAAAGCAAATACGAAAACATATTGCAAAGTTACAAACCATAAGAGATGAACACCAATACAAAAGGGAAATGAAAGCAGTAGAGAAGAAGCAAAAACGATTAGAAAGAGAAACAAGAATACTTGAAGCAAAGTATAGTAAAGAGTTTTAGAAAGGGAAAAGCAAATGACAGAAACAAATACTAATGTAAATACAAATGGAGATAATGTAACAAATACAAATGAAGATGGAAACCAGAACACACAACAAAATGCAAATACTAATTCACAGAACACAAACACAAATGCGGTTGACACTGAGAAAGTAAAAAATGACGCAATTGCAGAGTATTTGAAAGAGTTAGGTGTTGAAGATGGTGATACTCTTAAAGGTATTGTTACAAAAGCAAAAGAAGAGGAAGAGAAGAACAAAACAGATTTAGAAAGGTCTAATGACACTCTTACAGCTACAACAAAAGAGCTTGTCGCAGAACGTGAAGCTCGTATCATTGCAGAAGCAAAGTTATCTGCAATTCAATTAGGAGCTAAACCGGAACTTGTAGATGATTTGGTGATTGTTGCAAAAGCGAAAGTAACAAAAGATAAAGATATCAATGCTATTATTGCAGAAATTAAAGACAGCACAAGTGGAAAGGTTTATTTTTCTAATGAAGAAGAAAATGAAGAGAAAAAAGGAACAGTAACAAGAAAAAGAGTAAACAAAAAACCGGAAACAAACATTGATGGCAACAATAACGCAGACGGTCAGAAAAACAAGAATAAAGGAACAATGGCAGAAAGATTACTTGCAAATAGAGCAAAACCAAAAAGTCATTATTTCAGCAAATAATATTAAGGAGGAAAACAAATGTTTAATAATACAGGAATTATGAAAGAAACATATGGAAACAAAAATCAGATTCTTTTTGCAGTAGAACATCAAGTATCTATGGGAATTGTTGTAGATACTACTTGTGGTGTTGCTGAGAATGGAAGAAAAATTGCGAAAGCAGGAACACCAGTAACAGGAAATCTTGATGAAAGAACAACAGCATTTACACCAGCCGCTACAACAGCAGGAGCTTCAAACGCAGTTGGTATTCTTTTACATGATGTTGATGTAACAGACGATGATAACAATGGAACAGTTCTTTTATTTGGATTTGTTAATACAAACCGAATTGATGAAACAACAAAAGCAAAAATCACAGCAGAAGTTAAAGCCGCACTTCCAATGATTAAGTTTGTGGCTTGTTAATAACAAATAAGGAGGAATAAACAGACATGACTATTTATGATTTAATTCTTAGTGAAGAAATTGTAACATACTGGGAACTTTTACAGCAAGACAGAGAGCCATATATGGGAGAAGAACTTTTTCCGGATGATAAAAAGCTCGGACTCGACCTTAAATGGTTAAAGGGTTCTAATGGACTTCCGGTAGTTTTAAAACCAAGCGCATATGACGTAGCGGCTATTCCGAGAGCCAGAATTGGCTTTGAAAAGCTTAGTGCAGAAATGCCGTTTTTCAAAGAGTCACTGTACATTGATGAAGAACTTAGACAGGAACTTAACAAGGTTATTGAAAGCGGAAATCAGGCTTACATTGATGCAATTGTGAATAGAATTTTTGCAGATGAAACACAGCTTCTTGAAGGTGCAAGAGCACAGAGAGAGCGTATGCGTATGATGGCACTCACAACAGGTACTATTGTTATGGAAGGTAATGGACAGGCATATGAATATGATTATCAGATGCCACAGTCACACAAGGTAACAACTAAGAAGTCATGGAGCGATCCAACAGCAACGATTATGAATGATATCAGAGAGGGTATCAATAAAATCGTAGAGGATACGGGCGTTACGCCAGAAAGAGCAGTTTGCAATTCAAAAGTATTTGCAAATTTTAGAAACAATACAGAAATTAAAAAATCTATTCTTACACTTACCGAAGGTGTTGGATTTGTTTCCGACCAGAAAATTAAACAATACATTTCTGATGAACTCGGACTTGAGATTGCAGTTAATGATAAACGGTATAAAGATGAAGATGGAACAACACAGAAGTATATTCCAGATGATGTGTTTGTAATGTTCCCATCTGGAAAACTCGGTAACACATGGTTTGGAACAACACCAGAAGAATCTGACCTTATGGCAGGAAGTGTTGCAAATGTAAATATTACCGATACTGGTGTTGCTGTTACGACAATTAAAGTTCCAGATCCAGTTACCGTAGAAACAAAAGTGACAATGATTTGTTTGCCAGATTTCCCAACAGCAGACCAAGTGTATATTATTGATACAACAGTTTAGGAGGGAAAAAATATGGCATTTGTAGAAGCAGTAAAAAACAGACATTATATTAAGGTTTCTAAAAGTGCTTATGATAGCATTTTCAAGAAAAAAGGATATAGACTTGTAGACGAAGCAAAGAAAACAAACAAAGAAAATATTGTTGATGATTTTGTTGAAGAAGCAGAACATGAAGTTGTAGAAACAGAAATTCCAGTTTCGGAGATGAATAAAGAACAGCTTATGAAGTATGCAGAAGAACATAACATTGATACTTCTTCCGCAAAGAATGTAAGAGAAGCAAGACAGATTATTCAAAACGCCATTAGAGAACAGAATATGTAAATATTGGAGGTGCTAACATGGACAATCTTGAAAAGTTAAAATTTAATTTACGTGAAGAACAAACACCGTACTTTACAAATGAAGAACTTCTCTATTTGTTGGAAAAAAATAATGGGAATGTGAACAGAGCAAGCTATGAAGGACTGATATTAAAAGCAGAAACTACAGGCTTGAATGTAAGTGGACTTACCACAAAAGACAGTTCCAGTTATTTTAAAATGTTAGCATCTCGATATATTGAAACAAATAGTGGGGTGCTGATATGAGAAGCGGAAAGCTATTTACAGAGCTTTACAAAGTAAAAAGAGAGATTAAGTTGCATGGTGAAGAATATACCGTGTACAAACAGAAAACAGACAAATATGGAGAAACCACTAGCGATATTGAAGAGATTCAAAAGGTTAGTGGTTTATTCCACATTACAAAGGGATATACAGCACAAACAGTAAGTGACGGAACAAAAGTAAGAGCAAAGTCGCAACCGATGTTAATGGTATGTATGGAAGGCTCAGAACAAATTGAAAATGGAATGTTTGTTATAATAAATGATAACAAATATAATATCGTAGACAAGAACAATATACAAGAATATAACATGGTTGTAGATTTATCTTTGGAGTTGATACAAGATGGCAGGAATTAGATTAGATGCTTCAAAGCTTTTAGCGAATTTACAGAGTGCAGAAACAAAGTCGCAAATTGCTATTAAAATGTTTGCAAATGAAGGTGCGAAGAAATTTCAAAATTATGCAAAGCAGAATAGACCATGGACAGATAGAACAGGTCACGCAAGGCAAAGGCTCACAGGATGGGTTGAAACGTTGAGCAATAAAACAAGAGTCTATATAGGTCATGGCGTTGATTATGGAGTATATTTGGAATTGTGCCATGAAAAAAGATATGCAATACTACAAAAGACTGTAAATGCGAAAAGTAAAGAAGTATTAGAAGGGTACAAGGAGTTGTTAAAGTATTTAAGACCATGAGTATATTAAAACAAATATATGATACAATTGCGGAAGATGGGACAGAAACTTATTTTCCATCGCAACACAGTGGAGAATGTATAAAAGAATATGTGGTTGTTAAATTGGAAGATATAACAGTTCCATTAACTGTATCCAGTGAAAGACCATTATATACCATAATGTGTTATGTTCCGCAAAACAATTATAGCAGGCTTGAAAGTCTAATATATGAAACAAAACAAAAGTTAAAAAAAATGTATCCAACAATAATGTATGTAGGAAATGAAACAGCAAGCTTTTATGATTCTGATGTAAAAGGGCATATGAAGAGTTTCCAATATGCAGGATGCAGAAAGATAGAACAATATTGAAAGGAGAATAAATAATGCCTAGAACAAAAAAGAAAGCTGTAGGTATTCCTACTATAGACGTTGCACTTGTTGTAGTAAGAACTGGCACAGAAGATAGTGGGATGGAGATTGCAGTTGATACAGCTAATAAAATTGCAGTAGAACCACAAACAGATACAGTCGATGCTATTAAGCTTGTAAAACTCGGAAAGTTATTATCGCAGAAGCCAAGTACGACAACAATTACCGGGCATCAAATTACATTAACAGATAATGTATTTATTCCAGAGCTTGTAAAGATTTTTCAAGGTGGAATAATAGAAGGAAGTGGAACAACACTTAAATATACACCACCAGTTGCAGGTAGTGCCGATAAAGGAGAAGTATTTGAACTTGATTGTTATTCGGCAGTATATGATGCATCAGGACAAATCACGATGTATGAAAAGATAACATATCCGAATTGTCAAGGAACACCAGTTACAATAAATACAGAGGATGATGTATTTAGAGTTCCAGAATATACAATCAATAGCGCACCGAAAACAGGTCAAGCACCATATATGATACAATATGTAGAACAATTACCTAACTTGTCAGAGTTTACTGTAGAACAGCAAAACATGGAAGCAGATGAAGGTGGCATTGCAGTTGTAGATAATGGTGCATTAACAACAATGTAGATAAAAACAAGGAGAATATAACATGGCAGTAAAAAAGAGAGAAGTAAACGTAACAAGTATTGAAGATTTAAAGAATTATGCAAGTGGAACAATTGTGGAGATGCCGCCTTTTGCAGAAGGACAACCACTTATTGCAAGATTAAAACGTCCATCTATCTTAGGAATGGCGAAACAAGGAAAGATTCCTAACTCACTACTTGTAAAAGCAAATGAATTATTCTTGCAAAATGGAGCAGGACTTGATGTAGAAGAAGAAGATACAATGGAACGGTTGTATGATGTATTAGACCTTATTGCAGAAGAAACGCTTGTAGAACCAACATATGAAGAAATTAAAAGTGTAGGTTTAGAGCTTACAGATGAGCAAATGATGTTCTTATTTAATTATTCTCAACAGGGGGTAAAAGCATTAGAATCCTTTCGTACAGAGTAAAAAGATAGAGAGTATACTGTCCATGTCAAAGCTGTATAATTGTCTGCCTAGTGATATTATGGGTATAGAGGACATTTATACAGCTTTTTGTTTTAACGAAGCATGTGCAGAGATAATGTTACGTTTACAGAATGAAGAGAAACCGATATATAGAGAACAAAGAGGAGAAGAACAAGAAGAATATAGTAATTTTACAGAATTTTATAAAAAATTTGGAGGTAAATAAACATGGCAATAAACATGGGTTCTGCTATAGCTTACCTCGAATTAGATACCTCTAAATTCTCTAAAGGTTTTACGAGTGCCTATAATGATTTAAAGGTATTTGGAGATAAAAGCGCAACAGCAGGACAAAAATTTAAAGGATTTTCAAGTGCCTTAAATACCGTTGGAAGTGGACTAGCCAAGGGCGTAACATTACCATTATTAGGTGTTGGAACAGCGGCTGTAAAAGTAACAAGCTCATTTGACAGTGCAATGTCAGAAGTAAAAGCAATAAGCGGAGCAACAGGGACACAATTTACACAGTTAAGAGATAAAGCAATAGAAATGGGTGCTAAAACAAAATTTAGTGCAACAGAAAGTGCCGAAGCTTTCAAATATATGGCAATGGCAGGTTGGGATACAAAAGATATGTTGAATAGTATTTCTGGTGTTATGAATCTTGCCGCCGCAAGTGGAGAAGATTTGGGAACAGTATCAGACATCGTAACAGATGCAATGACAGCATTTGGACTTGCCGCTGATGGGACAACAAAAGTTTTAAAAAATGGCTATAATGTAGAAGTAAGCAATGCAGAACATTTTTCAGATGTTTTGGCAGAAGCAAGTTCACGAAGTAATACAAATGTTTCGTTAATGGGTGCAACTTTTAAGTATGTTGCGCCAATAGCAGGCGCAATGGGGTACAGTATAGAAGATACAGCCGTTGCAATAGGTTTAATGGCAAATGCAGGTATTAAAGGCGAACAGGCAGGAACAGCATTAAGGAGTACAATAACAAGGCTTGTGAAACCAACAAAAGAGTCTGGAACAGCAATGGACGCATTAGGTATAAGTGTTACAAATTCTGATGGCTCTATGAAAAGCTTAGACAATATCTTAAAACAAGTTAGAGGTTCTATGTCTGGATTAACAGAAGACCAAAAAGCTAGTTATGCGGCTATGTTAGCAGGGCAAGAAGGTATGTCAGGGTTACTTGCGATAGTTAATGCGAGTGACGAAGATTATCAAAAGCTTTCAGAAAGTATACAGAATTGTACTGGTGCATCACAAGAAATGGCAGATACAATGCAGGATAATTTGGGAGGTGCAGTAACATTATTAAAAAGTGCGTTGGAAAGTGCAGGAATAACAATAGGAGAGAGATTAACACCATACATAAGAGAGTTGGCAGAATGGATAACAGGACTTGTAGAAAAATTTAACAGCTTGTCAGATTCACAGCAGGATTTGATTGTAAAAATAGGTTTAATACTTGCGGCAATTGCACCAGTAATGTTAATTGGTTCAAAAGTTTTTTCTTTACTTAGTTCTATTATAGGAATTATAACAACAGTCGGAAGTGCATTGTCTACAGTATTTGCTTTTGGATTAAATGCAACTGCATTGAGTGCCGCAGGAGCTTCTACTGGTGTGACAATGTTAGCTGGTGCGATAGGATTTCTAACAAGTCCAATAACATTAGTCATAGCGGCTATAACAGCACTTGTAGCGGTATTTGTTATAGCATACAAGAAAAGTGAAACATTTAGAAATTTTATAAACAGTCTTGTAGAAGATTTAAAAACATTTTTTACAGAAACAGTACCACAAGCATTTGAAATATTTAAGGAAAAAATTTCAGAAGTATTTGAAAATGCAAAACAAAAGATTGGAGAATTTAAAGATAAATGTCAAGAGATAGTGCAAAATGTTATAGAATTTTTTACAGTAACACTACCACAAGGAATAGAAGAGTTTGCAACAGTAACAATACCGAATTTTGTGCAAAATGTAATAACATTTTTACAAGAGTTACCTAACAATTTAGGAATTATGGTAGGAGAAATGTTAGGGCATTTATATTTGTTTGCTACCAGTGCAATAGAATGGGCTACAACAGCTATACCAGAGTTTATAAACAGCGTTGTGACGTTCTTCCAAGAATTACCAAACAGGGTATGGGAGTGGCTTGTAAATACATATAACAAGGTAACTGAATGGGGTTCTAATATGATACAAAAGGGAATAGAAGTTGGAAGTAACTTTTTACAAACAGTTGGAGAATTTTTTTCACAGTTACCAGATAGAATATGGAATTTTCTTGCACAAACATTTCAAAAAGTTGTTGCATGGGGTTCACAAATGGTATCAAGTGGACGTGCCGCAATTACAAGTTTTGTTTCTACAGTAGTTGGAATTGTTACAAGCTTACCGTCAAAAGTGTGGGGTATATTATCTAAAATTCCTGCAAAGGTAGGACAATTAGGTTCACAGCTTAGAAGCATAGGTGCGGCGGCTTTTAATGCGTTATGGGATGGTATAAAAAGCGTAGGAAATTCTATACTCGGATGGGTATCTGGTTTTGCAAGTTCAATAAAATCTTTCATTTCTGGAATAGTAGAAGGTTTTAACAATGTTGTAGGAAGTGCTAACAGTGCTAAGAGTGCCGCCGCAAGCGTAAAAGGCAGACATGCAAATGGACTTGACTATGTTCCGTATAATGGATATATTGCAGAACTTCACAAAGGGGAAAGAGTTTTGACAGCACAGGAAAACAAAGAGTATAATGAAGGACGTAGAGGACAAGGCGGTGATACGTTTAATTTCTACAATACAAAGCCAGAGCCGTATGAGTATGCACGACAAATGAAACGGGCAAGAAAGGAACTGTTGCAAGGAATTTAAAAAAGGAGTTGACAAACGATGGTAGAAAGTGTTACAATAGTAAACAAAGAGAGTGGTGAACAAATAGAGATTGGAACAGGTGCGAATTATGTTCTTGATTCCGTTGATTGGGATTCTCCATCAGTAACAATGCAATCATACAGAACTCCATTTCAAATAGGGAAAACATTATCTGGTGTAGTGGTCGGCACAAGAAAGCCGACCATAACCGGGTATATCATTGCAGATGTTACAAAAATAAATAGTTTGGGAATGACATGGGAAGAATATAACAAAAGACAAAAACAAGAGATAGAACAAAAGAAGAAAGAATTAAACAAACTAATATCTGTGTATCAAGATGTTACAATAAAAGTAGGAGAATATAACTTAGACGCAAGACCAACAGGTTTTGTGAAGTATTCAACAGACAGCAAAGAAAACAATGAGATATTGTGTTTATTCAGTATAGAATTTGAATGTTTTAATCCAATGTTTTACAAACAAAGTAAGACAGTTGTGCTTGCGACTACAGAAAGCAAATTTACATTTCCTATGATACTGACAAGTGACACAAAAGACGAATATGCAGTATTTGGAGAGATAGCAAAAAGACAAAGCATGATTGCTGAGAACGATGGTGATGTTGATGTAGGTTGCACAATCATAATACAGGCAAAAGGTGGGGAAATAAAAAATCCAAAAGTTTATAATGTGACAACTGGTGAGTACATACAATTAACAAATATGACTCTTAAAAATGGAGAGTGGCTTGTTATAACAACAGAAATAGGCGAGGAAGATGTCTTATACTATAACATATACAATGGTTCTGTAAGTTCTGCAAGACGTATTTCAAGCGTTGATGTTGGAAGTAGTTTTTTCAAAATACGAAGAGGTAGTGCGTATTATGGTTATTCTGTTAGTTCACAATATGAAAACAATGTGGATATGAGATTGACATATACAGAAAGATATGCGAATATAGAGGAAATGTGATATGATAGAAATATTAAATTATGATTTGCTGAAAGTAAACATATTAAGAAAATACACATTTTGCCAATACGAAAGATGTTTTAGAGATATCGGAGAATTTACAATCAATGCTGTTTTGGACGATGAAAACATTTATTTGTTAGATAAAACAAAACAATATTATGTATTATTTGATTCAAAGTATTTTGGAATGATTGAGAATATAGAAAAAGACAGTGATTCAGAATACGATAAAACTATAACAATTAAAGGCAGAATGGCAAATGTGTTATTTACAAAGAGAGTAATAAACGGGACGTTAAATTTTAGTGGCAATTCGTCACAGTATATAAACGAACTTGTGACGCAGAATCTTGTAAAAGAATCAGACAGGGAAAGATATGTAAATATCGATATACAATACAATGATAAGCAGTATTTATTTGAGCATAGCAGTAACATAAACAAACAAATAACAGGTGGGTATCTGTGGGATGAGATGCAAAAAGTGTTGGAGCAAGATTCTAACGGGATTGATTTTGTACCAGTAACTACAACACCAAAAATTTCCAGTTGGGCGTTAATAATTATTGCAGGCAAGGACAGAACGAAAGGCAATTCACAAGGGTATGAGCCTGTTATATTTTCGCAATCGTTGAGTAACATTGAAAGAACAACATACAATATAGATAGTAAAGGATATACTAACTATGCCTATGTTGCAGGCGAGGGAGAAGGCTCTGAACGTAAATGGATTATACAGCGTATAAATGAAAATGCAGGAAGAAAAAATATGTCAGAGCATATTTCAAACATAGATGGTTGGAATAGAGCTGAATTGTGGGTTGATGCAAGAGATTTACAGAGCGAGGATGAGAACGGAAATGTTATTTCTGATACAGACTATGAACAATTATTGATACAGAGGGCAAACCAAAAAGCGGTTGAAAATAATTTGGAAGAAAGCTATGAAGCAACATTAACAGAGGGTGCATCAGTAAGGTATAAATTAGGGAAGGATTATAACTTAGGTGATTTTGTTACAATCGTAGATGATGAACTCGGAATATCTGTAAATGCACAGGTAATAAAAGTTACAATATCGGAGCAAAACGGAAGAACTATTGTGGACATAACATTTACTTATGGCAAGATTGTTAGGGATAAGGTGCAAGAAATATCTAACAATGCAAACAAACTTGAGGAAGTAAATAACACAGTAAAATATTTGGAGTCAAATGCAAAAGTAATAGCAAATGATAAAGTCAGTTATGGTAATAAAAAGCTACTGTGGAGTGGAACACTTAAAAAAGGGAACACTGTAAATCTTGGAAGTAATGATTGGAACAAATATGTTTTATTTGGAGCAAAAACAAGTGACGGCAACATGATGATGTTAGGATTAAGATGTGATTCTGGTACAACTGCATATATCAGTTTTTTCGGTGGCTCTGATAACGGTACAATAAGCTATTTATACAAAGGTAATACAGAAATTTCGAATACAAACGTATTTAAAAATGTATCTGTATCAAGACACAAATACGTTGAGTATCAAGGTGATAGTGGTAATGCAATAAATGTTGACATTACAGAATTATGGGGTATAATGTAAATATAAGGAGGTAAAGAAATGGCAGAAAAATATGGATTTTTTAATGCTAACAAAAACAGTGATGGAAGCTATGACAGAACATATGATGCATCAGACTTTTCAAGTTTCTTTAGACGGCTAGTTGGAAATGGTGTGTTTGATGGAACTGGAACAGGATTGCAAGTTGTTGCAAAATCTGGTAGGATAGTAACATTAAAAGCAGGAGCGGCTTATATCAATGGATATTGGTATGAGCTTACAGAAGATATGACTTTTACATTGCCCGTAAATAATGGTGCTAGTGCAAGAACAGATTTGATTGTGTTACAATGGTCATCAATAAGCAGAAGCATTAAAGCGACAACAAGAACAGGTGTATCTACAATATCAGCAAATAGAGGGACAGCAAATTATGAACTTGTATTAGCAGACATTAAGGTTGGAGTGAGTGCTACAGAAATAACAAATGCAAATATACATGACGATAGGCAGGACAAAAACCTATGTGGAATTGTAACAGGACTTATAGACCAGATAGATGCAACAGAAGCGTTTAAACAAATGAACGCACAATTTAACGAGTGGTTTGATACAATTAAAGGACAGTTATCTACTGATGCCGCAGGAAATTTACAGACACAAATTGATAATACAAATAAAAAGATTACTACAGAGGTAAATAATATTAAAACAAAAATAAATGGACAAACGGCAGTAGTTACAAAAAATGTAGTTTGCAATGGCGGTGCTTATGATAGTTTTAAAATGCCACTATCTAGTGGTTTTACGGCTGATAATTGTATGGTTATAGGGTACGCCGCAAAAATGACATCTGGAACTGGATTCAGTAAAAATTGGTGTACCGGAAGTGATATTAACAATGCTTATGGTATTTATTGTACATTAAATAGTGACGATACTGTAACAGTTGGACTTACAACAAACACATCACTGAGGGGAAATATAAGTCTCAAAGTTATGATTATGAAAACAGATGATATATCATAATGAGTAAAGAAACAGAACTTTCGTATTTAGGCACAAATGCAGAGTAATGCTTAAAAATATATAAGGTGATAAAATGGAAGAAAAAAAGATACAAGAATTATTGTTGGACACACAAAAAGAATATACGAGGTCGAACAAATTTAAAGACAAAATTATTGTTATTCTAATTATTTTGATGTTTCTTGAAGCAGTTGTTGGATATTGTGGTTTTGTGTATTATGAAAGCCAATTCGATTATGTGGAAACATATGATACGACAAAGGATGTGGATATAGACACAAAAGGAAATAATGCAAATGCAGAATACAATGATGTAAACGGCAATCAGTACAATGACGATGCAGTTCACAATGAAGGTGGTGAGAGTAAATAATGACATCTAAAGCAAGTATACACGTTACAAAGTCGACAAGGGTTACAAGAACAAAAGTTTCAAAATCTGGAAAAACTAAAAGCGGAACAAAGCGTTGTCCAGTTTGCGGTAAATATATGGGGCGTGTAAAGAATGGATAAAGCGAATAGTGAAACAAGAAAGAAACTAAGAGAGATAACAAACGTAAAAGATTTTGAAAATCTGTTAGAACAAATTATGTTATCAGAAGAGGAAAAGCAAATTCTATGGATGCATTACAAAGAAGAAAAGAGTTTGCTTTATATTGCTGATATATTAGGAATGTCAGAAACAACGATTAAAAAGAAGCATAGAAAAATTCTGATGAAGATTGGTAAAGCATTTTAGGAAGGTCAAACGACCTTCCTTTTTTATTACACTAAAATGTAACTAAGTAGACACTTTTATGGAACATTGCATAATATATATGTGCTACAATGTAGTCATAGCAGAAAGGAGTGAAAGTGATGTACAATTATACACCATATGGAGTCGGAATGAGTCCATACCAACAACAGCTAACGCAAAACAGAATGGAACAATTACAAGGGCAATATAACAATATGTACAACCAGAATGTGATGCAAGGTCAGCAACAGCAGAACATACAAATGTTAAAAGGTAGACCAGTATCCAGTTACGATGAAGCTAAAGCGGCTATGATAGATTTAGACGGTAGTATGTTTGTATTTACTGATATTGCAAACAAAAGGATATATACAAAACAAATAATGTTAGATGGTAGTGCAGAATTAAAGGTATATACATTACAGGAGCAAAACATAAAAGAACAAAAACAAAATACAGATTATGTTTTACAAAGTGATTTTGAACAGGCTATAGAAATATTAAAAAATCAGATTCTTGAATTAAAAGGAGTGAAAGAAGATGAACAAAAACTTTAATAGCAATCCTCTTTTTCAGAGGGCACAGCAAATGGCACAAGGAAAGAGTGAACAGCAATTAGAACAAACGGCAGAGAACTTGTGCAAACAGCGTGGAATTGATATGCAACAGGCATTAAAACAGTTTCAACAATTCAAGAAAATGTTTGGTATTAAGTAGGTATAAACCATAAGGTTTATATAAATAATATTTAAGGAGGTACTTATTATGAGTATGGATGGAAATGGACTTAGTGTAGCAGATGCATTAGCACTAGGACGAGACAATGATGGTATGTTTGGGGATGGAAACGGCAGTTGGATTTTCTTCCTTTTCTTTCTCCTTGCGTGGGGTGGAAACTTTGGCAACTGGGGAGGTAATGGAATGAATAGTACAGCAAGTGCATATACCGACAGCGCAATCCAGAGAGGTTTTGATAACCAAGCAGTAATGAACAAACTGAATGGTTTAGAGAATGGTATATGTGATGGCTTCTATGCAGTAAATACTTCACTTCTGAATGGCTTTAATGGAACACAGCAAGCCATTAACAATGTAGCTGTAGCAGGTATGCAGAACACAAATGCACTTGCAACACAGCTTTCCGATTGCTGTTGCACAACTCAAAGAAGCATTGATGCAGTACGGTATGAAAATGCAAGAAACACTTGTGATATCGTAAATGCAATCAAAGCTGATGGTGATGCAACAAGAGCATTGATGACACAGAATGAAATTCAGAGTTTACGTGATCAGTTACAGACAGCAAACTTCCAGTTGAGCCAGCAGGCACAAAACGCAACACTGATTGCAACTCTCAGACCTACGCCTATTCCTGCATATCAAACTTGCAGTCCGTATGAAAGCGCACAGTTGTTTTCTCATTGCGGTACAGCTTATGCAAATGGCTGTGGATGCTAGGATACGGCTAGGAGCTTGTATTTTAAGATTTAAGAGGTTTTCCGCTTATGCGTGATGAATTTGTAGGGGCGGTGAATAACCGCCCTTATTTGTTTAATTAGAACGTTTAGAAAGGTAGGTAATATATATGCCATGTAATTTATATAATAATAATGGTTATGGCTGTGGTGGTTGTATACATTTTGTAAAAACAAATAGTGTAACATTAGTTGATAATGTTCTTGTTTTAAACATACCACAGGCAACGTATAGTAACAAAGAAAAAGTATGTATTTGTATTGCACAAAGTATTCCAGATATAACAAGTGCTGATACTGTAGCAATTACAATAGGAGTAGGAACAACACAGTATGTATTGAGAAACAGGATTGGAAACAATGTCCATGCAGACCAGATACGAAGCAGAAGAGTATATCACACAAATGTAGCAACGGACACCGGTGTGTTTACGGTAAGTAGTTGTGAACTGTGCAATACAGCATTTAACTTTCCAACGATTTAGGAGGTGTAGAGTATGTATGAAAGAAATGGCGTAAAATATGGAGTAACAGAACAGGAACAAACAGGAACGCAAGAAGAACAGCCATGGAGCAGAAAGAACGAACAAGGTATGCAAAGAACATATACAGGAATGAATGTAAACAAGCGCGAAAAAGAACAAAGTGCAGAACAGATTTATGTAGAACTTGATGAACATATGAAAAAAGCATTATGTTTCCATGAACAGCTTGCAGATTATTTTTGTTTCCTCGGATTGCAAGGTTTTAAGCGTAAGTTAGAATATCAGTATATGTGCGAAGTAGCAGAAGGAAGAAAGTTACATCACAAATATATAAACATTCACAAAAAACTTATTCCGGTACATCAGATAGAAGTGATACAGTTTATCCCAAGAGAATGGAGTAAATACACAACAGAAGATGTAAACGACAATGTTTTACCAAAATTTGTAAAAAGTGCAATAGAACAGTACAAAGAATGGGAAGAAGAAACAAAAGAACTATATGAGGAATTGTGGCAAAAGTGCATCAATGTTGGTTTGGTTGCCGATGCAGAATACATTAGTACGCTTGTAGAAGATGTTACAAAAGAACTCAAAAAGATAAACAGGATGCATGAACAGCTTAACGGAACAGGATATAATGCAGTAAGTATTCACGGTATGCAAGATAAATACCATGAAAAATATAAAAAGAAATACAATGAAGAATATACAAACAAAGAAGCAAAGCAAATGAAGGAACATAAAAAGAATAAGTAATATTTATATAAGCTATATATTATTATAATATTTATTATAGTAGTATATAGCTTATTTTATGTTATAAAACTTTTTAAAAATATTTTGTATAAAAGTGTTGACAAGCATAATAATATATTATATAATATAATCAGAAACAAGGTAATACAAAAGTTTTGGAGGACAAAAGTTATGAAATATTTTAAAAACATTGAAACATTAGAGCAGTTAAGAAAAGAATACAAAAGACTTGTAAAAGAAAACCATCCAGATAACGGTGGTTCTGATGAAGCAATCAAGATTATCAATGCAGAATATGAGGAACTTTTTAAAGTCCTTAAAAACAGCGATACAGAAAACAAAAGTAAATATAACATGGCAGAAGATGAAATGTTAAGAAATGCTATTAACAGTATTATCAATCTGAATATTGACATAGAAATTTGTGGTTCATGGATTTGGGTAAGTGGAAATACATATGGATGTAAAACAGAGTTGAAAACAAATGGTTTTAGATGGGCGAGTAAAAAGAAAATGTGGTATTGGCATAATCCAGAAGAAGTAGTAAAAGGATATGGAAAAACAACGATGGCAGATATCAGAACAAAATATGGTTCACAGATTGTAAAAGAATCAGCAAAAAGGTTTTGTATTGCATAAAAAAATAAAAAATGGGGTTGACAAAACAGCCCTTGTGATATATAATATAGTTACAAGGTAAGGAAAACAAAACAAAAGAGAAGGAGTAAACAATATGAAAACATTAGCATTAAAGAAAATTGAAGAAAGAAGAACGTTTATACTTAAAAGAATTAAGCACAGAGCAATTCAATATAATAATGGAGAAATTTCTTTTGAAGAATTTCTTGATTATAAAAAGGATTATGAAACACAGTTCAGAGAATATGTGAGAGCCTTTTTGGATATTGAAGTTTTAACAGATGAAGAGCGAGAGCAAATTATAAATCAATTTAACTTTGATGTGTTAGAATTGAAAAAAGAAATATAAAACAAATTTAAATTATATTATTGACAAATAAAAATGTCAGTAGTATAATAAAGGCATAAACAAAAGATAAGCAAAAAGAAAGGAAAACAAAATGATGCAAAAATATAAAGAATTTGAGAATACACAAATGGTAGCTGTGAAAAGAAGTTTAATGACATACAGTGAAGCAATGGCAAACTGTTATGGATATTTAACAGCTATGAAAGACTTTGGTTTATTAAATGAAGAACAGAAAACACATGAGGTAAACAATATGTCTTATAGATTCTTGAATATGCAGAAAACAAGTTTACATAGATAGGAGAATGAAACATGAAGTTAAAAAACTTATTGTTAGGAACAGCACCTATTTGGCTACCCATTCCAAGTATTATAGTCATAGGATATGTTTTAAAATTTTTAAATTGGTAGGTTGACAAAACTAAATATAAATGTTATAATAAAGAAAAACAAAAGTAAGGAGAACAAAAAAATGAATAAAACAGAATTAGAAGTAATGAAGGTAGCAGAATTAAAACAGTTATGTAGGGAAAGAAAAATGCCGCTTGAAAGTAAAGGACATAAATTTAATAAAGGAGAACTCATTGACAGACTTATGTGGTATGAAGATGATAAAAAAGATATTGACAAGAAGATTGAAGAAAGTGCAGAACCAGTAAACCGGGAAGTTGAAACAGAAGAGGAAAAGTGGGATGCACCAGTATTACAAGAACATAAAGAAGAAATTGAAAAACCGAAGCAGGAAAAGAAGTTTGTACAGCATGAAGAAAACAGACTTTACCCGTTACCGTTCGCAAAAACGCTTGATGAAATCATTGATAAATATTCAAGACCAAAACATGAAAGCGTTTTTGAAAATGCATTGAAAGTTGGTTCTTTTGTGGTGTTTATTCATTATGTAGAAGCAAAAGATGGAAATGTATATAGAAAGCTTAGAACGGCAAAAGTAACCGCTGTAAACAGAAAGAAAAAGCTTGTGAGGGCAGAAAGTTTTTTTGGCAATACATTTGAATTACCTTTTGAAGAATTACTTTTTATTAGAGAAGCTGATGGCTTTTATCCAATGGATATTAACAAGTATCTTAAAAAACAGAGAACAGAATATGGTAGAAAGGTTATAAGTGAAAAATATGAAAGTGAACATGAAGGAAATTAGTAGGAGTGTAAAAAATCTTTATAATCTCCAACAACAAAAGAAAGAATTTGACAAGTATTATAATGAAACAAGAAAAAAGGAACAACTTGCAATTTCTAACTTCATGTTTAGTAATTTAAAAGATAATGTAAATACTTTTGATATTGGTGTTGGAGATAAAAGCATAAAAGTAACAAAAGTAAGAACAAAAAAGATTATATGGGACATAGAAAAGTTAAAACAAAGGATTCCTAAAAGTTTAATAAAACAATTTGTAAATAAAACATACACTGTAAATAATATGCAAGGGTTGATTCAGTATTTGAAACAATGTGGAGTTGATGCTAAGGAGTTCAAGAAATTCATTGACGTAACGGAAGAGGTTGACAATGATAAATTAAACAATCTTAGCGAACTCGGAGAAATTAAAGCAAAAGATTTAAAGGGTTGTTATGAATTACAATTAGGAGAACCGTACATTAAAATAACGGAAATGAAGCAGGATGCAGAGGACGTATAACGGAAATGATTTAGCAAGGGTTTTGGTTTATTATGGTTTAATATATGAAACAGAAAGCACACAAATAAAAATTGTTTGTCCGTTCCACGATGATGCAAACCCAAGTATGGTTGTAAATTTAGCGGAAGGAAGTTTTTACTGTTTTGGATGTGGAGCAAAAGGAAACGCATATGATTTTGTAAAGCTTGCAAATCCAAAATTAAATGATTTACAGTGTTGTGTTTTACTCGAAAAAATAGTAAGAAGCAATGAAGTAAAAAACATACAAGTGAAAGTAAGAAACAGAAGAAAAAAACATAGCAAAAATTCTATCCGTGAAGCATATACATATTATTATGGGTTACATGAAACAGACTGGAATATACCTAGAACGGCAGAAGAAAAGCAAGTATCAGAATATATGCATAAACGTGGATTTAACGCAAGAGCGTTGAATATAGGGCATTGTAAGGCAAGCTACAGTTTGAGCTATCCAGTATTATTCCCCATATTGGATAATGGAGAATTTAGAGGATGGGTTGGAAGAACAATGAACAAGCAGGTAGAAAAAAAACGAAAATATCTGTATAACGATGGTTTCAGAAAACGTGATACATTGTGTGGAAACTATTCTGAAAACAGTGTGGTATATATTTGTGAAGGTTTTATGGACTATTTAGCAATAAGAACAAGAGGACATATAAAAAATGTAGTTGCTATTTTAGGGTGGCACATATCAGATGAACAAACAAAGAAATTAAAAGATAAAGGTATAACAACTGTAGTCAGCGCACTTGATAATGATGAATGTGGAATAAAGGGAACAAAATACCTAGAAAGATTTTTTGATGTAGTAAGATTTCAATATCCAGAGAATATAAAAGACTGTGGAGAAATGAATGAAAAACAAATAAAAAAATGTATAAGAGAAACGAGGAAATTGTATGAAATTAGCGGTAGAAATAGTAATAGGAATTTCACTAATACAAAAGAACACAGGAAAAGAATTTAATCTTGACAAGTGTATAAAACAGGAGTATGATGAAAATAGTGAAAAGTATAAAGAGCTTGTGGAAACATATACTGAAAGAATAGGTTTTGAAAGGACAGAAAACAAAGACAAATTCGACAAAGAACTTTTAAGTATTATTACAGCAGAATCAAAGAAAGATGCAATGGAAACAATTGATAATATTATGAAAGTTGTGAAAGAAGTGTACAGGACAGATAGACATGGATGGATTGAATTTGGCGGTTATGTTCTGAATATAGAAGATTTTAGTGGTATATGTATAAACAAGTTTGAATCTAACTTTTCAAAACATTAGCAGAAAGGAACAAAAAGAAATGGGAAAAATTACATTAAGTGCAATTAAAAGTGAAATTGCAAAAAGTGGAAGTAGCAAAGGCAAGTTCATGTTTTTTAAAGAAGGAACAAAAGCACGTATCAGATTCTTAACAGACTTTGAAGATGGCATCGAAGTTGAATTTCATAACAGTTTTGAGCAGGGAATAAATGTTCCATGTCAAGAACAGTTCGGAAGAGATTGTCCATATTGTGATATGGAAAACATTAAAACAAGAAAGCTGTATGCGTGGAGCGTATATGATTATGAAAGCAAAGAAGTTAAATTACTTATGTTTGCGGCTAATAATTGTAGTCCAGTTCCTACACTTGCGGTATTGTACGAAAACAATGGGACATTATTAGATAGAGATTATACGATTATTCAAAGTGGAAAATCAACAAATAAATCATTCACAGTTGTTGGTGAAAATCCTCTCAAATTCCGTATTAAAGCAAAACCAATGTCTGATAGTGCAATTATGAAAGCAATTGATAAAGCATACCCATCTGATAACAACGAAGATTTTGAGGAAGAGGACAAAAAATCTAAAAAGAGGAAAACAAAAGCAGAATCAAAACCTAAAAAAGAACCAGAAGAAGTTGAGGATGAATGGGACGAAGAAGAAGCAGAGGATTATGAAAGCATGAAACCACAAGAACTTTATAAACTCTGTAAAGAAAGGGATATTGATTGTAAACCAAAGAAGTCAAAAGAATACTATATTGACCTTTTGGAAGAAGCGGATGAAGAGGAAAACGAAACAGACGATGAATGGGAAGAAGAAGAGGACGAATGGGGAGAATAAAACAAAATAAGTTTTAAGTTAGGGGTTGACATAGTTCAACCCTTTTGTTATAATATAAGTGAAAAGGGAAAACAAAAGGAAAGGAAATTGAATATGGGTAATTTTTTTGATTTGCATAGGCATACAGAGTACAGCCTATTCGATGGATTTGGAAATCCAAAAGATTTAGCAAACATAGCAAAAGAATTAGGTTATAAAGCGTTAGGAATCAGCGACCATGGAAGTATCAGTGGATTGATTAAACATTACCAAGCGTGTAATGAAGTTGGAATTAAACCAGTTATGGGTTGCGAAGTTTATTTCTTACCAGATTATAACAAAAAGAATGAACAAAGCAAAAGGTATTACCACTTAAATTTGTTTGTAAAGAATTTGCAAGGATACAAAAATTTATGTCATATTATGACAAAAGCAAATACAGAACAATTTCATTATAAGCCAATCGTTGATTTCAAATTATTGGAACAGTACCATGATGGTTTAATCTGTACTACAGCTTGCATTGCATCAGCAACTTCACAAGCTATTTTAAACGGTCATACAGCAACGGCAGGAAAGTTACTGGATAAATTTAAGTCTATATTTAAAAATGACTTATACGTTGAAATACAGCCTTATAAGATAGATAACAAATATACGCAACAGAAAGTAGATTATACATTGATGCATTTAGCAAGGGAACGCAAAATAAAATGTATTCTAACAAGTGATAGCCATTTTGGTAGAAAAGAGGATTTTGATACATATTGTAAAATGCATGAAATAGGAAAGACAACACTTGATGTAAAAAATACATATGGTGAACGTTATATGCCTAGTGAGTATGAGATAACAGAAAGATTTGCAAAGATGTATAAAAAGAAGTTTAAAAACAGTATGCAAGTGGCTGAAATGTTTGCCGACAACATGAAAGAAATTTATAACAAGGTTAAAGATAATATTTTAGATGGTTTGGAACTTGAACTACCAAAAACAGCAAATGGAAAGAAAGAACTTTTACGGCTTACAAAACAAGGTTTAAAGGATAGAGGAAAATATACAAAAGAATATATAAACAGATGTAAAGAAGAATTGGAAGTTATTAACTATCATGGTTTTGCCGATTATTTCTTGATAGTCCGTGATTATATCAATTGGGCGAAAGAACAAGGGATAGCAGTAGGAAAAGGAAGAGGCTCTGCTTGCAACTGTTTAGTAGCATATGCGGTAGGAATCACTGATGTAGACAGTATTAAATACAAACTTGATTTTAGCAGATTCATGCGTAAGGAAAAGAAAGCTTTGCCTAAACTATATTGGGCATCATTTGTGAACGTTGCTTAACGGTGTGGATTGTAGAACAATCTGCTAACGGTGAAAGCTAAAGCCATTAAGGTATGCTAATACCGTGCTAAATAAACACGTACAAATAAATAAGAAGGAGGTGAAATTTATGTTTAAGAAATTGGAAATGTTTGACCATCACTTCATAGATGAATATGGAAATGTATTAAATCAAAAGACAGGAAATATTTTAAAACCTTATATTGGAAGTGGTGGTTATTTATATGTTAAACCATGTGAAAACAATAAAACAACACATTTATCAATTCATAGAGCTGTAGCAATGTGTTTTTGTGAAGGATATAAACCGTGGCTTGTAGTTGACCATATAGATGGAAACAAAGAAAACAATTATTATAAAAATCTTAGATGGTGTGAACAGGCTGACAATTTAAAATTCGGATATGAAAGAAGGGGCGATACACCACTTAGAAATTATGTTCCATATAAGTTAATTGTGGATAATAAAATCATAGATGAATTTTATTGTTTAAAGGATGCGGTTGACTATGCTGTGGAACATTATAATGTAAAAGCGACAATGTTATCTAAACATAAATTTTATAAAAATGTACGTGTGGAAAAGTGTAACGACTAACTGGCGGTGAGTGTAGCCAGAGTAGGTTTGGATATAAGCACCTTACCGAAGCGCAAATGCCATGTATAAATACATGGGTGAGATAGTCTAATCCCCTAAAAAATATCGGGAAACCGAGGGTATTAAAATGGATATAGATACAGATTTTGAAACACCACGTAGACAGGAAGTTATTGATTATGTCATAAAAAAATATCCAAACAAAGCAATACAAATTTGTTCTTATGGTATGTATGGAATTGATAACCTTATAAATGATTTAGCAGGTGTATGTGGCTTGAAAACAACAAAAGAAATAGATTATTACGAAGCAGACGAAAATAAAAAGAAGGTTGCTGAAATTAAGAATTTTATAAAAACATTTGAGCATGATGGAGAACTTGATTTACAGCAACTTAAAAAAGCAGAACAAACAAAAGAGTATAATGAACAGTATGATAATATTCTAAAGCATTTCTGCAAGATGTATGGAAAGATAAGATATCTAGGAAAACACGCCGCAGGAGTAGCAGTAGTCGGAACTGATATAAGTGATTATACTTGTATTATTATGCGTGACAGAAAAACAGGTGCGTTAAGTAGTTGTTTTGATAAAGATGATTTGGAACATATAAATTGCACAAAATTTGATATGTTAGGTCTTTCCACAATGGGAGAGCTAAAAGAATTGGAACAGCTTACAGGTCATAAAGTAACAGAAGAAGAGGAAAGTGATAGTAAAGTTTTAAAGAATTTCAGAGATGAAAAAACAGAAGGTATTTTCCAGTTTGAGAAAAGCACACCAAAAAAGATTCTTAGAACAATCCATGCAGATTGTGTGGAAGATATTATTGCGGTAAATGCTCTGAATCGTCCTGCCCCATTACAGTTAAAAATGCATGAACAGTTTGCAAGAAACAAAATGTCTGGAAAGATTGATACAAGTACACCGTATTACAGATATACAAAAGAAACATATGGCACAATGCTATACCAAGAGCAAACAGTTGAAGTAGCACAAAAGGTAGGACATTTAACAGCGCAACAGAGTTTTGATATGTTAAAGATTATGAAAAAGGAAGAAAATTTACATAAACCAGAATATATACCAGTTATTGAACAAATGCGTAAAGATTTTTATAATGGTTGTAAAAAGGAAGGAATGAGCAAAGAAGCAACTGATAGCTTGTGGGCGAGCATGTTAATCTATGGTTTTAATAAAGGTCACTCAACCGCATATGCGCTTATTCCAATAGACCAGATGTGGTACAAGGTTTACTATCCAACGGAGTTTTGGTTTACAAAAGTTAAGTTCGCACAGAACGATGCAGAAGTATATAAATATAGTGAGTGTGCCGTAAAAGATGGAGTTGTAGTAATGTTACCTCATGTAAATTATAGTGCATTAACAAGTCTTAGAACATATGACGGAGAAAATGTAATACAGCAAGGAATAAGCACTATAAAAGGTGTAGGAGAAAAGGCGGCAGAAGCAATAGAACAGGAACGTAAAAAAGGAGCATTTAAAAGTTATGATGATTTTTATGACCGTTGTAAAGGCAGAGCAGTAACAAGTAGAGTTATTGATATATTAAAAGAACAGGGTGCGCTTGAATTTAACAAGAAAAGGTATTTAAGTAGGGTTATTAAATATAACAGCAGTTTGATTGCGAGGTGATGTTATGAAAGAGAAAAACAAAAATTACTATATACGATGCCAAGGTTGTGTATATTGTGAAGAGATAGAACTCAAAAAAGGAAATAAAGTTATAGCAACAGATTTGAGATGTACTTGTGAATTTGTAGAAGAAATATTAAATGATTTTATATACTGTGGATGTTATAAAAAATATATTGGAGGATGTGAAGAACAAATGGCAAGAACATATGAACAAGCACAAGAAGCTAAGAGGAAAAAAGAATATAAGCAAGTAAAAGCAATAACAGAAAAGTATAATGCAGACAATGTAAACCATCCGGAACACTATGCAAATAGTTGTTCCATTGAATGTATAGATGCAATGCAAGCAACATTTGGGACAAAGGATTTAGCAAAGTATTGTGCGATAAATGCATATAAATATTTATGGAGATATAAAAACAAGAACGGGAAAGAAGATTTAAATAAAGCAGAATGGTATTTAAATAAGTTTGATGAATTATTAGAAGAAAGCGATAATAAGCCTTATTCAGAACAAATTTCTAGTAGGTATGTAAATGTATGTATAACTCTTAGAAAGTGGCTTAAAATGGCAAATACGGCGTTAGGAGGGGATACAGTAAATGAAGAGTAAAGGATTTAACAAAGAAGGTATTCTCCGGTTATGTAATGAGATAGACAAAAAGGAAAGCGGAAGTGTTTACAGTTTAGGTAGTAAAAGTAAAAACCTAGAAATCCCTAGGTGGAGTACAGGACTTGTAGATTTGGATAATATCATTGGCGGTGGTGTACCATGTGGAAGAACAATAGAAATATTTGGCGCAGAAAGCGCAGGCAAAACAACACTTGCATACCAGTTATGCGCCCAGCATGAAATGTGCCTTAACATTCCGATTGAACGAACATTTGACAGTGAAAGGGCAAAACTTTTTGGTAACAGACCAAAACAAATGCTCATATATAATGCACAGTATGGAGAGAAAGCTTTTAACAGGGCGATACGCTTTGCAGAAGAAGGAATACCGCTTATTGTGATAGACAGTGTTCCATCATTGCAACCAAAAGATGATATTGAAAAAATAAGAAAGGCGGTAAATACAGACAGCGAACAGGAAATGCGTATTGGTGGTGTAGCAAGGCTTATGGATAAGTATTTACCAACATTAGAAGATGTTATTGAACAAACGGGAACAACAGTTATATTCATTAACCAGATACGTGATAAAATGAACGCATTGCCTTTTGGAGATAATATACAAACACCGGGAGGACATAAGTTAAAACATAGTTGTTCATTAAGGATACAGGTAGCAAGGAAAGGTTATATAGAAATACCAAACCATAACCCATTTAACACAGAAACAAAAGAACGTATTGGAATGATTATGAAAGTAAAAGTTGTAAAAAGCAAAGTATCGCCACCAATGCAAAGTTGTGAAATCCCGTTATTCTATGAACGTGGTTTCGTTGATTTTGCAGACCTTGATACTGTAAGAAAAGAGATAATGGAAGAACATAAAAAAATGTATAAGGAAATGTTACAGTGATATTTTATTGTATTGTTTTTAAACGAAAAATAGAAAGTATCACAGAACATAAATTTTTCTGTTATGCATTAAATAAACAGGAATGTATAAAAAGGTTCTGTGATACTGGACATGAAGAAAAAGACATTATCTCGATACATACAGTAGAACAGGAAGAAGGTGGAACAAAGTGGGAATCCTAGAAGATATAAAGAAAGATGCGATACAAACGGGAACAAAGTTACAAACGTCAGAAGAACGTGACATTGAAGAATTATTAAACAACCTTTTTTACTTAGATAAAAATATTCCAGAAGAATTAAAATTTCTCAAGAGTGTTATGACAAGGGGTGCAGAAACACAGGAAAGAAAAGGTTTACATGCTAGTGCAGTTATTGTGTCAGATGATAAGTTTTGCTATAGGCAACAGTTACTAAGTCTATACTATAAACAGTTACAAGGAGAACAAACCCCAGTAGGCTTGAAGCGTATCTTTTCAGAGGGTGACGCAATACATGAGAAGTGGCAAAGGTTGTTTATACGTGGTGGTTTATGTAAGCCGCTAGAATGTGATTATAGCCGTTTTGCAGATGAATATGACTTATCTTACACACCTGATATAATTTGCCATTTACCACGTAATATGAAGCTTACAGGGGTATATGATGATAGTGTACCAAAGGACAATTACATTGTAGAAATAAAGAGCGTTAATACATTTACATTTAAGAAACAAAAGTACCATGCAAGTGGTAGAAAACAGTGCCAGTTATATATGTACCTAACAGGAATCCATAAAGGTATAGTTCTATGTGATGATAAAAACACGCAGGAATTTAAGGTATACAAATATGAATATAACCCAAGTGAGATCGCACCATATATACGAAGGTTGGAACAAATACAGGAATGTAAGGAAAGGCTTATAAACAAACATAAAATGGTAGCACGTCACAGTAAATGTATTGGTTATGGTTGCAAAATGGCACAGGGTTGTCCGATGCGAGAAGTATGCTACAAAAAATCAAAAGAAAGGATATAAAATAATGGAAGAAACAAAAATAAAGGTAACAGAAGCGGAAGTAATTGTGAAGAGAGTCGCAGTAGGATTTTATTTTGAAATTAAATATAGAAAGGTAGGGGAAGAACATTATAATATTGGTTTTGGTTCATATTATATACATATGGTATTTGACTGGTTAGGCAAATATTTTGAAATTGTATCACAGGAAAGCGGAAATTAAAATGGACATAATTATTAGTTTCTGTTTATGTATTGTGGCATGTCTTATTATAAAAACTATATTATAAAAGAACAATAAGGGGTTGCATTTGCAACCCTTTTATGTTATAATAAAATAAAACAAAAGGAGAAAACAAAATGTCTAAATATTGTAAAGCATATAAATTAAAAGTAACATATTTAGATTGTTTAGAATGTGAAACAAAGGAGTGTAAACAAACAGTGAAAAAAGTGTACCTTGAGTTAGAACCAGAACAAAAAGTCTTTCTTGTATATAAGAGTAAGAAAGAAGGAAATAAAGAAAATATAATAATACGTTGCAATGTATTTGAATGCCTTGTAAGGAAGAACAAAATACTTTATTTCCTAGATAAAGAAAGAGTGGTACTAGGTAAAGATAATTTAAGTGAAACAAAAACAAGGTTCTTATGTAGTAATGCAAATATTGATACTGGATATAGAGGATTGCAGATAGATAAATACCCAGTATTTACAACAAAGGAGAAGTGTTTAGAATGGCTAAAGGATTTATAAATTGCAAAGATTGTATCTACCTTGACAAAACAAGAAAGCAAAACGGATTTAACAACAGTGATTGTTTTCGATATGGATGCAATGCAAGAGTATATGATAAATTCATTTGTGGATGGATTTCAAAAGACAGTGAGCTTAAAAAAATGGGTTGTAGTGATTGCAATAGAATAAAAGTAGGAACAAGTTTTACACTTAACAAAACAAAATGTTTTTATTGTGGAAGTATACAAACAGAAAATGGTAGAATGTATTTAGTCTATAATGCATCAACGTATGTTCAAAATGGTTTTTATGTCGATGTAGTAGAACAGAATTGGTTTTCAGAGCATATAAAAGAGATTGTTATTGAATACCAAACAAAAGAACAAATTGAAGCAATAAAACAAACAGCAAAGTATTATAAGAAGAGGATTGAAGAACGTGAAAAAAGATGTAAATAGTGATTATAAGAAAAGATTTATGAATGGTTTTAAATTGTTATGTAATAGTAAATCTCCTTATACAGTATGGAGCGATTGTATGGCTTTATTTGCCATTACATTAGCTAATACAAGTATTTTACCATTAGCAAAAGAAGAACCATTTAAAAGCGTATATACAGGGCGAGAAAAGGAATATTTACGCATTATAAATAGTTATGAAAAGAAAGAGCGAAAGTTATTCCCACAAATGTTTGCGTTACTGATGGAAGAATTAGAATTACATCCTAACCAAGATTTATTAGGTAGTTTATTTATGGAGCTTGAAATATCTAACAAACACACAGGGCAGTTCTTTACACCGTATAGTGTTTGTGAAGCAATGGCAAATGTTTTGATTGAACGTAAACAGTTAGGTAAAACAGTACATAAGAAAGGTTATACAAGCATATATGACGCGACCTGTGGTGCGGGCGCAACACTTATAAGTGCAAGTGAGATATGCAAAAGTATGTTCAAAAAATATAACTACCAAAACCATATAATGTTTGTAGGGCAGGATATAGATATCACTTGTGTGCATATGTGTTACATTCAGCTTGCTTTACATAATTTGGCAGGATATGTGATACATGGAAACACACTAACGAAACCAGAACCAGTATTACCAGAAGATATTGAAAGCATTTGGTTTACCCCTATGTGGTTTTCAGAAGTATGGACGTTAAGAAGATTTTTTCATAACCAAGACATTTTAGGAAGGAGATAAAACAGTGTCTAAAATAGTAATAGGTATAGATGAAAGTTATACACGCACAGGAATAGCAGTATTAAAACATATGCGTGAACCGATTATAATGGAAAGCGTAGATTTTAAAGGATGTAAAAACAATACTGCAAAGCGTAGAGAGCTTAAAAGAGTGCTATCTTCCATTTTAGAGAGTTTGCTTAATGATTATAAGCCGGAGGAAATAAAATGCATTATAGAAAGAATTAGGACGTTTAGCGGCGGTCATATGTCCACACAATATTTAATAACAACAGGTAGCCTAGTTGCAACAATAATAGACACATTTTCCGCATATGGTATTCCAGTAATGTCTGTAGATACAAAAGCATGGAAGAATGCAATTATAGGGAATACAAAGCCAAAAGAAAACAAATATGGTATCAATCCAAACAAATATCCAACGATAGAAAAACTTAAAATGTTAGGTATGCTTAAATATTTTGTAGAACCATATAAAGGCAGGGGAACAAAAGGCGTAGTTAATGTAAGAATAAATGGAGTCAAAACACGTTGTAAAATAAACGATGATATAGCAGATGCATACTGTATTGCCTGCTATGGTTTTATACATCCTACCATGCAGAAATTAAAAGAGGAAAACTTTTAGGGGCGGCTTTTATGGCTGTCATTTTTATTTGCCCTTTTAAAGCATTTATACTTGCTATTATATATTTATATGGTTATAATATAAAAGTGCCTTATTCATTTAAATAGGTGCATTGTAGGGCATATTAAAGTTATAGGAGGAATGGATATGTACAGGAAAGGAATATCTATTGAAGGAAATATGATAAACAATAGTATAGGCTACTGCCATTACAAAGAGCATGAAGGGGAACTGAATAAAGAGCTTGTAAAACAAAGGCAATGCATATTAAAGAATTGTATACATTTAGAAAAATATAGTGAAAAGGCGTTTGAACAAAAAGCAAAGTATTATAACAAAAGCGGTAAAAATAAAAGGTGCAGGAAACATAGAACAGAGCTGTAAAATGCTTTTTAAAGGAATTATAATTATAAATGTATAAATTATCGCATTATAAATAAAAGTCGCTTAAATCGTTAAATAGGAGGGTTAGAATGGAATGTAATATAATGTGCTGTGATAGAAAGGTAAGAAAGAAACCATGCTATAAAACAAAATATAAAAACATTGTTATTGTAAAGTTAGCAGACAGGTGTTATTCTATAACACATTACCAAACAGGAGTTGCAATTGAATATACTAGATATGTTTCAAAACAAAAAGCATTAGTAAATCTGGATGATGTTATTAACAAAACAAGGGAAATTTTTAAAAGAAATAATATAAAACCTTTAAAACAATATTGTAAACAATGCGGAATAAAACAAATAAACTTTTAAAATGTTAAATAAAGGGGAATTTTCTTTCTTTATATATTTCTTTCTTAAAGGGGAATTAAGAAATACAATAATATATAACAGACGTTAGTCTGATTTATATAACAAATAAATTAAAATAATTTTACAAATAGTTATTGACAGTTATGTATTATTGTGTTAATATATAGTTACAAACAAGAAAACAAAAGATTGAATACAGAAAGGTTGGTATAGGTTATGAAAGCAGTAGAAAAAGCGTTTTACAATTTAATGTTTGCAGTAGAATACAATGAAGAGCTAAAACCAATTAGCAAAATAACAAAAGGAAAAGTTGAAAAAATGATAGAAAATAAAATTGAAAATTGCAATAACAAACTTCTTCATAAAATGGGATATACATATGAAGAATATAAAAAAGAGATTGAAAGATACATAAAAATGTTAAATCTTTTAAAATAAGGGTTGACAAATTCAACCCTTTAGTATATAATACAAGCATAAACAAAGTAAACAAAAAGTTGGAGGTAAAAATTATGAAGGAATTAACAATGGGAACAATTAAAACAATGAATTGTGAAATTATTACAGAAGAACAGTATGAAGCACTTGAAGAAAGTGAATTTGTTGAAGAAATTGAAGACTGCGGAATGTCTGGCTATTACCCATCAGCACATTGGTATTGTGTACATTTAGTAGATGGAAATAACATTGACATATATTGCAAATGGTAGGTGTAATGATGATTAACTGGGATGTGTTTATTGATAAATATGAAGCAGAACATAAACAGATAAATGAAGATTCAGAATCATTTGATAAGTTTATCGAAAATGGATGCGACCAATTTTTGTGTAAATTTGTTGGGTCAAAGTATTGTATTGCAAGTAGTTGTAAAAGATGCAAGCTTAGTAATTGTAGAGGATGTAAACATCTAAAAGAGTGCATAGAAGAATTGATGGAGAATTAAGAAATGAAAGCGGATTTAGAAAATGGAACAAAAGTTTTGGAGGTAAACAAATGGAATTAACAGCAGAAGTTATTAAACAGTATCATTTAGATATTTTAAAGTGTGCAACATTAGAAGAAAAACAAAATATGTTTTTAAGCCAAGTAAGAAACAATAAAGATTTTGCAGTATTACAGCATAGAAAAATGTGGATATGGATAGCAAAGCAATATGCAAAAGGAAGAAAAACAGAAGTTGAAAAATTAAAAAGAGAATATATAAAAGAGTATTGTTTTAATGCGGATGTTCTAAATTATTGTTTTTGTTGTGAGTATTCAGAAAGTGAAGAATGTTGGTCATCATGTTTAAAATGTCCAATATTATGGACAGATGGTTATTGTAGTACGAAAAATAGTTCGGAGTATACACAGATAATTAGGAAATCTAATATTTTATGTGATAATCCACTTCCAGAAGATATTGAAGGGTTTTTAAAATCGTCATATTTTATGCCAAAAAGATATTATACACTTGCAAAAGAAGCAATGAAGCAAAGGAGAAAGTGTGCAAAGTTAGCATATAAAATATCACAGTTACCAGAAAGGAAAGAAGCATATGAAGATTAAATTTCCAACGTATTGGACAATTCGTGAAAGAATTGAGTTTTTACAAAGAACAGTTTTAATACATAGTTATTTGTATTATGAACAGAATACAAATCTTATATCAGATAAGAGTTATGATGAACTTGCAAAACAGTTAGTGGAATTACAAAAGACAGTTAGTATATACCTTTTACAGGAAACAAATTATTATTATGTGTTCTATGATTTTGATGGTAGTACAGGTTTTGATTTATGGCACAGATTAAAACAGGATGATAAAGACTATATACAAATGATAGCATTGAGTTTAGGAAAAATAAATAGATAACAAAGGAGAATAAAACAATGGAAGAGTATACATTGAAAGAGTTAGAACAACTTAATGGAAGAATATTATCTGAAAGCGATTTAGAAGAGTTGGAAGAAAATGAAAATGTAGAAGCATTTACATTAACTTTTGTTAAAATGAATAAATTAGCATCAGTTATTATTTTCTTAGCAAATGGAAATATCGTGACAACATTTTATGAAAGATATATGTTATTTAAGGATGATGATTGTGAAGAATAGACAACAAGGGAGCAAACATGAGAGCAAATTTTGAAAAGGGAACAAAAGTTTGTAGTAAATGCAAAAGGGAATTACCAATAGAAATGTTTGGTAAAGATAAGATACAAAAAGATGGTTTATATTGTTCATGTAAAGAATGTAGAAGTAATACTGCTAAAATATCACAGGGCAGAAGATTAAATGTATTTAGCAGAAATTATAAAATGCGTGGAAATAGTGGCATGATAAAAAGGGATTATGAATTAACAGATGAACAGTTAAAACGTAGAAATAATTTAAGGAAAAAGAATGGATATAAAACAAAAAATAAAAATCCACATGGTGTTCTTATCTATTATGATGGGGAATTGGATAATTTAACAAGTAAAGAGTATTCAAGAGCAATGCGATTAGAATATAATAGGCAGGTATGTTGTGCTATTAGAGGATATATTGGAAAAATGCAACCATCAGAGCATTTTGTATTTGATTTTGATTTAGAACAAATGTTAAAAGACAAAATTTATTATTCGTCTGGCGGTAGGAGATATATAACAAAATGGTGGAAAGGTGAAATAAGACATTGGACAGTAAATGATGGTATTTGGAAGGAGTAAAATAAAATGGTGATTAAAAAGGAATACAATGTTGAGCAGTTAGTAGAACAATTACAGACTGAAATTGAGAACTCAAAAAAATATAATAGGGTTGTAAAATTGGACATTCTAACAGCAAATGATATTCTGGATGTTTTGAATGAAACAAACAAAAGAACAAAGTCAAGAGATGTAGATAAAGAAGTGTCAGAACAAAATTGTTTTGGAATGTATGACGATGATGATATAGAATGTCAATGTTGTGACAGTAAAAAGGAATGCAAAAAAAGAAAGGAGAGACTAGATTGTTTTGGCTGTCATATTGATGGGAATGGAAAATGCAATCTATGCGTATATGAAAAAGAATGTGTGAATGAGACAAAAGAAAGAGAAAGATGTTTTGGAAAATCTTATGGTAAAAGACCTATCATTATATGTGGGACTTGTAAATATGCAAAACGGTGTGAGGTGCTAACAAAGCATGAATAAACGTAGCACAAAATGGTACAGGAAGAATGAAGTAGAAGTGATGCACAGGCTAGGTTTTGAGCCGACAAGAAACAGTGGGGCAACATGGATTGATAAAGGGGATGGACAAAACGACCATTGTTTGTGTGAGTTAAAAAGTACAGACCATGAAAGTTTCAGTATAAAACAAAGTGTACTGCACCAATTAGAAGCACAGGCTATAGAAGCTCATAAATTGCCTGTATTTGCTTTTCAGTTCATTAACACCGATGAAGTATGGGTGGCAATAAAAGAAAGTGATATAGCGGCATTTAAAGCACTTATACAAGGGAAAGAAATCCAAAACAATTTTGAATTATCACTTGACGAACCAGAAGAAAAGAAGTATAATAGTATTTGTAAGCAGGGTAATACAAAAGAAAATTTAAAAGCAAGAATGGCTTACATGAAACAGAAAGAATTGGAGAGAGCAGAAAGAGAACAGGAGTTCAAAAAGAAAAACAAAGAAAGGAGGAAGGAAAGCAGATGGAGAGAAAATTAAAACAGCAAGGTATTGCTTCATTTGAAGGGTTGAGCATTGGAAAGAATAAAACAATTCAAGTAAAGTTCAAATTGCGATATGATGAAATTTTGACAAGTGTTGAATTGTTACAAGGTCTGAACAATGATATTACACTTCATGCAAAAGTGCCAGATAAAAAACCGATGAATCTAGGTATTTTTACTATCGGAGCAATTAACTTTGATAAGGATGGAAATGCAACAATTCCTTTTAAGTCATTGACAGATAATGTAAATGTAGAAAGTATTTGCAGCTTGGTTGATGAAGAATTGATACAGTTAAGATTCCAAGCCATTATTGAACTTCCCGACACGAGTGTAGAAGAAAGTGAAGGGGGTGCAGAAGAGTGGGACGATTAAATTATAATGAACTTTCTAAAAGGCGTTTTAAAGAGCAGAGAAATATCGTTATTTCAGAAGCAAGAAATGTTAAAACAAATGATTTAGAAGGTTATGCAGTTACAGAACAGCTTGTAACAGAAGAAAACGGAAAAGAAGTAAGAATTTTTCTAAAAGGTGGACTCGGTCTAGTCGACAAAGAAGGACTTATTCAATTAAGAGATTGTTTGAATGAAGCAATTGAAAAAACAAATCCAAGTTCTTGTTAAAAAGGTATTGACACAAACAAATAAATGTGTTAATATAAAGATAACATAACAAAGAGAAACAATAAGAGAAGAAAAGGAGAATAATGTTATGGCAAAAAATTGGAGCGCATATGAAGCGGCAAAAGAAATTTATGGAAACAACAAGGAAAACATTGCAGAGATTGGAAGTAGATTTCCGCTTTTTGCAAGAACAGTAGCACTTGCAGACAGTGAATATCTGTTAGACATTTTAAAAGCACTTCCTGCTAAAGTAACAGCAAGAGTTGTAGAAACAGGACTTAAAGAGATGGAGACAGAAGAACCATTCATGGAAATTCCACAGGAAGAAGAATCACCAAAGAAAGGTAAAGCAAAGAAACAGGATGCAGAAGAACAGGAAGATGAATGGTCAGATGATGTAGAGGAAGAAAGCACCTATGAGTCTATGACAGCAAAAGACCTCTATGCATTATGTTGTAAACGTGGTATTTCATCACTTTGCAAGAGCCGCAAGAAAGATGAACTTATCAAGCTGTTAGAGAAACTTGATAACGGTGAGATTGAACCATTTAAGGGAAAAGGAAAAGCAAAGGAAGAAAAGAAAACAACGTCAAAGAAGGATGCTAAAAAAGAAGAACCAGTTGAGGAAGATGACGATGACTGGGGAGAAGATGACGAAGAAGAGACAGACCCGTATGTAGGAAAAACCGCAATGGAGCTTTTCAAAATGTGTAAAGAAAGAGGTCTGAAAGTAAAACCAAAACAGAAGCCAGATGTATATGCAGATATGCTGAAAGCTGATGATGCAAAAGGTGAGGAAGATACAGAAGAAGAGGATGATGACGACTGGGAAATCTAATCGTTAAAATGTAACACGTAAACAAATACTCTGATAATGTATTAAAAAAACTACAATAAAATATATCTGAACGTTTTTAAAATTTCAAAATTGAGCTAAATAATCATACAATGCAAAAGTTATTGAAAAAATGAATACTCTAATTGAATAGTAAATCATAATAGGCAGGATGGTAGGAACAAAACTATTTATCCTGCCTATTATTTTAGGAGAAATAAAAAATGAACGCAAAACAAATATTAGACATTGATTGCAGAATTGAAGAAAACAAAAACATATTAAACAAATTCTTGTGGAAAGTAAAACCAGTACAGAAATTAAAAATACCAAAAGGAAGTATGCTAAAAATTGATGATTTAGAATACATCATACATGGTATATGCAAAAGATATAGATACAGTCAGCAAGGTATAAAAGAATATTGGGAAAATGGTGAATTTGTGTATTATAATTGCTCTGTATTAAATTCTAAACGGGAATGGGTTGGTTATGTATATGGGAAAACATTGTGGGAATTAGAAGCAAAATTGCTTATCAAGATTTATGCAGAGATAATGAAGGAGAAAAAAGAAAATGAATGATATATACTTTTACACCGATGGAGCGTGTTCTAATAATGGAAGTAAAGATGCAAAAGGCGGTTGGTCGTATGTAGCCGTAAAGGTGGCTAATGAGTCTGTAGATGTAAGAATTAAAAAGGGTGCTAAAGAAAATACAACCAACAATGAAATGGAGCTTACAGCGGTATATATGGCGTTAGTAAAAGCCTTAAAAGAGGGATATAAAAAGGTGACGATATTCAGTGATAGTGCGTATGTTGTGAACGCTATAACAAAAGGATGGCTTCTAAACTGGTATAACAATGATTGGAAAACAGCAGAAGATAAGCCAGTAAAGAATAAAAATATATGGGAGAAAATGTTTAAACTTGTATATACAAAAAAGCTTACAATTAAAATGGTAAAGGTCGCAGGGCATAAAGGAGATCCGTTAAATGAATTAGCCGATAAATGTGCAGTAAAGGCTCGTGAAGAGTTGGAGGGTTAAACAAAAATGTATATAAGTGAGAAGATAATAGAGAGAGAATTTTCTGGAAAGAATATGAAAGAAGCATATTTAAAATGTTGTAAATGGGTTAGCACAAACATTATAGCAGTAAATAACAGTGAAAACATTACATATTCAATTCAGAAAAAGAAAACACAAGATACATATGTAGTAGTATTAAAAGTATATGTTTTTGCAGATGAACAGGAAACAAAAGAAAAGCATTGTGACATATGCAAAGAAGTAAGACACAATTTATTCATGGAAGAAAACAAACATATGTGTGAGGGATGCAAATTAAACCCATATAGAAAGAGATTAGGAGAAAAATTAAAATTGTTAAAAGAAGGATTGAAAGGAACAGTATTATGAAAAAAATGCAAAAGGTTAAAAAAAGTGTTTTTAAAACATTGATAGAAACACTTATAGAATTGTTAATTGCGTTTAAATATGCAGTCATTGAAGAGTTAGGAAAGATTGCTATAGTGGCACAAATAATAATTCCAATAATTTGTTTTTATGCAGGAATGGATATGAAAACATTTGTTTTTGTAATAGTGCTGTTAACAGTTATAGTTAAATATATTAAAGAAGTGGGATACAAATTAAATAGTGTAAGTGAAAGAGGTTTTCCACTTCCGGGGCATAGGTTTACAAAAATTGATAATAATGGGTTCATAATGGTTAAGGACGAAGATATGCAAGAAGCAATATTATATTTATGTGATGTTGAAAACTATATAAGAAATAAAGGGTTGATAAAAGATGATGATACCGTGTAAGGGTTGCATGGATAGAAGTGCAGAGTGCCACATAAACTGCAAGAAATATAAGGAGTTTCAAAAGGTTGTTAAAAGGGTAAGAAAAGAGCGTATAAAACAAAAGCAAAAAGAAAGCTGTAGTTTTGGAAGTGCATACTATACGATGGTAAAAGAAAACTTGAAAAAAATAAATAAAAAGCGTTGACAAGCAGTAACTTTTATGGTAATATAATCATAGGAGTTATAAAGAGGATAGTTATAAATAAGTGACAGCCGGAGAATGTCAGCCAGTGAAAGGAATAAACCTTATTGTTTGCCCCCTTCGTAATTGGTAAGAAACTTTTAAAAAAATATATTAAGAGTTCAATCGCTCTAAGACAATAAGGTTTAATATATAGCAGGGGTTCGCCCCTGCTTATTTTAGTATTACAAATAAAAAGAATAGGAGAGAACAAAATATGGGATTAAAAAAAGGACAAGTGCCAAAGCCATATGAAGACGGTATGCTTATAAATATGCGTGACAGAACACCGGAAGAACGTCATGAGATAGCAATGAAAGGTGTAGAAGCAAGAAGAAAAAAGAAAGAACGAAATATGGCTTTACAAAACTGTATGCGGCAGTTATTGGAAATGAAAACAAACAGTGATAAGAAAAAACAGATTTTAAAGAATTTTGGTTTTACAGATGAAGAATTAACAAACCAGAGTTTACTAATGGTTGCATTATTCCAGAAAGGTTTAACGGGGGACGTTGGTGCTATAAAAGAAATAACACAAATGATGGATAAACTTGATATGTTCAAGAAAACAGGAAAGATACAAAACAATGTAACTATAAACCTTGTAACACAAGGGGAAAGTTATACACCTACAGCGCAAGATGAAGAGGAAATCTGGAAAGCAGAAAATGCAGAAGAATGGATGGAAGAAGAGGATGAAGAATGGGGCAGTGAAATCTATGAGTAATATCCTAGATGTGTTTTCTAGGGAAAATAAGCGATTAAATTCAATAAATAGGATAAATCCTAGTATAAATAATAAAAATGGCTTAAATCGCAAATTAGGGGCATTAGAAAGCAAGTCAGAATTACAGTGGATAAGTGAACACGTAAAAGAAACTAAAATTTTATATAATATTTTAAAATAATACTTGACATATATTTTGTTATATTATATAATATATATTATAAAGGAGATAAAATGGACAGGAAATTAAATAGAATATCTCTAACAATGATTCTTGTAGGAATATTGTTTATATTAAGTGGACAATTTTCCATGAATATGGACAGAGTAATATATAAAGCAAAACAAAATGCAGTAAATGATTATAAGCAAAGTATAAAGGATAAAGAGTTTACAATACAAATACAAAACAATAGAAAAGCAAATATAAAAGTATTAGGATATAAACCAAACAGTAATACAAAAGAAACAATATTAGAAGCATATGGAATTGTAAATTTAAAACAAAACAATAATGGTTTAGAAATAATAGTGGATACAGAGAGTGGTGAATAAATGGGAACATTGAAACAAGACCAAGAAGCAATCAATGATTATGTTACTAAATATGCAACAAAGCATAATATAACATATGAACAAGCGTTAGAACATAAAATAGTTCAAAATGTGATAACATGGATGAATTTAAGAAGGAGAGGACAGAAATAAATATGGGAATATTGTATGATATTCAAAAACAAGCAGAACAGTTTACATTGGAAAATAGAATGGTACAATGTACAGAAGAGATGGCAGAGCTTACACAAGCGTTCTGTAAATACCAAAGAATAAAATCAAAAGATAAAACTTGTAAAACAAAAGAACCAACAGTAATGTATAGCATAACAGAAGAAATAGCAGACGTAGAAATATGTTTGGAACAAATAAAATATCTGTTAGGTGAAGAAAGGCAAAACCAGATAGAACAAATAAAACAAGAGAAATACAAAAGAACAGAACGAAGGTTAATACAAGAATAAGTAAAAAGGATATTATATGTGCTAAAAAAGTATATAAATATACTACAGTTTACCTCTAACAAAACATAGAACAAAACAGGAAGGAGAAACAAATGCAGAAACTAAACATAGTATATAGGCAGATAAAGGATTTAAAACCCTATAAAAAGAATGCAAAGAAACATAATAAAGAACAAGTGGAACAGATAGCAAATAGTATTAAAGAGTTTGGTTTTACTCAGCCAGTAATAGTAGATAAAAACAATGAAGTAGTAGCAGGGCATGGTAGAATCTTAGGAGCAAAGAAAGCAGGACTAAAAAGTGTACCAACTGTATGTTTAGAAGATTTAACAGAAGAACAAATAAAAGCGTATAGGCTGGTAGATAACAAACTAAATGAAAGTGAATGGGATTATAATTTACTGGATGAAGAACTGGAAAACCTAACAGAAGATATAGACATGAACTTGTTTGGGTTTGAAATGGATGAACAACAAGAGAAAGAAACAAAAAAGAAAGTTGCTGTTGATGACGAATATATAGCAAAAATTCCAGTAAAAACAAAAACAAAAAGAGGTTATATTTACAAATTAGGGGAGCATTATTTGATGTGTGGTGATAGTACAAACGAGGAAGAAGTCAAAGAACTATTACATGGAAATATTACAGATATATGTATAACATCTCCACCGTATAATGCCGGACTTACTCCAAGTGAGATACAGAATGGTAAAAAAACAAAGTATGATAATAAAAATGACAGTAAAACAAAAGAAGAATATAAACTGTTTTTGCAACAAAGCACGAAAAACGCAATAAGATATTCAAAGTATGCTTTTATTAACATACAACAATTAGCAGGGAATAAGGTGGCGTTAATAGAATGGTTATATTCATTTAGAAAACATTTGGCAGATACAATTATTTGGGATAAAATAAATGGACAGCCTGCAATGGGGAAAAACATCTTGAATAGTGTATTTGAATTTGTTTTTGTTTTTTCTAAAGAGAATGCAAAAAGAGCAATAGGAACAATAGAATTTCGTGGAACATTAGATAATATTATTCATTTAAAAAGTCAGTATAAAAATGAATATGCGAAAGAACATAATGCAACATATCCAATAGACTTTTGTTCATGGTTTATTCAGAATTTTGCAGATAAAACTGTTCTTGACTTATTTGGAGGAACAGGAACAACACTAATAGCGTGTGAACAATTAGAAAAGCAATGCTATATGATGGAATTAGACGAAAGATATTGTGACATAATAATTGATAGATGGGAAAAATACACTGGAAAGAAAGCAAAACTTATAAAGAATCATTAGCACGTTGTAAAATACGTGCTTATTTTATTATATAAATATATAAATATTATTATAAAAACATATTGACTTTCTGTTATATTGTGTTATAATATAATTAAAGTTAAGGAAAACAAAAGAAAGGGAACAAAAGTTATGAAGTTTAAAAAGGATAGAACAGCAAATATTTGGGATACAGAAGAATACAATACATATATTGAAAAAGATATTGAAACAAATATGTTTATTGCTTATGTAAATGGTAGTAAATATTCAGAAAGCAAAACATTGAAAACAGCAAAGCGAGATATTGAAAAGTATTTTAAAAAGTAATTGATATTTATTATAAATATTTCTTGACTATTACCAAGTATTATGTTATTATATAGTCATAGGGAACAAGTAAAACAAAAGGTTGGAGGACAAAAAAGAATGAAAAAATTTACTTTATATGCATTTAGAACAGATAATGAAGGTGGTTATGGAATCTGTAAATCTGAGGATTTTACAACAGAGTTAGATTATGAACCACAATCAGGGTGGAGAGCTGAAAAGTCTAGTAAAGTTGCAGATTTTGACACAACACAAGAATTAGCAATGATTCTTCAAAAAGAAGAAAAAGAAAGCAATGATGTGTATTTGGAAAAGAAGCGGAAAAATACTAATCCTCATGTTGTGTTTGGTGATGTGATATATCATGATTTTGAATATCATTTTTCTGATGCAGAGGAAATGATGGAAGATTTTTTATCAATGTTAGAAGAGAATGAATGGTAGTAATTAGAACAAATGAACCAACAAACATTATTGAAGCAATGGATTTTATAGACAATATGTTAGATTAAATAACAAGGAGGAAATAAATATGAAGAATAAAGAAAAATTCGCAAAAGAGATTGTGGAAATTGCTTGTGATGGTAATGATATTGCTGTCAATAAAAACACTGGCAAACCAGAAAGTTGCGAGTCCTTAAATTGTAATGAATGCTTGTTTTCAGGACACGGCGATCAGTCGTGTTATGATGTAATAAGAGAATGGGCAGAATTAGAGTACGTCGAAAAGCCAGTGATAAGCAAAAGGGATAGAATGTTTCTTGATTATATAGATAAGAAATTTCATTATCTTGTAAGGACGTGTGTCGGAGATATTAGACTGTTTTCCATAAAGCCGAGAAAAGGTCAAATGGAATGGAGGTGTAATTATCCTTCATTTACTTCTTTATTGGATTCATTTAATATTGATTTACCAATGGTTAAATGGGAGGATAATAAACCATGGTTAATTGAGGACTTGAAGAAGTTGGAGGTAGTAGAAGAATATGAAATATAAAGTTGGAGACAAAGTAAGAGTTAGAAGCGATTTATATGATGATGGAATTTATGGCGGTTATGATTTTAGTGAAGAAATGGAAAGATATAAAGGTAAGATTGTAACAATTATTTCAACTGGACGTGATTGTGAACGTGATTATTACGAAATTGAAGAAGATGGTACAAAATATGCGTGGACAGACGAAATGTTTGAACCGGTAGAGGAAGAACTGACAGCAGAAGAAGTAATTAAAATTCAGGCTGAAATGTGCAGAAGTGTAATGTGTAAAGACTGTACAATTAACAAGTTTGGGTATGACACACGTTACGGATGCTGTGAATATCGCTCAAAGAATCCTGACAAAGTGCTTAAAATTCTCAAACAGTGGAAGAAAGAATATGAGAAGAAAGAAGTTGAGACAGAAATTGCATATATTATCAGAGTTATGAAAGAAGAAGGCGATGATGAAATATGTATATTTACTTGTGAAGTTGATATAAGTAAAGAGGACATAAATGAGAAGATGAAAGAATTAGTTAAAAAGTGCTATGAGGAACATGGTGGCAAATTTTATACTAAATATGAGTTGATTTACAGGGTGAAAAGTTAAAAAGAAATTTATAAGAACCTGTTGACATATATAAAAACTTATGTTAATATATAATCAGAAAGAAAAAAAGGGAACAAAAAGTGAAGGAGAGCAACAGATATGAAATTATATGAAATCAATGAAGGATTTAAGGGAACACAGGAAGAAGCAATAGCAATTGGTGAGTACCATGAAGTTGAAGCAACAGAGGAAGAAATCAGAGAGTACACAATGTATGGTTGTCCAGATGCAGATATGCAGTTTTTATTTTAAAACAAATATGAGGGTATAAAAATATGGTAATCAATAATTTAATGGATTTAATTAAAAAGTTGTTTGATGATAATTATGAAGATATTGTTATTATTGATTCAAGCGATAGAGAAGAATATGAAGCAGACAAGATGACAGTTAAGGCTTTAAAGAGTTATGATATAAATAAGATAGATGTGATAACGGCAGAGGAAGATAAAATATACATTTGTTTTTAAAACAGTTTGACAGGTGGTTAAAGTCATTAAAACACAAAGTAAACTTACTCTTTTTCATGTAGGGTGTGTATCCTCTCATATAAAAATATACACCCTATACAATGCCCTATAGTGTAAAGGTTAGTACACAAGAATTTGACTTTTGTAATATTGGTTCGATTCCAATTAGGGTAGCTGTGTATGAATAATGCACACAAGATATATAGTTCTTCATTGATTAGTGCGGCTGAGTAGTCATGCATCTGCGAAAAGCCGCGCAAGGGTTATTAGTTCAGTTGGCTAGAACATTCGCCTCATAAACGAAAGGTCGTAGGTTCGAGTCCTACATGACCCATTAGGCATAAGCCTATAGAAAACAAATAACTATTATGGAGGGAACAAAGATGGAAGAAAAGAAATTAGTAGAAACATTAGAAAGAATAGAAAAGAAACAGGATACACTACTAGAAAGTATGTCAGTCATTTTGAACTATTTGTTTTCTGAAACCATCAAGAAAGAACCAAAAGATGAAAACGAAGAAGAAGAGATGCAACGTAAGATGCAAGTGTTATTGATTTTTAGGGATGAATGTATGGAGTTGGTTCATGGTGAGAAATATACAAAGCACATGGGCGAAGCAAACAAAGAAATGGCAGGAGAGATATTAAAAGATATCCTAAAAAATATTTTAAAATAATCATTGCATAATAAAAATAAATATGGTATAATAATTATAAGCAAGGTGTAGTAAGTAAAAGCTATGTCTTGCTTATAGTTGTATAAAGGGAGAGGAAACAAATGTCAGAATTGAACATCAATGTTTCTAATCGTTTTGCAAATTTTTTGACAGACTGGGAATATGAACAGTATTTACTATTTGGTGGATATGGTTCTGGTAAGTCATATCATGTAGCGTTAAAGATTATACTTAAATTGTTGGAAGAGAAAAGAACGGCACTCGTAGTAAGACAGGTAAAAGATACAATACGTGAAAGTTGTTTTGCGTTATTCAAAGAAATCCTAACAGGGTTAGGAATCTTATCTTCCAGAGAAGCACGATACACAAGCAGTACAAATGGAGAAGTAATAGCAATAGCAAGTCCAATGGAGATACGTTTTCCGAATGGTAGCAGGATAATATTCAAAGGATTGGACAATGTAGAAAAGATTAAGTCTGTACATGGAGTAAGTATTGTATGGATGGAAGAATGTAGTGAGATAACATTTGCGGCATATACAGAGCTTTTAGGGCGTGTTCGTGAACCGAATAAAACATTACATTTTATAATGACAACAAACCCTATAGGAAAAGAGAATTGGGTGTATGATACATTTTTCGTACATACCGATGAAAAGGGAAAAGAACATATAATACAAAGTGAAAAAGAGGTATACAAAAAGCGTACACTTGTAAATAAAAAGAATGGTGTGTATTATCATCATAGTTTGCCGGACGATAATCCATTTTTGCCAGAAAGCTATATAAAACGTTTGGATAGCCTAAAGAATAGTGATATGCATTTATGGCTTGTTGCAAGGTGGGGAAGGTTTGGAGCAAGTGGTTTAAGAGTGTTACCAAAATTTACAGTTGCAAAAAATGCAAAAGAGTTTGCAAATGCAGTAAACAATATATCATCACATTATCACTTCTTCGGTTTAGACTTTGGTTTTGAAACATCATACAATGCGCTAATGAGTTGTGCCGTCGATGATACAAACAAGATACTATATATCTATGATGAAGTATACAGAAATCACATAACAGATAACAACTTTATAAAACTTGACAGTGTACAAAAAGTAAAGGAAAGAGCAGAAAGGTGTGAACAACCTATTTTCGCAGATGCGGCTAGAAATGTTTTGGTCGCGTAAAATCGCATTAAATACTGGAAACGCTTTAGAGTCGTTAGTACCATAGAGTGATAATCTAACGAATTAGCCAACCAGTAGTAGTTTAAATAAACGGAGGTAAAATAATATGAAAGTAAAACAAATAAATAAAATAAAAGGATTAGAACATATAAATGATGGGTATTATGTTTCGTATGATGGCAGAGTTTTTTCGTTGAGAGATAAACATGGAAATGTGAGCATGAGTAATAGACATGAGTTAAAACAATATGAAAAGACAGGTGGTTATTTAAATGTAGCATTGACAACGAAACATAATAAAACAAATTATTTGCGTGTTAACAGATTAGTAGCATTAGCATTTGTTAAAGGTAGGACAGCAAAAAGAAAATATGTGAATCATATGGATGAAAATAGAAAAAATAATAATGCAGATAATTTGAATTGGGTAACACCAAGAGAGAATAATAATTGGAGTTTAGCGAAAACAGTTTATATGTATGATTTGAAAGGGAATTATGTTAAGAGTTATATATCAACAACAGATGCAAGTAATGATGGATTTAATAGAAGTCATGTTGCAAATGTTTGTAGATGTATAGAAAGACAACATAAAGGTTATTTATTTTCATACCAAAAGCTTTCAAAAGAACAAGCTATTCAACGACTATCGAAAACCAGTTATATTAGATATCCTAAATATGATGGTAAGTAGAGTACACACAAGCGTGTGGAAATGTGCGAAACAGAAATGTTAAGATATAGTCTAATCTGTAGCGAGAGTTACAGCAGTTCATAAGAGAACGTATATAGAAGTAGCGAACTATATAGAATAAAATGGAACCAAAATCAATACAGTATTATAGGCAAGAAGGATTTACGATGTATGGTTGTAAAAAGTATGCAGGAAGTAAGTTACAAAATGTGAAGAAGATAAAAAGATTCAACAAAATCGTATGTTCTCCAAAATGTAAAAACACAATAAGGGAATTAAAAGATTTAACGTATGCAAAGGATAAGCAAGGTAATATCATTTATGATGAATTTAATATTGATGCACATACATTGGATGGTATTGCATATGCACTGAACAATTATACAGTAGCGGATTTAAAGGATTATAAAGCAAATACAAAGGTAGGATAGGTAATTGTAAGCCTATTAAAAGAAATCGTCTTAAAACGGCAAATACGAGCTTAGAGAGGTATAAGAGATATGTTTAAATATTGGAAAGAATATAGGAGAATACATGAAACAATAGGAATGTTAAAAGAAATGCAAGAACAGAATATAACAGATGATTATAGCTGTGGTTTACATAATGGTTTAGAATTAGCACTTGCAGTTGTAGAGAATAGAGAGTCAGAGTTTAAAACATATGAAACAGAACCAGTAAATATTGAGACAAAAGAAGAACAAGGAACAGGAAGAACAGTAGCAAGTGGAATAAAAATAAAAAGGAGGTAATGTAATATGAAAGATGTACAACAGAAAACTTGTTCTGCCGGTGTGCAGACGGTGTTTACTATGTTGTTAAGGAGAAGCCAATTTTTGGTAAAGAATTTTACAAACAATCAAATTACTGTAAAGCTTGGTGATAATGATTCCTATAGTGTAATTGGTGCAGGAAGTTGGGAGCGTGTATTTAACAATATAGAAGATAGAACAAGTGGAACAAGTGAAGCAACAAACATTGTTAAGGTTACAGCGGTAGAAGATGGACTCGTTGAAGTTGCAAGTGTTGATTTTTAGGTGATAGTATGATTGAAAATAACAGAAATAATGAGCAAATATATGGTCGTAATGATATGATAATGTTAGATCCGAATAACAAAATATATGGTAGTCTTGGAATTGCCGATAAATATGTTATGAAAACAGAAGAGGGAACAGGGTTGGTATTGAACAATCCAAAACTAGGTAGTTTTGGCGATGTATTAACAGAATTTAATATATATGGACGGAGTGAACAGAAACAGTATAAAGGCATAAATTTATTACCGCCTAACATTAAACATCAAGAATTTGTAGAAGTCTCGATTCCAAAAGGGACAAAAGTTTTTGCGATTGCAGATGGAATAAGTTTCCCGGGCGGTAATTTTAAGTTTTTTAATGCTGACAAAACAGAAAGTATGTGGTTCGGATTAGATAAAGGTGCTACTGTTGCGAAAAGTACATTAAAGATTGATGCTAAATATGTACAGATTCTTTTATTAGATTATAAAGATTTATCGAAGATATGTTTAGGAATTGGAAGTGAGCCAATATATGAACCTTATACAGGCGGTATCCCATCACCATCACCAGAATATCCACAGGAAATTAAAAGCGTGGTGAATCCTACAGTTAAAGTAACGAATGAAGATGGGTTAAAGGTTCAATCTGTTACACTTAACAATATCACCCTTAACGCAATTCCAGTATTAAGAGGTGGTAACGTCACAGTCGGAGGTCAACAGTATGTAAGTGATTATGTGGACTTGCATAGAGGGGTGAAAGTGCAGAGGATTTATGAGGTTGATGTTGACGGCGAGAATGTTAAGTTTGAGCAAGTAGGCGGTTACGCTAATATATTACCAAGAGGACTACCAATACCTCGGTATGCAGATGCGCAAAGAATATACGGAATTAGTACGTTTACTAGTTTGCCGTGGTTTTTCAACGAAGTAAGTGGACAATTTTTGTATTTGATTGAGAGTGATATTTCTAATAAGATTAACGAGTCTTGTAAAAAGAAGATGGGAAAAATCTATTATGTTCTTGGAACTCCAATCGAAACTCCGCTTACTTCTGATGAAATTGCCGCCTTTAATGCAATTACAGCATATTATCCAGTAACAATTGTTGAGAATAACTATAACACATGGATGAAAGCAACATATAAGTCTACAGAGTCAGTTTAAAGGTGGTGATTGCATGGAAGAAATGAAAATAAAAGTAGGAGGTCTTATAATGTGACAACAGCAGAAATGATTGGTATAGTTGTTTTAGGGTTGAGTTCACTTATTGGAATATTTACAGCAGTATATAGACCATTGAATGAAAACACAAAAGCAATGACAGAACTAACATTAAAAGTTGAACAGCTTGCAAAAGAAATAAAAGACCAGAATGATAAATTAGAGAAACAAAACAGAGAGATTGAAGAATACAAAGAACATGTTAAAAAAGGACAGAGAGAACAGTGGGAAGTATTAGACAAGCATGAACTAAAAATAATGCAAGTACAAAATGATTTGAAATTGTGTAAAGCGCAAAATGGAAATGGAGGAAAAAATGATGTTTAAGAATTGTGTATTTAAACCGAATGTGAATACTATAAAGTGGTGTAAAGCAACAGGGATAAGAGCTATTAAAACAATGGCACAAACGGCTGTAGGTGTGATTGGAGCAAGTACAGTAGTAAATATGGTAGATTGGAAGATGGTATTATCTGCAAGCCTTGTAGCAGGTATTACAAGCGTTTTAACAAGCATTGCAGGTTTACCAGAAGTAGAAGCAACAAAGTAAAGGAGTGGAACAATAATGGCACATTTATTCGTTATAGCAGGACACGGCGCAGGAGATTGCGGTGCTGTCGGAGGTGGATATACAGAAGCAGAAAGAGTTAGATATTTAGCATCAAGGTTATCAGCGTTAGGTGGTAGTAATGTTACTATTGCAGATACAAACCGAAATTGGTACGCCGATAATGGAATCATGAGCCTTAATATTCCGAAAGACTGGCAGATTTTGGAGTTACACATGGACAGTGCAGGAGCTTCGGCAAAGGGCGGTCATGTTATTATCAATTCCGCTTATAGCGCAGACCAGTACGACACGGCACTGGCAAACTTTATCGGCTCGTTTTTTCCGGGACGTGCAAAAAATATCGTTCCAAGAAGTGACCTCGCCAACCCGAACAGGGCTGCCACAAGAGGATATAGCTATCGACTTCTAGAGAATGGCTTCATTACCAATTCTGGCGATCTGAACAAATTCAACGGTCAGATGGATGATCTGGCAAGAGGTATCCTTAATGCATTCGGCA
>ERZ838483.228-NODE-228-length-74456-cov-6.819398_pt1 | contig 74456 bp, 69 predicted proteins | sample MGYA00519939_ERZ838483 | MGnify/ENA primary metagenome ERZ838483 (study PRJEB31850, sample SAMEA3708836) | human gut metagenome | biome: human gut; feature: human-associated habitat; material: faeces | place: China | collected 2014 ...
GTTGAAATGGGAACGCAGGCGGGCACGGCCCCTGTGGAAGAATGTGGCGCAAAAGATTGCCGTGATCCTGCTGGTGTTCTCGCTGAGTTTGGGGAGCCTGATGGCAGTCAGCCCTACGGTCCGGGCCGCAGTGGTACGCTGGGTCACGGAATGGTATGAAACCCATGTGGTGTATAGATTTTCGGGAGCCCCTATGACTGGCAAAATACCACAATACACGATTACAGATTTGCCGGATGGGTATGTCGAAGATTCGGAGCAAAATATTAGTGAAGACGATTTTGTGTGTAAGGTCTATTACAACGAAGAAAGTGATAGATCGATATATTTTGATTATGCCTATATGCAACAGGGAACCGCGTGGACCTATGTGACTGAGGATGCTGAAAACATTGCAGTTACAGTGAATGGGTTGGAAGGGGAAATGTTTTTGACGGATGATTGGGAAAACACGAGAAATACAATCACATGGTTTGATCCACAAACCAATATCCAGTTTTCGCTTAACGCTAATGTTAATCAAGATGACATCTTGCACATGGCTGAGAGCGTTTCCTTGATGAAAACAGAAAATTGAAAGAAATATATAAAATGATGTGAGGATAACACCTCCTTATTTATGTAGTAGATACGGGAAAACCGATACAAAATGTAGAAGGAGGTAATTTCTATGAAATTCCACAAAAACGGGAAAGGGATTACCTGCGTTGTAGGAGTTATATTATTTGTAGTAATTTGTGCAAGTATATTCTCAAAACAGAAATTTTATGTTAGCAATGGAATAATGCATGAAATTACTTGGAGATATAATATATCCATATCAAAAGACGGGGATGACTTTCTTATTAGTTCATTTGACAAAATAACAAGAGAAAGCGTAATAAAAACATTCTCCGCAAGCAAAGAAAAAGCAGTCCGCACGGTAATCATAAAGGAAAGGCAAAATCATCTTACTATTTACGGAGAAGACGGGGAATGTTTATACGACGGAGTGATTACAGAAAGTGACTACACTTTAGACTGAAAGGGAGAGTTTTATGAAGAAAATGCAAAAAATGATTGCAGTGCTGTTTTCCGTGGCGATGTGTGCCGCTATGGCGGTTCCCGCATTTGCGGCAGAGACTGATACTGCGAGAAATGAAGAGCAAGAAACTGTTATGCCTCGCGCAATCGTGTATGAGGAAATTAACATACCGGGGGACGGTAAGTTCTATAAAATCACAGATGATTTCGAGATGCCAGCGAAATCGAGGGTGAGTTTTCAGGGAACCTGGTCCCCGGCTTATGCGAGATTAGAATTTAGGCTTTATGCACACAGCACTGGCAATGGTGCATATGTCATGCTCACCTCTGGTAGAGAGGGAGGCTTGGACGCTACAGCAGCTTCGGTATATTCACTGTATGCTAGATCGGTAGATCATGTCAAAGTTACTGGTGCTGTTAATATTACCAATTGACAGAAACATATAGCTTATAAATCAGTCAACTAATAGACTTGTAAGTCACAAAACGAATCGGATGGTAAACACACAGCTTGAGATAATTCCGCGGGAACAAAGTCACCATGTGCGACAATTCTCAAAGGAGGAATTGCTGTAAATGAAACGGATCTCTATTTTACTGGCAATAAGCCTGCTGCTGGGCATTCCGGCCCAAGCAGCCGCCCCTGCAGTATTCCAGTATCAAAGCAGCCGGCTTGGATTTTCCATCACGATTCCTGGCATTAGTCAGGACGAAATCATTGCCGAGGAAACCGATACCGGCGTGAACTTCTATCACGCTCCCTCCCGTGAAAAATACGGGGGAGAAATCGGCTCCATTGGAGTGGTTTCCCCACGGTCTGATTTCTTCTCCGGACACTACGATGATATGGCGTACCAGATCATCGCCATGGGAAAGAACCAGGTATTTCTATGGAAGACCCCAGGAGGAGGCACTCCCACCGGCGGAGATTTTCTGGATGCCTTTCGACGGGTATCCTCCGCCTTTTCCATGGAGAATTTGCGGAAAGGCTTGACCCCGGCTCAGCCGGATGGATGGCCGAAGCTCCAAACAGTGAGGCATCTGGCATACCTGCCAGTGAATGGTGGGCTTGCGCGTCCTAATGCTCCCTTGACACGCGGCGAATTGGCACAGATGCTATACACCCTGCTGGACGCTGGCAATAAGGCCGACAGTTACCGAGCCCCGTTCTCAGACACAGCAGGAAAAGACTGCACCCAGGCGGTTGCATATCTTGCCAGCTACGGTATTCTCACCGGCTATGCGGACGGAACCTTCCGCCCGGATGCGCCGATCAGCAGGGCCGCGTTCACCGTTCTGCTGCACCGCTGTCAGTTTGCGGCACCTGTGGGGCAGTATGGGGAAGAATTTGTGTTTGCGGATGTTCCTGCCGGATACTGGGCCGAAACGTACATATACAGCACGAAGATTTTGGGCTGGTTACAGGGCGGTGCCGATGGGCTGTTCCACCCGGAACGCCAAATCACCCGCGCTGAAGCTGTCACAGCCATCAACCGGATGCTCGGACGGGATGAATCTGTGACGGAGCTGCTGACTGTCGAAAATCCATTTTCGGATTTGGCAGAGAGCCATTGGGCTTGTGCGAATGTTCTGGAGGCAGCAGGTGTGCTGAAGGGCGATGCTGCTGTGCCTAAGATGGATTCCGTACCCCTAAACACCAGCGCATATCATTTCAGCAGCGAGTCTGATGGCTGGGCAGCTTCTGAGGGCCAGCTTTTCCACACCACGAACGGCGGAAAAAACTGGGACAAGGTCGGCTGTCCGCTTGCGTGCACAGTTTCTGGACTGTTTTTCTTTAGTGAGCAGGAGGGAATTCTTCTGGGAAGCAGCGAAGAGAACGCCTGCGTCCTGATGAGGACAGATGACGGTGGAAAGAGTTGGGACGATTTGCTGGCAAACCCGGACACGCTGGCCCGGTATCTGCCTGTGGAGCAGTTTCCTACCGAGAAAAGCCTGTTGGAAAGTATTGTTTCAGCAGAACTCCGTCCGGCCAGCCGAACTGCCGTTTACCTGACAGTCCGGTATCATCCCTACGAAAGCGTTCATGTGTACGATTTTGAAGCGGTAAGGCAGGCCGTGTTGACAGCGGATGCTTAACTGATCACGAACTGAAATCGATGATGGAAGTTCTGCCTTAGATGAGTTGTTCTGATTGCACAGCGAAGATATGTGGTGGATGACGAATGAAGGGGATCTCCAGACGGGGCCGCCTTGCAACAGCAAGGCGGCCCTGCCGCTCTATTACCGTTCCAAGCCCTTTTGTTTGGGCAGCAATTTATCCAATTCCTCCTGAGGGATCTTGCTCAAGAGCTTCTCTGCCCGCTTGCAGCGCCGCTCCAGCTCGGAAAGCTTCATGCTCTGGTCAAAGCTGTGGCTGCGTTCTGCTTTTAACTCGTTTCGCAGATCCGCATTGATCTCCCTTTGGAAGCTTGCGTTCCGCCGCTCGTGGGCGATGGTATCCCGCAGCCGCTGTGTTTCCGCCTGAAAGGATTCCACCTCCGGCAGCAGCTGCGCCAGCAGCGCAACGGCCTCTTCCCGCTTCTTGCCTGCGTTGAACACGTTGATGTTGTTCAGCGTGGTTTCCAACTGTTCCAGCTTGGCGTCCATCGCCGTGACCTTCTTGTACCACTGGGGTGTCAGGTGCCTGCGCTTGGTCTCCACGGCGGGCGTGCCGCGCTCCAGCTCCGGCCACCGTTCCGCCATGCAGGCATAGAAATCATCCTGCCAGCGGATCATGCTCTTCTTGTTGCCGAGGATCTCCTTTGCGGACAGCCGCTTGTCCCTGGTCAGCGGGACGAAGCAAAGGTGCATGTGAGGCGTTGTTTCATCCATGTGTACCACGGCGGAGAAAATATTTTCCTCGCCTACACGCTCCTTCAGAAAGTCAAAGGCCCGCCGGAAATACTCCGGCATTTCCGCTTCGTGAGCCTTGGCAAACTCCGGGCTGACCGTTACCAGCGTGTCCACGAATTTCACGCTGTCCTTTCGCACCCGGCAGCCTGCCGTCTGGATGCGGTGTCTGATCTCCTGCTCATAGCTCCACCGGGGCGTCACCAGATGGAAGTTCTGCGCCGTGCGGCTGAGATCAATGTCCGGGTTGCTGGCGTAGCTGTCCTTTGTCCGCTCGTGGTGGGCACTCAGCGCCTTGGACGCGCCGCCCTTGTGCTTTGCAAATCGTAAAATGGCGTATGCCATGTGGAACCTCCCCTTATTATAGTCTGGGAGACCTGGGAGCGGGGAATCCCCGTCACGGCTTCTGAAACCGTGCGCTGCGGCGTGTGTCGATACCGACACACGCCTTCACTTCGTTTTCGGCCCGGTCGCAAACGCGGCTGGCCACCGCCAGCCCGCGTTCGTTTCCGTCCCCTGCCGTGATGGGTATAACACACTATACTTTGTACCAAAGTCCGTGTGCCAGCCGTTCCCTCTGGACTCCCTGAAACGGGCGAAATGCCCTGTCAGTGCGACAGGACATTCAGCCCTCTGGTGTACGGTATGTCCGATATGTCCGGTATTTTCGGGGGATACCCCACTCCCGTTTTTACCGTACATACCGTACATTACCGTACACCTTCCCACCGCAGAAGGATGACCTTTCCATCCTTCGTGCGCCGGGAACCGTAGCGGATGCCGTACTTTCGCAGCAGGTCATCCTGCCGCACGTTCAGCGTCCGCACGATCCAGTTGGGTGAAATAACCTGTGCGCTGTCCATCTCCGAAAGACACTGTACCAGCTCTGTCGCCGTGCCGCTCCACAGTGGATTTTCTTCATTTACCAGCCGGGAAAGAAATTCCAACAGCGGGTTCGGCGGCTCCCTGAATGGCTCCGTTTCCACCTCCGTCGCTTGCCAAAGACTATGGGGAGAGTCAAAGTGCAGGTGAAGCCGTATCTGCGGCTGGTCACGTCCCACCACATCGAGGATGGCGTCCCCGCTCGTGCGTTGGTCCTTGTGCAAAACGAAAGCACCGTCTGCCGCCCCCAAGATGCCGTTGGTGCCGGAGATGGTGTCGAACACATCCTCCGCCCCCTCCTTGCGGGTGTGGTGAACGAGCAGCAGGGCGATGCCGCGTTGGTCTGAGAACGCCTTCAGCTTGGCGATGGTATCGTAATCCGCGGCGTAGCTGCCGTTGTCCGGCGTCCGTCCCCGGATGCGTTGGAGTGTGTCAATGATGACCAGCACCGTTTCCGGGTACTCAAACAGAAAGTTTTCCAGATGCTCCAGCAAATCTTCTTCCAGCGTGTCCGCCAGAACGGACAGCACCAGATCGGGACTGTCCCGTTCTGTCATCTGTGCCAAACGCTTCTGCAATCGCTCGTAGGTGTCCTCCAGAGCAAGGTACAAAACTGTGCCCTGCCGGGAGGGAAAGCCTAAAAACGGCTCTCCTGCGCTCACCTGATAGGCCATTTGCAGGACGAGGAAGGATTTGCCGATTTTGGGAGCGCCAGCGAGGAGGTATGTCCCCGCTGGCAGCAAGTTTTCAATGATACATGGCCGGGATGGGAAATGGGTGTCCATCAGCTCCGGCATGGAAAAGATACGCATTTTGCCGAATTGCTTGTTTGTTTCCTCAAAAGTTGCTATACTGTCTGTGCGTGCAAGCGCGGACGGCTGCTCCCCATCTGGTGCAACAGATGGATCTGGGGCAGTCGTTTCTTTATCCTCCCACATGGCCGCCTCCTGTGTTCTGTTCGATCCATTCCACCAGCTTGTCTCTCGGCACCAGCAGCCGCTTGCCGATCCGCAGGGTGGGAAAGGTGGCAGTGTTCAGCAGCTGGTACGCGCCCGCGCGGGAAATGCCCAGTGCCATAGCCAACTGATTGGCATTCAGCACCGCAGGCAGGTTTTCGTAGTTGTTGTTCATGTGTGACCTCCTTTGAAAATTATAGTTGACATTATGGACTATTTAGACTATAATACACAATGTAACTATTATGGCATGATTGTATAATGTAAATACGCAAAAGTCAATAGATAATTTTACGCATCTATCTTGATATATCTAACAGGAGGAAACTATGATCTTTCCTGAACACATGGAATTCCGGTATTACATCACCCCGGAACGTAAGGAGTGCTATGAACTATATAGCATGACACTGGGGTGCCGCAGAACCTTATTGGAAAAAACGCAGGACTTGGGCCAGTGCCTGGTTGACATCTATGATACCGACTTTTATGACACATACTGTGTACTGTCTGAAATCAATAAACTATTGCGTCCACTGGCTCCCCAACATAAGAATGAAACTGCATGGAGAAAGCTGTTGGAACTGGCGATGCCGCTTTGTAAAGTGCATCCATTTTTTGGGCTATTGATCAAGGAACTGAGTGATTTAGAAGAAAATCACGCATATGGCAAGAATGATACCAAGGATATACTGCTTCGGTTTGACCGAGATTTTGAAAATATCGTTAGTGATGCAAAGGCATTAATTGAAGTGTGCCTGGATGATCGCTATCAGCCAAACTACTCCACGGCAGAGAGATACCGCGAGGCTCATTATGACGCTCGACTTTGCTTTGATGATATGCGCTATGGTGAGCTTGCCACAGAGGAAGTTATGTTGGAGCGTCCCGCATATGACAGCGCCTACAACTACAGCGTTGAAAAGCTGCGGGAGCAGGGCATCAAGACGGCGCTGCGCGAAGTGCTCTATCCCAACACCGTACGAGACCTCTACAACTATCTGAAGGGCTATTGTCTCCGTCTGCCGCTCCCAATCCACAAGTGCAAAAACTGCGGCAGATACTTTGTTGTGACTGGCAACATCACGCAGGACTACTGCACACGGTTGATGGAAGGCTCGGAAAAGACCTGCCGCCAAATGGGAGCCGTGGTGCAGTATCAGAGCCGACAAATGAAGAATCCTGCCACAAAGGAGTTTACACGATCCTACAAGGCTCACAACGCCCGTGTACGATATGGAACGATGACCAAGGCGGAGTTTACCGCATGGTCGAAGGAGGCGCGCGCAAAGCGCGCAGACTGCATTGCTGGTAAACTGCCACTGGAGGAATTTGTGGCATGGTTAGACAGCGACAGGCAGCGATAAGGTAAACAACGGACTGACTGGCCGTTTTATAATTTCAGAGGAAAGAGAGGTACATGTGAAAAGCAATACCAAGAACGCAAAGGGTAGCGGCACCATCCGCAAGCGCTCCGACGGGCGCTGGGAGGCCCGCTATACCACCGGCATTGACCCGAAGACGGGCAAACAGACCCAAAAGTCCGTCTATGGCAAGACACAAAAGGAAGTCCGCCAGAAGCTGACGGAGGTCACAGCGGAGATCGACAGCGGGACGTATTTGGAGCAGACGAAGGATACGGTGGGGGAGTGGCTGGATACCTGGCTGAAAACCTACGCGCTGTATTCCGTGAAAAGCTACACCTATGATGCCTATGAGCGCAGCTGCAACATCCATATCAAGCCTGCGCTGGGGCGGATACGGCTGTCCGCGCTGACAGCACCGCAGATTCAGCAGTTTTATAACAGTCTGATTACTGAGAAGGAGCTATCGCCCAAGACGGTGAAGAACATCCACGGTGTGCTGCACCGGGCGCTGGGACAGGCTGTGAAGCTGGGGCTGCTCCGTTCCAATCCGACGAATGTCTGCGATTTACCAAAGGCACACCGAAAAGAAATCAAGCCGATGGAGCAGGCGGAGATCTCGAGATTTCTGCAAGCGATCCAAGGTACGAAGTATGGGCTGGTGTATCAAATCACCCTGTTCACCGGATTGCGGGAGGGGGAGGTACTGGGACTGACGTGGGATTGTATTGATTTTGAGCACAATGCGATCTACATCAACAAGCAGCTTCAGAAAACGAAAAAGGTGGGCGGTACTTACTGCCTTGCCCCAACGAAGAACAACCGCAGCCGAACGATTTTGGCAGCCCCCTCTGTGATGACACTGTTCCGAAAACAAAAAAGCCAGCAGGCGCAGATGCGTCTGTTGGCAGGAGAAGCGTGGAACAATTCGTGGAATTTGGTGTTTACCAATGAGCTGGGTGGTCATTTGTGCCATTGTACAGTCTATAAAAAGTTTAAGGCAATCGTAAGAGAGCTTGGTATGCCGGAGGAGCGGTTTCATGATTTGCGGCACAGCTTTGCCGTGGCTTCCATTGAGAGCGGCGATGACATCAAGACAGTGCAATCCAATCTGGGCCATGCCACCGCCAGCTTTACCTTGGATGTGTATGGTCATGTATCGCAAAAAATGCGGCAGCAATCCGCTGACCGCATGGAGGAATTTATTCAGAAAGTCTCCGGTTGAAACGATTGCCGCAAATGCTCTTTGAAATCTATAAAGGGTCAAAATAAGGGTCAAAGGACATGACAAAACCCTGTAACCGTTGAGATTACAGGGTTTTGTGTGGCGGAGAAGGAGGGATTCGAACCCTCGAGACCCTTTAGGAGCCTACATGATTTCCAATCATGCGCCCTCGACCAACTAGGCGACTTCTCCATAGCTGTGTCCAGTACATTCCGCTGATTCACTTTTTGCTGTCTCAAACAGACATCGTTGTTATTATATCAGAAATATTTAAAAAGTCAAGACCTTTTCTACGAAAAAAATGTGCATTAGGAAAAGCGAAGCGCGGAGGAAATTCCTCCGCGCTTCCTTCATCGCATATCGGTAATGATATTGTCCACGGCGTGATCCACGGCGATACCCAACTTTTGAATACTCTTTCCAACCTGTGTTTTCATGGGATCCCGTCCGTAGGGCGACATCATGCCCATTGCGGCGCCAGTCAGCAAGCCGGCGCCCATGCCGATCCAAAACCCGGCACAACCTTTCATTCTCAGTCACTCCTTTTCCGGCACGGCAATAGTATGCCCGCGCGGGAGCAGAACATGATGGAACTTTCTTCTATTTTTCAATGACGCCGCCGCCGACAACGTTCTCCCCATCGTAAAGCACGGCGAACTGTCCCGGCGTCACGGCCCGCTGCGCCTCCCGAAACCTGAGACGCACCCGCCCATCGGCGAGCGGTTCCGCAGTGGCGGGGGACTCCTTCTGGCTGTAACGGAGCTTCACGGTAAACTCCATCGGGGCGGCAAGCGCCGGAATGGAGATCCAGTTCCAGTCTCCGGCGACGGCCTCCATGGTAAACAGCTCCTCATTGTGTCCCAGCCGGATCGCGCAGGCGGCTGGATCCTTTTCCAGAACGTACAGCGGCGGCTCAATGGCCAATCCCAGCCCCTTGTGCTGCCCCTTTGTATAGCGCACGAAGCCCCTGTGCTGGCCGAGCACACGCCCGTCCGGCCCCAGAAACGGTCCCACCGGGGAATCGTGTCCCACACAGCGGGCGATCAGGCCCGCATAATCCCCGTCTGGGACAAAGCAGATGTCCTGACTGTCCCGCTTCCGGGCAGTCGGCAGGCCGCGGGCTTCCGCCAGTTCCCGCACCTGAGGCTTGGTCAGGCCGCCCAGCGGGAACAGCGTATGGGATAGCTGCTCCTGCGTCAATCGGCAGAGGAAGTAGCTCTGATCCTTCGCCCGGTCAGCCCCCCGGCGTAGCAGATACCGGCCCGACACCGGGTCGCGGGCGACGTTGGCAAAGTGGCCGGTGGCCAGATAGTCTGCCCCCAGCGCCTGCGCGGCGTCCCACATGGCGCCGAATTTGATCTCCCGGTTGCAGAATACGCAGGGGTTCGGCGTCCGCCCCGCCTCGTACTCCCGGATGAAGTACGCCGCAACCGTTTGACGGAACCGTTCCGACAAATCCAGATCGTGAAAGGGCAGCTCCAGCGCCTGTGCCACGGCTCTGGCGTCAGATCCATCCTCCGGCGGACAGTTCTCCGGCAGGGGAAGGGTATTCAGCAGGGAGAGATGCAGGCCGTGAACGCAGTATCCGCGCTCCAACAGCAGTACCGCGGCGGCAGAGCTGTCCACTCCGCCGCTCATGCCCAAGAACACCTGCGCCATAGACGTCTCCTTTTCAGCACAAAATTGATGGTGTATTTTATAAAAACAGGAAGCGGCGGAAAGTCGCTTCCTGTTCAATCCTGATTTCGGATGGTGTAAGCAGCGGCAGGGAGAGCGTCCGCAAGCCCCATCAGCGGGCGGTTGAAGCCGCTGGCGTAAAGCGGCGTCACATCGGACACCTGCGTGCCGGACTGCCGGTCCGGCAGAAATACGGTGAAGCAGCTCCCCTGTCCGGGAACGGATTTCACGGCGATGCCGCCGCCGTGCCGCTCTGCAATGGCGCGGCATAGGGGCAGTCCCAGACCCAGACCGCGGCGCGGTACGGCCTGCGTATGCAGATAGCCGTCAAAGAGATGCTCCATCTGCTCCGGCGAAATTCCGCAGCCGGTATCCGCCACGCTGAGCAACAGCTCGCCGCCGCTTTTTTTCAGTTCCACCGTGACCGTGCCGCCGGCAGGCGTAAATTTCAGCGCATTGGACAGCAGATGATACAGGAGCTGCTCCATGGCGCCGGCGTGAACCGCGCAGATGCGGCGCTCCATGGCGCAGATGAATTTCAGGTGGATCCCCAGCATCTCCGCCAGATCGCCGGCGCTTTCGCAGACCTCGCCAATCAGCTTTACCAGATCTGCGTCCCGCAGCGCGGCCGGCTGCGCTTCAGCCAGATATTCAGCGGAGGAAAGGCTGTTCACCAGCCGCAGCAGCCGGTAAAAGCTCTGATCCAGCACTGCGGCCTTGGCATCCAGCACGGGATCCTGTTCCCGCGCTTCCGCCGGAATGGCCTGAGACGCGGCAAGGTAGAGGTTGCTGAGCAAACCGCGCATCTGATTGGCAAGATTGGGGAGCAGCGCGGCCAGATCTTCCTGAACCTGACCCACGGGAAACACCTTCTTTCTTCCAGATGGCATAAAACTATCATAGGCAGTCCGCCCGGATCTACCCATGGCAAATTTTTGCAAGTAATAAGCACGTAATAAGATGGTATCAGAAAACGGCGCGGAATACAAGAAATTTGTCAGATTATGCAGAAATTTCACGGAGCGGTTCGTCTCCTCCCGCCCCGGCAGTCTCCGCCTGCGGTGTGTCCGCCGCGTAAACGGTGTGTTATGCAAAGAGAACAAGACACGGCAAAATCCGACGACGTATTTTTACGTACCAGTCACTATTTTGTTTCGGAAAATAAGTTTATAATGAAGCCAAACAAATCGGCGGACACGATTTGACAGGAGGAGATTTCGATATGGCAATTAAAGTTGGTATCAACGGCTTTGGCCGCATCGGCCGCGTGGCTCTGCGGATCATGGTAGAGCGGGGCAGCAGCAGTTATCAGATCTGCGGCATCAACCTGCGGAATGCGGATCTGGATTATATGGTATATCAGGTGAAGTACGACTCCGTGTTCCGCACGTTCCGTGACACTGTGGAGCATGACGACCGCCACCTCATCATCAACGGCAAGAAGATCCGGGTCTACAGCGAAAGCGACATTACGCAGATCCCCTGGGATGACTGCGGCGCAGAATACATCATTGAGTCCACCGGCGCGTTCAACACCGTGGAAAAGGCCAGCGCCCATTTGCAGAACGGTGCGAAGAAGGTCATTATCTCCGCCCCCTCCAAGGACGATGTGATGCCCACCTTCGTCATGGGCGTCAACCATCTGAAATACACCCCGGATATGGACGTGGTATCCAACGCCTCCTGCACCACCAACTGCCTTGCCCCCATGACCAAGGTCATCAACGATACCTTCGGCATCAAGCAGGCGCTGATGAGTACCATCCACTCCGCCACCGCCAAGCAGAAGGCCGTGGACGCCCGTGCGGGCCGCGACTGGCGGACGGGCCGCAGTGTGCTGGGCAACATCATCCCCTCCACCACCGGCGCTGCCAAGGCTGTGGGACAGGTGATTCCGGAGCTGAAAGGCAAAATGACCGGCATGAGCTTCCGGGTTCCCACCAACGACGTGTCCGTGGTGGATCTCACCGCCCGGCTGATCCATCCCGCCAGCTACCACGACGTGTGCGTGGCCATGCGGAACGCCGCCAAGAACAGCATGAAGGGCATCATCACCTGCACCACCGATCAGGTGGTCTCCTCCGACCTGACGGGCTTCTCTGAAACCTGCATTTTCGACGAGACTGCCGGCATCATGCTGGACGACGATTTCGTGAAGCTCATTGCGTGGTACGACAACGAATGGGGCTACACCAGCAAGCTGCTGGATCTGATGGCTCATATGTACAAGGTGGATCACGAGGCCTGAGAGGCGTTTGCAGACCTTCCCAGCATATTCCGTGCATTCAAAAACGGTTCCGGGAACAATGCGCCGGGACTCGGATCATAACAGCTGCGCTCCACTGCCGAAATGGCAGTGGAGCGTTTTTTTGCCTTCAGCGCTGCGCTAATCCGCGTTTTGCGAAAACGTATACGTTTGCAGAACGGATTTTCTCCATCGCACATCGGTAATACCGTCAAAAAAACGCCAGCCAGTATTGTATATTTTGCACATCATCCGTGAAAATAGATAAAAAAATCATGGGAAAATAGCCATAATCCTCCTTGACAACTCCCATCCAAATTCACTATAATATGCTCAAAGAAGCGCAAACGTTTGCGATTAGGGGCTGTTAAGGAACGGCCAACCCCTGCTTGCAGAATGCGCCGAACCGCTCCCAGCGTTTCCCCGGCAGTATTCAGAAAGAGGTGTTATCGTGTCGAAGAATGGCTTACCCAGAAAACCCCTGACCAAGCGGCGCCTGAAAAACCTGATCCTGAACGTGCTGAAAAATCCCTTTAACATGGTGGTGCTGGTCAGCCTTGTGATCCTGTTCTGTCTTATCATCATCCCTCTGCTGACCATGATCGCCAATACCTTCACGCTGGCGCAGGGCGAGCTGCGCCGGGTACAGGGTCATGTGGGAGACTTCACCCTGTACTACTGGAAGTACATCCTTGCCAGTACCCTGTCCGGCGCCGTGCTGTGGGGGCCGCTGAAAAACTCCTTTATCTGCGGCTTTTTCACCGTGCTGGTTTCGGTGCCTCTTGGCTCCGTTCTGGCATGGCTGATGATCCGCACCGACATTCCCGGCAAGAAGATCCTGGGCCTGCTGGTCACTGTCCCCTACATGATCCCCTCCTGGACCAAGGCACTGGCGTGGCTGGCCATGTTCCGCAACTCCACCTCCGGCGCTGACGGCTTTCTGGCCGGCATGGGCATCCCGATCCCCGACTGGCTGGCCTACGGCCCCATTGCCATCGTCCTGTGTATGTCCATGCACTATTACGCATTTTCCTATATTATGGTCTCCGGCGCGCTCCGCTCCATCAACTCCGAGCTGGAGGAAATGGGCGAGATTCAGGGGGCCAGCAAGGCGCAGATCCTGCGGCACATCACCCTGCCCCTGATCCTGCCCTCCGTGCTCTCCGCCACCGTCATGACCATCAGCAAATCCATCGGTACATACGGCGTCCCTGCCAACCTCGGCAACCGCATCGGTTACTACACGCTGGCCACTAAAATGCGTAACTTCATCGATCAGGGGCCGCAGGCCGTCGGTTACGCCATGTCCATCGTGCTGGTGCTGCTGGCAGCTCTCATCATCTTCTCCAACCAGCGGATCGTGGGCGTCCGCAAGTCCTACGCCACCGTCAGCGGCAAGGGCGGCCGCGCCACGCTGATGCCTCTGGGCAAGGCCAAGAAGCCTCTGATGGCGTTTTTGATGGTATTCCTCTTCCTGGCCATGGTGGTGCCCTTCTTCGTGCTGATTATGGAAACCTTCCAGATCACCACCGGCGCCGGCTACGGGCTGGATAACCTGACCCTCTACAACTGGATCGGCAAGTCCGGCCAGATTGCCAAGTACACCAACTACGAAGGCATCTTCCGGGATCCCAAGTTCTTCAGTGCCTTCTGGAACACCATCCGCCTGACTCTCATCGGCTCCATCATCACCGCCATCTGCGGCCAGTTTCTGGGCTACATCAGCTCCCGCGGCCGCGGCAAGTGGTACGGCGACCTGACGGAGCAGATGGTGTTCGTGCCCTACCTGATGAGCGGCATTGCTTTCTCCACCATGTATTTCTCCATGTTCTCCCGGCCTCATCTGGGGGGACTGCTCCCCTCCCTGTACGGTACCTTTGCCCTGATTGTCCTCACCTCCGTAGTCAAGCACTTCCCCTTCGCCAGCAAATCCGGCACAGCCAATATGCTCTCCATCAGTACGGAACTGGAGGAGGCGGCAGATATTGCCGGTGCCAGCTTCTGGAAGCGGATGAGTTCCATCATCGTGCCGCTGGCGAAAAACGGCTTCATCTCCGGCTTCATGCTGACCTTCATCTCCATTGCCAAGGAGCTGGATCTGGTCATCATCATGATGACTCCCTCCACCCAGACCATGTCCTATCTGGCCTTTACCTACTCGCAGGAGGGCTACAACCAGATGTCCGACGCAGTATCCGTCTGCGTGCTGGCCTTCATTCTGGTGTGCTACACCGTGGCCAACCGCTTCGGCGCAGACCTCAACAAGAGTATGTAAGTCCCGGAATTGTGACAGAACAGAAAGGAAAAATGATATGAGCCGCATTGAATTGAAGCACATTGATAAATTTTACGGCAGCAACCACGTCCTCCGGGACATCAACCTCACCATTGAGGACGGCGACTTCATGACCCTGCTTGGCCCCTCCGGCTGCGGTAAGACCACCACCCTGCGCGTGGTCTCCGGTCTGGAAAAGCCCCAGAACGGCACCATGACCATCGACGGCGTGGAGATGATCAACGCGGACGACGCCTACTATGCCGAACCCAGCAAGCGCGGACTGAATCTGGTGTTCCAGTCCTACGCCCTGTGGCCCCACATGACGGTGTACAACAACATCGCCTTCGGCCTGAAGATCCAGAAGATGAGCAAGGCGGAGATCGACCGCCGGGTTATGGATTCCCTGAAAATGATGCGGATCGATATGTACAAGGACCGCTATCCCACCGAGCTGTCCGGCGGTCAGCAGCAGCGGGTAGCCATCGCCCGCGCCGTAGCCTCCAGTCCCAAGCTGCTGCTGCTTGACGAGCCGCTGTCCAATCTGGACGCCAAGCTCCGCATCGATATGCGGGCGGAGCTTCAGCGGCTTCACCGGGAGCTTGGCACCACCATCATCTACGTCACCCACGATCAGACTGAGGCGCTTACCATGTCCACCAAGATCGCCCTGTTCAAAGCCGGCGAGCTGAATCAGGTGGCCACTCCCTCGGAACTGTACAACAACCCCGTTGATCTGGAAGCGGCGGACTTCATCGGCAATCCCCGCATCAACCTGCTGGACGGCAAGGCGGAGGTCGTTAACGGCCAGCTGGTAGTCAAGAGCGATCTGGGCGGGCATACCTTCCCCGCAGAGCATCTCACCACCGAAGAATTCCCCAGAAGCGGCGAATTCGACTGCGTGCTGGCTATCCGCCCCGAACAGATCGCCATTTCCACCGAGCCGGTGGAGGGCGCCATCCCCGTCAGCATCTACTCCAACCAGCCTGCCGGTTCCGAAACCATCACCACCCTGAAGGCCGGTACCGACGAATTTCTGGCCAAGGATATCGGTCAGATCCATTATGATCTGGATCAGAAGGTCTGGGCCATCATCGATCAGAATAAGATCAACATCTACAACAAGGAGACCACCCGTCTGATCAAACGCGCGGTGTAAGCCGTGTCTTGATATGCGTCCCTATTCAGGCCCCGCCTGCGGCGCGGCCAAAACGTGAAAGGAGTCCCCGATGAAAATGAAGAAGTTTTTTGCACTGCTTCTCTCCCTCTCCATGGCGCTGAGTCTGGCCGCCTGCGGCAGCAAGGGCGCCGATGAATCCAGCGACTCCCAATCCGGCAGCGATGCCGCCAGCGACCTGCATCTTGGCTACGATCTCAACACCGGCGAGAGTTTCTACGGCCCCTACTATGACGAATGGAGCGACAAGACCGACGAAGAGCTTTTCGAAGAAGCCCTGAAGGAGGAGACCACCATCAATGTCTACGCCACCTCCTCCAAGATGCTGAAGGTGGAGGAGAGTTTTGAGGAAACCTACCCCGGCCTTGATCTGGTGGTATTCGATCTGGACAGCGACGAGGTGCTCTCCAAGGCCAAAATCGAGCACGACACCGGCCACATCACCGCCGACGTGCTTCAGACCAAGGACGTCAACGGCAACGTGTTCCACGAGTGGTACAATCAGGACATTCTGGAGCCTTACTTCCCCAAGGACATCTGCTCTCACATCGACGAGGAAAACCTGAAATATGGCTATCCTCTGTACGCCTCCCAGTCCATGTGGTACTATAATACTGCTGCCTTCCCCGTCCGCCAGCCCATCCACAGCTGGTGGGAGATCATCGAGAAAAAGGAGGACGGCACGCAGAAATTCCGTCTCTTCACCAAGGAGATCGGTCAGGAGTCCGCGTACCTGTCCCTGTTCGCCAGCTTCATCAACAATGCCGACGAGATGGAACAGTCCTACAAGGATATCTACGGCAAGGATCTGGAATACACCTATGACGCTTCCTCCTTCGGCTTTGAGGTTCCCGAAAACAATGCCGGTGTGGAGTACCTGTGGCGCTTTTCTCAGGCCGAGATGACCTTCATCGGCGATGGTGATGAGCTGGTGCTGGCCGTTCACAATTCCACCGCTGACGATCCCGCCCTGTGCCTGGCTTCCGCCGGCAAGATCGGCAACCGTGACGAATCCGGCTATGACATTGCCTGGTGCCTGAATCTGGAGCCTTACACCGCCCTGCTGAATCTGGAGTCCCTGTTCATCGCCAAGGGCACCAACAGCCCCGCCGGCGCCCGTCTGTTCGTCCGGTACATCACCGGCGGTGCCGACGGCCAGAGCGAAGGCATGAAGCCCTTCAAGAAGGAAGGCAACTGGCTCGTCCGCGACGACGTGGAGGACAAGAAGAACCCCGCCAAGCTCAGCGAGCTGGGCGCCCGCACCAACGACCTCAGCGCGATTTATGACATCTATCCCGACGTGCAGGATATGTGGACCTATTGGCTTGCCCAGAATCCCAGGATGAAGTAAATTCCGGCCCATGTGCCGGGATCCCGATCTCCGGGCGGCAGCTGCCGCCCGGAGCCGAACCCTATGAAGCTGCCCCCGGCGGGGTCAGACGCAGAACAGACAGGAGACACTATGAATCAGGATTTTGAAAAGGAACTGCAACGGACAGAGCGGGAAAAGGCACGCGCACAGCGGGTCGACTCCTTCTGGAACGCCTTTCAGCTGACGGAAAATGGTCATGTGAAAAGCACACTGCTGCTGAATTCCTTCTGCCTGTCCATCGTGTTTTTGGCGGTTTATTTCGCCGCGTTTTATCTGCTCACCGACCCGATCCACGCACTGCTCTCCTCGGCTTCTCTGGCCGTCGAAAATCTGGCAAACGCACTGCTTCCCGCCATTGTCGGTACGGCAGTCTGCAGTCTGACGCACCTGTTCTGCCGTCCTCAGACAGTGCTGGCTTCCTATCTGTGGCTGCTGGCATTGGCAGCTGCCATTCTGGTCGTCATGCTGCTGATGCTGCACGGTGGGGCGGGAACGGCTCTGTTTCTGAGCTTTTACGCCATACTGGTGCCTGCGCCGCTAATTTCAGGCATTGCCGTTTCCCTGTGGGTCCTGCGCCGGAAGGGCAACCATTCACTACGTATATAATAGAAAAGGCTGTGAAACAATGATCGACACCGTACTGTTTGATATGGGCGGAACTCTGGAAGATATCCATGTAGACGACGAGAGCCGTCACGCCTCCATACAGGGGGTGCTGGATATTCTCCGCGCCCACGGTATTGACCCCGACAAGGATTTTGAAACCGCTGCCAGCGCGATCAACGCCGGCTGGGAACGTTACGGCGCTTACCGGGATCCCCGGCAGAGGGAGCTGAAGCCGGAGGAGATCTGGGGCAGCTTTGTCCTGACGGATTTTGGTCTGGACGAGGAATCGGTGCGTTCCTATGCGGAGGAGCTGGCCCATATGTGGGAAGTCACCCACTACCACCGTGCGCTCCGTCCCCATGTTCGGGAAATGCTGGAGGGGCTGAAGGATCTGGGGATGAAGCTGGGCGTTATCAGCAACACCGCCAGTCTTTATCAGGTCTTTGACATTTTGAAGGAATACGGCATCCGGGATTACTTTCAGGATGTGACTCTTTCCTCCGTCACCGGGTATCGCAAGCCCAACCCCAATATTTTCATGGTCTCTCTCCATCAGGTGCAGTCCGATCCCGCCCATTGCGCCTATGTGGGCGATACCATCTCGCGGGATGTGATCGGCCCCATTCGGATGGGCTTCGGCGCAACCTTCCATATCGACTCGTATCTTACCCGATTGAAGGACACCCATGTTTCTCCGGATGTGAAAGCCACCTACAACATTCAGGATATCTATGAGGTATATACCATCCTGAAAGAATCCCATTGATTTGTTTCTCCACCTACCTTTTCATGCCAACGGAGCGGAACCGCCGAAAGGCGGTTTCGCTCCGTTTATGCGCTACTCTGTGCCGACGTCCCGTATGCTGGTCCTGCGCCGCCGCCTTGGCTTTCCCATCCTCAGTCTGCCGGTTTCAGAAAATTGACAAAGAGCCGCCGGAAGCGCTGGCGGCGCTTCCGGCGGCTCCCTCCCGATTTGTTTTCTCCTGTCAGCGGCGCTTATTCGTACAGAGTACCCGCGCCGTCTACCATGGCATCATAGGCCCGCTTCACTTTGTCGTAATTCTTGTCCCGGTCCAGCGCCACGCCGCGGCCCACACCGTCCACAATGCGGCCCACGCCAATGGCGTCCAGTTTTTCATCCAGCTCTGTCAGCAACGCAGGCGCGGAACCCGGTTCTGTGGAGCGGCCGTCAAAAATGATATGGAAATACACCCGATCCAGCCCGGCATCCCGTGCCATCTCGCAGATCGCCAGCGGGTAGTCAATGCAGCCGTGGGAGGACTTATAGGTGAGATACGCCAGCAGGTGCAGAGCCGTCCCGTTCTTCTTGGCGTGCTCGATGGCCTGTAGGAAGATGGGATTTTTCTTGAAGCTGCCGTCCTTTACCGCGGCGTCCAGCCGAACGTCGTCCTGCATGACGCAGCGGCCCGCCCCCAGATTGGAGTGACCCGCCTCAGAGTTGCCGGCCTTCCCGGCTCCCAGCCCCACAAACTCGCCGGAGGCGTGAAGTTTGCTCCAGGACTGCTCTGCCAGCAGGGCGTCCCAATAGGGGGTGTCCGCCAGATGAATGGCATCCCCCTCGTCGCCGGTGCCAAGGCCCCAGCCGTCGCAGATGATCAGAAGCATCTTCCGATCCTTGCCGAAATCGTGTCCCGCCGCCAGAGATGTTCCGTCCATTTCAGCAGGCTGCGGAATGCCCATGACATCCAGCACCGTAGGCGCCACATCGCCCAGACTGCCGTCCCGCAGCGCAATAGGGCCGCTGTGAGCGGGATCCATCAGGATAAAGGGCACCAGATTGGTGGTATGCGCGCCGTCTGGCTTTCCGGCGGCGGTATACAGCTTTTCAATATTGCCGTGGTCGGCGGTAACGGCCACCACATAGCCCTTGGCCAGCGCGTCATGCACCACCACGTCCAGATAATGACTGACGTGCTTGCAGGCTTCCAGCTTAGCGGCGGTGTTCTGGGTATGGCCGATGACGTCGCCGTTGGCGAAGTTGGTCACGATAAAATCATACTTGCCCAGCGCTTCCATCACCCGGTCTGCCACGGCGGGCAGGCTCAGCTCCGGCTTCTGGTCAAAGTCAATGCCCTTGGGAGACGGGATGCACACGTCGTCCTCGCCGGGGAACGCGGCGTTTTCGCCGCCGTTGAAGAAAAAGGTCACATGGGCATACTTTTCGCTTTCGGCGCAGTGGAACTGGCTCTTCCCCGCCTCGCTGAGCACCTGTGCCAGCGGCTTGACCACATGGGAGGGGGCAAACGCAATGGGCAGATCCTTGAACTTGTCATGGTACATGGTCATGATGACAAAATCCAGATCCTTCAGCAGATTACGCTCCACCCGATCAAAATTCGGATCGGTAAACAGCTCCGTCAGCTCGATTTCCCGTTCTCCCCGGCGGCAGCAGAACACGGCGGAATCCCCGTCGCTGATCTTTCCCACGGGTCTGCCATTTTCCACCAGGACCATCGGTTCCAGATGGTAATCATCCAGCCCTGCCTGATATGCTTTTTCCACGGCCCGCGCCAGCTGGGCGCCGCCGCGCTTGGATTCGGACATAGAAAATACCTCCTTATCAGATTATGCGGCGTGCCGAACCGAATCCCGCACGCCGCATGGCACGTTGGCCTGCTCGTCAGCCTGTGGCTTACTGCCCGTCCTCCGGCGGGATCAGCTTTTCCACCGCCACCTGCCCCCGTTTGGGGAAGATGTCCAGCAGATCCGGGAATCGGTAAACCTTGGCATCCGGCCGGTTTTCCGCCGTCAGCTTCAGCGGCTTGTCTTTCTTATACTGCACGGTGACAGTCATGCCGAAGTCCACCGCTTTTGCGCCGATGATGTCCCGGTTCAGGTTGTCGCCCACAAAGCAGCAGTTCTCCGGCTCTGCGCCCACTTCCTCCATGGCATAGTAGTAAATAGCGGGGCCGGGCTTGCGGACATATGTGACCGAGGACTGCTGAACCGTCTGAAAATAGGGCCGCAGGCCGTCCTGATCCAGCCACTCGTCCACTTCCCGCTTGCCCACCAGATCGGAGATGATCCCCATGGTATAGCCCCGGCGGCACAGCTCCTTCACCGTTTCCGCGCCGCCCTCCACCACTGTGCGGCGGCCCTTGGTCTGCCGGTACTGGTAGCAAAGCTCCGCCGCATTCTTCCGAATCCGCTCCGGGTCGCAGTCATAGGCCAGCCAGCGGCGCCAAAGTACCTCCTCCGGCGCTTCGCACATATATTTCAGCGCCCATTCCCGGTACTGATCGTACCGCTTGTCGATCACATCCGCAAACCACTGGGTGGGGTTCTCCGTCTCCACGCCGCACAGCTCCGCGATCTTCGCCCGCGCTGCCGCCAGATAGGCCGGATCTTCATCAATCACCCGGAACGTGCCGCCCAGATCCAGAAAAATATAACGGATATCCGTCTGCATGGCTCTTCCTCCTTTTCACCGGGCAAGGCCCGGAATATGCTCAGGTCAGAATGTTCAGGATCTCCCGGAAGTCCTCCACAACATAGTCCGGGCGGTTTTCCTCCGTAAATTCCACCGGGTGCTTCTTCTCCGGGGAGCGGAAAATGATGTTGCAGCCGATGCCCGCCTTTTTGGCTCCGGCAATATCCCGCTTGATATTGTCCGCCACGGACACGCAGTCTTTCGGCTCCACGCCGATCTCCCGGCAGGCCAGCTCATAGATCTCAGAGCAGGGCTTCCGCATATGGCACACGGAGGAGAGGATCACCGTATCAAAATACGAATCCAGACCGTCCTCCTCCAGCCAGTCGGGAACCTCATGCTCGCCGATGAGGTTGGAAATGATGCCCAGTTTGTAGCCACGGCTGTGGAGGCCCCTGATAACCTCCGCGCCGCCGTCCACCACCACCCGGCGTCCCTTGGACTGCCGGTACTGGAAGCTCAACTCATGGCACACCTGCCGGATGCGGACAGGGTCATAATCCGGCAGTAGCCATTTGCACCACAATTCCTCGTCCCCGGATTCTTTGTACTCGCCCAATGCCCACTTGCGGTAAGGCTCATAGCGTTCCTCCACGATCTGGTAAAATGCTTCATAGGGCAGTTCCGTTCCTGCGATCTCCGCCAGCTTCCGGCGGGCGTGGCGCAGGTAGGGTTCGTCCTGCAAAGCGATCCGCAGGGTTCCGCCTAAATCAAAAAAGACCGCCCGATACTGCTGATCCATAGCCGCCTCCTTACACCCGTGCCGGGAAGATATCCAGCAGCTCGGAAAGGCTTGTGATGACGTGATCCGGGGTAAACTCCTTGCCGGTGGCCTTTTCCTTGTTCAGCGTATCCGGCTCATCGATCCGGATCATCATGCCGAAGCCGGCAGCCTGCGTTCCCTCCACATCCCGCACCGGGTTGTCGCCTACATAGGCGCAGTTGGCCTCCGGCGTGCCGATGCAGCGGCAGGCCAGATGGTAGATCTCCGGGTCCGGCTTCCGCAGGCGGACCTTGGAGGAGAGGATCGTGGTCTTGAAGCACTGGGCCACGCCGTCAGCGGCCATCCAGTCCGGGATCTCCGTCTCCGTGACGGTGTTGGCGATGATGCCCAGGGTGTAGCCCCGGCGGCACAGCTCCTTGATGGTGGCTACGGCGTCCGGGCGGGCCACCCGCCGGCCGTCATGATCCCGCCACAGGCGGGTCAGCTTCGGCGCATTGGCAAAAATCATATTCGGCTCATATTCCGGCAGCATATACTGAGTCCACAGTTCGCCCTCCGAGGCGTCCAGCAGCGTGGCCTTGGACTGCTTGCGGTATGCCTTCCAGCGTTCCTCCAGCTTGGCAAACAGGGCGTCGTGGCTTTCGGTGGTGCCGATCAGCTCCATGAGGCCGGCTTCCGCCCGGTCAATAAATTCCTGATCCGGCAGAACAATGCGAAGGGTATTTCCCACATCGAAAAAAATGGTCTGGATCGGGGCAGTCATGGCAGATTCCTCCTTATGATGATGAAAATTGCAGGGTGCGGCAGCGCGGGGAGGATTGCGGTGCAAAAACGCTGCGCGGCAGCGTTTTGTTCGCAAACGTTTACAGGTTTTTCTGCCTTTATTTTAAGGGAGCGCCACCTTTTTGTCAATATCGCAAACGCCAAAGCTTCCGGCGTTTTTTTGCTGTATCGTCCAAAGCACGTTAAAATAGTATGGGGATATTGACAGAATTGAAAAAATCGGCTATTCTTTTGTCAGCGGATGAACCCCTGCCGCCGTTTTCATTCTACACGGAAACGTTTGCGGATAAATGCAGCGAAAGGAGCTGTTCCGCATGAAAAATGTAACCTTAAAAGACGTGGCCAAGGCAGCCGGCGTTTCCTATGCCACGGTTTCCCGCGCCCTCTCCGGCAGCTCTCAGATCGGCAGTGAAACCAGAGAGCGGGTATTGAAGCTGTGCGACGAAATGGGCTATACCACCAACTTTGTCGCCCGCTCCATGGTCACCAAGCGCACCAACCTGATCGGTCTGGTGGTGCCGTCGGTGGACAACCAGTTCATGTCGGAGCTGGCTTACCACGCGGAGGTCAGCGCCCGCTCCCACGGCTATAACATCATGCTCTGCGACTCCGGCCCGGATCTGCGGCAGGAAAAGACGGTGGTAAAGCTGCTGCTGGGCCGACAGGTAGACGGCATCCTCATCGTCCCCCAAAGCTCCCGTTCCTACGAAAGCCTCAAGCCGTATCTCGACCAGACGCCTACGGTGTTCCTCAGCGAAAATCTCCGGGATCAGCCCCAGAGCTACGTCGCCGTGGACAACAGCCGGGGTACCTATCTGGGGACGCAGTACCTCTATGGGCTGGGCCACCGGGACATTCTCTATTTCGGTCAGCGGCAGTCCACCACCCACCAGCTGCGGGCGGAGGGCTATCTGAAAGCCTGTCAGGAGCTGGGGCTTGCCCCCCGGTACTTCAACAGCGAATACACCCGTTCCTCCATTCAGGGCGGTTATCAGCTGGCTAAGGAGCTATTCCAGAAGCCGCTGGACTATACGGCCATTTTCGCCTCCACCGACTCCAACGCGCTGGGCATCCTGACGGCGGCAGATGAGCTGGGGATCGACATTCCCGGCCGTCTGAGCCTGATCGGCTTTGATAATATCAGCGCCACCGCCCTCTCCCGGATCGACCTGACCACCATCGACCAGCCCAAAAAGGCCATGGCGGTACAGGCCGTGGATATGCTGCGGGACAAGATCGAGCACGGCACGCAGGGCTATGTGCATCAGATCCTGCTGCCGACCCTGATCCGGCGCGGCACCTGCAAGGAGCCATTTTCCAGATAAGTTCAATTTTGAGACAGCCCTGCGGGGCAGTCTCCCAAAGAAAGGATCTGTACCATGCAAGGTTATCTCTATGACCCCCATACTCACACATCCGAAACCAGCAAATGCGGCCACCTCCCCGCTGCGGAGGTCGTGGAGCGCTATGTGAAAAACGGCTTTTCCGGTCTGGTGGTGACGGATCACCTCCACCCGGAATATCTCTCCCGCATCGACACGGAACACGACTGGCAGAAAGCCATGGATCATTACCTCACCGGCTATAAAGCCTCCAAGAAGCGGGGTGACGAGCTGGGCTTCGACGTGATTCTGGGGGCTGAGCTGCGCTTCCCGGAAAACGACAACGACTATCTGGTGTACGGTATTGACGAGGACTGGCTTCGCTCCCATCCCTATATGTGCTGCACCAGTGCCCGTGAATTTTACGAAAAATTTCATAATGACGTTCTCATTATCCACGCCCATCCCTATCGGGACGGCAACCTGACCGTGTTTGAGGACGCCGTTCACGGCTCCGAGATCATCAACGGCAACCCCCGCCACGACAACCACAACGATCTGGCGCTGGAGCTGTGCCGCCGCCACCCGGATTTCTACCGGCTGGCCGGGTCGGACACGCATCAGGACGGCGACGAAGCCCGTGCAGGTGTGATCCTGCCGGAGCGGGTTCACGATTCCTATCAGTACAAGGCCATGATCGAAGCCCGCCGCTTCCGGCTCTGGTCCCCGGAGTTCCAAAGCTTCGTGGATGCCGATGAAGCCATGCGCGCCGGAAAATAACGTACTTTCCCACATAGAAAGCCGCGTGTCGAAAAAACCTTTTCGACACGCGGCTGCAAATTTTTCTGCACCTGAAAAATTCAGAAGCCTTATGATTGAACGCGAAAGACGCCCCTTTCTGAGTCCCTTCCGCAGCTATTTTCTTTCCGCCGCACACATTCCGAGTTGACCGACAGTCTCATCAGCCCTCTGTTTTACAGAAACAGAGGGCTGATTTTATCGAGTCATGCGCCGGTATTTTTCCAGCTGCTTTTCAAATTCCTCCGGCAGCGAGCAGGTCAGCTGCACCGGCTCACCCGTCCGGGGATGGATAAATTTCAGTCCCACGGCGTGCAGGCACTGCCCCTGCAAGCCGGGTACCGACTTTCTGTTTCCATACACCGTATCCCCTAAAATCGGATGGCCGATATAAGCCATGTGAACCCGGATCTGGTGGGTACGGCCGGTTTCCAGACGGCACTCCACATAGGCCGCACCGGGATAGCGCTCCAGCACCATCCAATGGGTCACGGCATTCCGGCCGCCGGCCACCACGGCCATCTTCTTCCGGTCTGCCGGACAGCGGCCGATGGGAGCGTTGACCGTGCCTGCATCCTCCCGGAGATTCCCCATGACGATGCAGCGGTATGTCCGGGCCAGTGTATGATCCTGAAGCTGTGCCGCCAGCCTGACATGGGCAAAGTCGTTCTTCGCCGCAATGATAAGGCCGGAGGTATCCCGGTCAATGCGGTGGACAATGCCGGGGCGCAGCTCCCCGTTGATGCCGGAGAGGGAACTGCCGCAGTGGTACAGCAGGGCATTCACCAGCGTCCCGTCCGGGTGTCCCGGCGCAGGATGCACCACCAGTCCCTTGGGCTTATTGACCACAATAACGTCATCGTCCTCGTACACCACGTCCAGCGGGATATTCTGCGGGATCAGATCCACCGCTTCCGGCTCAGGAAGCAGCACCGAAATGGTCTCCCGCCCCGTCAGGCGGGTGTTCTTCGCCAGAGGTTTTCCAGCCGCCGTAACCCGGCCTGTCTCCGCAAGCTTCTGTGCCGCAGAGCGGGTCAGCTCCGTCTGCTCCGCCAGCCATGCGTCCAGCCGCTTTCCGGCGTCCTCACTGTCCGCTTGCAGGATCAGTGGCTCCATTCTGTTTCCTCCCATCGTGTTTTTCGTAGATCAGCACAAAGTAAACAGCCCCCAGAATGGCTCCGCACACAATGCAGATATCCGCCACGTTGAAGGTGGGGTAACTGGGCCAGAACTGGAAATGGAGCATATCTACCACATACCCCAGCCGCAGGCGGTCAATGATATTGCCGATGCCTCCGGAGATGATCAGGCAGCAGGCCAGAATCCCCAGCGGATGCCGGACGATCTTCCGGATCAGCGCCCACAGCACCGCCAGAACAATCACGCCGGTAACGCCCAGCAGCAGCCACCGCTGGCCGGAAAAGCTGGACCATGCCGCGCCGTAGTTATGAACCCGCATCAGCTCCAGAAAGCCGGGAAACAGCGGCGCCGTCTCCCACAGCTCCAGATGGGCTACCGTCCATGCCTTGACCCACTGGTCAGCGCCCAGCAGCGCCGCCCCCAGCAGGCCGAAAATCACATAATACATAGGTTTCTCCTTTTGGGACGCTGCCCGCGGCGCGTCCCATTTCAGAAATTACGACCAGTATACACGATTCCCCGCGAAAACGCAACACAGGAGGAGCTATGCTCCTCCTGTGCAGAATTCGATTCAGCTGTTTTCGTTTTCCGAATTCTCAGCCGTTTCCGGCGCTTCCTCGCCGAACACCTTCAGAAACGCGTCCCGCTCCATGGTCTCGTGCTCCAGCAGGTATTTTGCCACAGCTTCCAGCTGTGGCCGGTGTGCTTCCAGAAGATCCTGACAGCGGCTGTAAGCGCCGTCCATCATGGACTTGACCTCCTGATCGATCTGCGCCGCCACCGCTTCGGAATAGCCACGGCTGTGACCCATGGTACGGCCGATGAACACCTCGTCGTGGCCGCTGTCAAAGGAGACCGTCCCCAGCGTTTCGCTCATGCCGTACACCGCCACCATCTTCCGGGCAATGGCGGTAGCCCGCTGAATATCGTTGCTGGCGCCGGTAGAAATATCGCCCAGACACAGGCTCTCCGCCACCCGGCCGCCCAGCAGCCCCACCAGCTGATCCTCCATGTAGTGCTTGGAAAGGTAGGAGCGATCCTCCTCCGGCAGAGAAATGGTCATGCCGCCGGCCATGCCGCGGGGGACAATGGTGATCTGGTTCACCGGGTCCTGCCCTGGCAGGCAGTGCATCACCACAGCGTGCCCCGCCTCATGATAGGCGGTCAGCTCCCGCTCATGCTGGGGGATCACCCGGCTCTTTTTCTCCGGGCCTGCGATGACCTTGATCTCCGCATCCTTCAGATCCTGCATGGTGATGAAATGCTGATCCTTCCGGGCCGCCAGCAGCGCACCCTCGTTGATGAGGTTTTCCAGATCCGCGCCGGTGAATCCGGCTGTTCCCTGCGCCAGCTTCCGCAGGCTTACGTCCTCCGCCAGCGGTTTGCCCTTGGCGTGAACCTTCAGGATCTCCTCCCGGCCCTTGATGTCCGGCAGGCCCACATAGATCTGCCGGTCAAACCGGCCGGGCCGCAGCAGGGCGGGATCCAGAACGTCCACCCGGTTGGTGGCGGCCAGCACCACAACGCCCTCGTTGGCGGCAAAGCCGTCCATCTCCACCAGCAGCTGGTTCAGGGTCTGCTCCCGCTCGTCGTGACCGCCGCCAAGGCCCGTGCCGCGCTGGCGGCCCACGGCGTCGATCTCGTCAATGAACACAATGGCGGGAGACTGCTTTTTCGCCTGCTCAAAGAGATCCCGGACGCGGGACGCGCCTACGCCCACATACAGCTCCACAAAGTCGGAGCCGGAAATGGAGAGGAAGCCCACGCCGGCCTCCCCGGCTACCGCCTTGGCCAGCAGCGTCTTGCCGGTACCCGGAGGGCCTACCAGCAGCACACCCTTGGGGATGCGGGCGCCCAGATCGATGTATTTCTTTGGATTTTTCATGAACTCCACGATCTCCTGGAGTTCTTCCTTTTCCTCGTCCGCACCGGCCACATCGTCAAAGGTAACCTGCCGGTCCTTCTCGCTGAGTCCCCGCACCTGCGCGGTGCCGAACTTGGCCATCCGATCCGGCCCCATGCCGCCCTGCGCCCGCATGGTCATGAAGTACCACATGACGCCGAACAGCAGCGCCATCATCAGGTAGGGCAGAATGATCTCCAGCCAGTTGGTGGCGTCCGGTGGCGGATAGCTGTAAGATGTGATGATCCCGGCGGCTTTCTGCTCCTTTACCAGATCGTTGAGATCACTGTAAAAGAGCGTATAGTCATGGATCCGGCAGCGCACCGGCTGCTCGCTGTCCTTTAGCTTCATCACCAGCGTGCTGGAATCCGTGAACTGGAAGGATTCCACCTTCTGCTGCTCAAAAAGCTGCACCATCTGGTCATAGGTCATCTCATCCTGACGGCTCAGCTGGGTCAGCCAGCTGATACACAGGATCACGATCAGCAGTAAAGGCAGAATACTGATATTGGGTCTTTTTTTCACCATACGGGGGACGCCCCCTTCCTTGCGCTACAGGCAGTTGAAATTGACGGCATCCCCGGCGCAGGCCGCCGGGGAGCTGCCGGATGCTCAGGTATGTTCGTACACAGCGGGCTTCAGCACGCCGATATAGGGCAGGTTGCGGTACAGCTGAGCATAGTCCAGACCGTAGCCCACCACGAATTCGTCCGGTACCACAAAGCCGGCCAGATCGGCCTCCACCGCCTTTTCCCGGCGGGCGGGCTTATCCAGCAGCGTCACGATGGAGATGCTCTTGGCGCCCTTGGTCATCAGGTAGTTCTTCAGGAAGGCCAGCGTGTTGCCGGAGTCCAGAATATCCTCCACAATGACGATCTCCCGGCCGGTAATATCCTGCTGGAGATCATGGGTGATCTGCACCCGGCCGCTGGACACCGTGCCGTTCTGATAGGAACTGACGGCGATGAACTCCACGTCGCACATCAGCTGGGAGGCCCGCACCAGGTCCGCCATGAAAATGAAGGAGCCTTTCAGCACGCCCAGAAACAGGGGGCGGCGGCCCTCATACTTCTGATACAGCGCCGCGCCCAGCTCGGCGATCCGGGCTTTCAGCTCCTCCTCCGTCACCAGAACCTTCAGAATATCCTGTTCCATTTCACTGTTCATACGTTCTCTCCTCTGTCTTTGTAAAATATCACCCACGCCGCGGTTTCATGCCGGTCCGGCGCAAAATTTTCATCCAGTCCCAAGCCCGGCGTAGCCGCGGCCTGTCCGTTGACCCGCAGCACCGGCAGCCGATCCCGTTCCTCCGGGGACAGTCCCCTGTCCATGCACAGCCGCTTCACCGTGCGGCCGTTCAGCCGGTCACGGGGATGCCAGACGGTCACGCTCAGCGCCGCCCCCTGCGGGAAGGAGAATGCCAGCCCCGCCTGTTCCGGCTCCGTTGTCAATGTGATGCGCCAATCGCCGAAATCTGCCGTTTCTCCCGGCAGGAGGCTCCGCTCCTCCGGCAGCGCCGGGTCTCTGCGAAACCGAAGATCGTCCCGCTCCCGGTATACCGTCACCCCATAGGGCAGGGACAGCTGCCCCTGCTTCAGCTCCAGCACATCCCGGACATGGGCGGCAGTCAGATCCTTTCGGTGTCCGCAGACGCGGCTCAGCAGCTGCCGCACAGCGCGGCCCGTCACCGCCTCCGCCTGTCCCACAAGCACATCCAGCGGCAGGATCGCCTCCTGACCGGGGGAAATCTCCGCCTTTTCCAGCAGCCGTTCCGCCGCAGCATCCAGCGCTTCTTCATCCTGCCGCAGCAGATCCGCCGTGCGGCTCATATTCTCCACGGCCCGCGGGTTCAGCTGCCGCAGAACCGGCAGAACCTGATGGCGCAGCACGTTCCGCGCCGCATCGTCCATCTGGTTGGTGGAATCTTCCACATAGGGGACGTCATGCGCCCCGGCATAATCCGCCAGCTCCTGACGGGTCACTTGCAGGAACGGCCGCAGGAGATCCTCCCGTTCCGGCGGGATGCCGGTGAGCCCCCGCAGCCCCGTCCCCCGCAGGAGATTCAGCAGCATGGTTTCCGCATTGTCATCGGCGTGGTGGGCTGTCAGTACGCAGCGGCATCCCAACGCCGTTTTCTGCTGGTTGAGAAAGGCGTACCGGGCTTCCCGCGCCGCCTCTTCCAGAGACATCCTCTTCCGGGCGGCCAGCGCCCGGACGTCTCCACGTCCGGAAACGAAGGGGATCTCATGGGCGCCGCACCAGTCCCGGACGAACCGCTCGTCCCGGTCTGATTCCGCGCCCCGGAGCTGGTGGTTGAAATGGGCGGCGGCGACGTTCAGATTCCGCTCCCGCCCCCAGGTGGCCAGAAGATGCAGCAGACACATGGAATCCAGCCCGCCGGACACCGCCGCCAGCACCGGCGCTTCTGCGCCGCAGAGTCCCGTCAGGCACGCTTTGGCGGCAGCGAGGTCACTCGTCCTCGTCATACCGATTTTCCAGTGTGGCAAAGGTGGTATACTCCGGCATCCACCGCAGCTCCACCTTGCCGGTTTCGCCGTGGCGGTTTTTCGCCACGATGCACTCGGCAATATTCCGCTTTTCGGAGTCCTCGTTATAGTAATCGTCCCGGTACAGGAACAGTACGATATCGGCGTCCTGCTCGATAGCGCCGGATTCACGGAGATCCGACAGCATGGGGCGTTTATCGTCACGCTTTTCGTTGGCACGGGACAGCTGGCTCAGGCAGATCACCGGCACATTCAGTTCCTTTGCCATGATCTTCAGCATACGGGACATATCGCTGACCACCTGCTGGCGGCTCTCGCCGCCGCCCTTGCTCCCGGCGGAAGTCATCAGCTGCAAGTAGTCGATGACCACCAGACCCAGACTGTCAATCCGGCGGCATTTTGCGTTCATGTCCGCCACGGACAGCATGGGATTATCGTCAATTCGGATGTCCACCTTATTCAGCACGCCTGCGGCGGCGGCAATCTTCTCCCAGTCCGTCTCCCGAAGGGAGCCAGTGCGGAGCCGTCCGCTTTCCACGCAGGCCTCGGAGCTTAAAAGCCGGGTGGCCAGCTGTTCCCGCGACATTTCCAGAGAGAACACCGCCACCGTCTTTTTCTCCGCCTTCGCCACATTCAGCGCCACGTTCAGAGCAAAGGAGGTCTTGCCCATACCGGGACGGGCGGCCAGCAGGATCAGGTCGGACTTGTTCAGTCCCGTGATCTTACGGTCCACGGCGGAAAGGCCGGTGGAAAGTCCCGGCAGGTGGCTCTCGTTCTCGCTCATTTCGCTGAGGCGGTCCAGCACGTCCGGCAGCACCATCCGCAGAGGAACCATCTCCTGTGCGCTCTGCCCCCGGCGGACGGCGTAGATCTTCTGCTCGGCGGCTTCCAGAATGTCGCCAGCCTCGCCGACGCCCTCCTGCACCAGCGCCGTGATCTCTCCCGCCGCCTGCGCTACGCCCCGCAGCAGCGCCTTATCATGAACGATGGCCACATACTCCATGACATTGGCGCTGGTGGGGGTGATCTCCATCAGCTGGGCCAGATAGGAGCGGGTGGTGTTTTCATCGTAGGTGCCTGCCTTCCGCATCTCCTCGCAGACGGTGATGCCGTCAATGGGGCGGGCGTAGGTGAACATGGTATAGATCGTCTCAAAGATCTCCCGGTTCTGCCGGAGGTAGAAATCCGAAGGCACCAGCTTATCCATTACGTCCTTGACGCAGCCCTCGTCGATGAGCATGGAGCCTAAAACAGCCTGCTCCCCCTCCAGAGAGTGGGGCATCTGCCGGATCAGCAGATCTTCATTCGCCATGGGACCCTCCTTTCCGCTTCCCCGGAAGCGCGATTTTCATACAATCATTTTTGTCAGGGCGTCCCCCAGGGGCGCCTCTCTTGCCCCTGCGGGGCAATTCACCTTCTGTACCTGACAAAAACACATTGACTCAGCTGCCTTGGACAGCGTTCACCAGTGAGCGGATCTCACTGGTGCGGGGGTTGCTCAAAGGGAAACCGCCGCAGCGCCGCCAGTGGCGGAATAAGCAAGGCTGTTTCGAGGATGCGGCACGATTTGCAGTCTTATCATAGAGACTGCAAATCGTATTGCCGCGACGGTGTATCCTGATCCCCCTTGAATTAGTCTTACTTCTCCTCGCAGACGGTGACATACACCGTGCCGCTGACCTCAAAGCCCAGCTTGGCCTTTACCTGATAGCTGCCGTAGGCCTTGATCGGCTCGTCCAGCACCAGCTTCTGCTTGGGGATGTCCACACCGTGCTGAGCCTTGAGGCCCTCGGAAATTTCCTTGCTGGTCACAGCGCCGAAGAGCTTGCCGCCGTTGCCGGCCTTAGCGCTGATCTTCACGGGGCAGTTTTCCAGCTTCCCGGCGATCTCCTCCGCCTCGGCCTTCAGCCGCGCCTCCTCGGCCTTCCGGGCCTTCTCCTTCAGGTTCATGGTGTTGATGGCGTCCGCCGTGGCGGGGACCGCCAGCTTCCGGGGCAGGAGGAAGTTTCGGCCGTAGCCCTCGGAAACCTCGATCATCTCGCCCTTCTTGCCCTGCCCCCGGACATCCTGCTGTAAAATCACTTTCATATTATATATCCTCACTTTCCGGATGTTCTGAATGAATTTGCTTTTTCAATTCCTGAAGCTCTGCTTCCAGCGCTTCGACCTTTTGCGCCGTACTGCTCCACGCGCAGACAGCAATTGCCAGAATCAGCGCGATCACGGCACCTGCCCGATAGATGCCGACGCCTCTGAGATCAAACAGCATCCACCCGCCGAAGAAGATAAATACCTCCATCAGGATCAGACAGACCGCATAGGTTTTCAAAAACGCTTTCATAGGCCGCCTCACTTTTCAAAATACGCGTCCAGCACGCCGATGAGCTGCTGGCGGACGCTCTCCGGGTCGGAATCTCCCACCCGGCCGCCTGCGGTGGTGGAATTTCCGCCGCCGCCCAGCGCTTCCAGGATCACCTGCACGTTGATCTCCCCCAGAGACCGGGCGGACATCAGCACGGCCCCCTCGGCAGCGTAGATCACGAAGGACGCCTGCACCCCCTTGAGGGTCAGCAGCTCATCCGCCGCCTGCGCCGCCGCAATGCGGTCTACACCCGGCTCCTCCACCACAGAGATGGCGATATTGCCCCGGTACATCTCCGCCCGACGGATAATGTCGTATTTGGTGACCATGTCCTTGAGATCGTTCTGGAACAGCCGCTGCACCTCCGCCGTATCTGCGCCGGAACGGCGCAGGAAGGCCGCCGCCTCAAAGGTACGGCCGCCGGTGCGCTGGGTGAAGTGCTTGGTGTCCAGCACGATACCGGCCAGCAGCGCCCCCGCTTCCTCCCGCAGAAGGTCGGTGGGTTCGATGAGGTATTGCAGCAGCTCCGTCACCAGTTCGCTGGCAGAGGAGGCATACGGCTCGTGGAAGCTGAACGCCGCGTTTTCGATGTAGCTGGCCGCCCGGCGGTGATGGTCGATGACCGCCACCCGGTTGCTGGATTCCAGCAGCTGGGGGCTTTCCACCATGTCGGGACGGTTGGTGTCCACCACCACCAGCAGGGTGTCCGCTTTCATTTGCAGGAACGCATCGCCGGGATCGAGAAACACGTTCTCATACTCCGGCAGGGCGTTCAGCCGTTCCAGCATGGTTCGGGCGGCATTGTGATCCGCGTCGATGATGATGTGCGCCTGCTTGCCCCGCTTCCGGGCGGCGCAGCAAATGCCTGCCGCCGCGCCCACAGCGTCCATATCCGCGAAGGTGTGGCCCATGATGTAGACCTCGCCTGCATCGGCGATCAGCTCCCGGAAGGCGTTGGCCATGACCCGCGACTTCACCTTGGTGCGCTTTTCCGTGGCTTTGGTACGGCCGCCGTAAAACGCGAAATCCACCTGATTCCGCACCACCGCCTGATCGCCGCCCCGGCTCAGCGCCATTTCCAGCGACAGCTTGGCGTTTTTGTACAGCTCCGGGATGCTGGGGGAGTCCATGCCCACGCCGATGGACAGGGTGGGATGAACGTTCTCCGCCACCTTGATGCTGCGGATGGTATCCAGAATGGAGAACTTTTCCTCCACAAAGTGCTGGAAATACTGTTCTTCAAAGAGAAACAGGTAATGATCCCGGTCGGTTTTCAGCAGGACGCCCTGTCCGGCGCTGGCCCAGACGCGGAGCTTTTCGTCGATCTGTGCCAGAATGGCGCTGCGCTGGGTATCCTCGCAGGCTTTCATCAGATCCTCGTAGTTGTCCAGCATCAGAATGGCCGCAACGGGACGGCTGGCTTCATAGACTTCTTTCAGGTGATCGGCCTCCGTGGTCTCCACCCAGTAGGTGGTGGCCACCATGCTCTGGACGCCGCTGCGGCTCCGGGAGCGCACCAGACTGCCGTAGACCCGGAAGCGGTGGCTGTTCAGCGTCACCCGCTCCGGGCTTTCCTGCTTGCCGGCGAGCAGCCACTGGATCTGGAAGTCCGGCGCCGCTTCGGAAAGCCGCATCTCAAAAAGATGCTCCCGGACACCGGCCAGCTGCAAAAAGCTCTCGTTGCTCCAGATGATCTCCCCGGTATCCGGCCGGAACACCAGCGTGGGCAGAGGGGAATTGATGAGGGTGGACTTGCTGGCGGTGTCCACGCTGCCAGTCACGGAGTCGATGTACTGCAAAACGCTCTGGCGGCGTTTCTGATTGCTCTGCCGGAAGTAGACGTACAGCAGCACCATCACCACAGCCTCCGCCAGAGCCAGCTTCCAGTTCACGGGAATAGCCGCCGCCACAAACAGCAGCATGAAAAAGAAGTAGAATTTCAGGTTCGGCTCCAGCAGGCGGGAAAGTTTCTTGTTGCTCATTCCATACCTCGCTCTCAAAGAGGCTCGGAGCGCCGGAAGCGGCTGGCCGCAGGCGCACCGGTTTCATTCGATAGATTTATATATTATACCAGTATGCCCACTGTTTCGCAATGGCATTTCCGCCGAAATCCAAGAATTCCGGCGGAAAGCCGCCCCACTCTGTACTGCCCTCCAAATGCGGAAACCGCCCTGCGCCGCAGCGCAGGACGGTTAAAACAAGGCGGTGCTTTCTCAGAGGGTCTCCGCGTTGAGGATGGGGCAGGCCGTATCGTAGCAGTCCCGGTCCGGCTGCTGGCCCAGCAGGGCGCCGAAGAGCAGCTTCAGCGCCTGATAGGGCTGATAGGCCAGATCCTGACCGATGGTGAAGTCCACCTGACTATCCCGCAGCAGCGTCTGGATCTCCGGGCCGCAGTCATGGGTCAGGACGTGGACGCTGCCCGTCAGCCCCCGCTCCCGGATCACCTCCGCGCAGGCAGGTGCGCTGGGGTTTGCCATATACACCAGCTTCAGATCCGGGTGGGCGTCCAGCGCATCCCGCACCGCCTCCGCCGTTTTTCGGTCATCCCGGTGGGTGGCCTTTACCACACCGCTTCCGGCAGGGATCCCCCGTTCCTCCAGCCGTTCCAGAAAACCGTCCACGCGGGCCTTATGGGCGCTGTACACCGGGTCGGCATAGATCACCAGAAACGGATCCCCAGCCCGGAGGAACCGGGACGCGATCTCCCCCGCCACCCGTCCGGCATGGCGGCCGTCCTCGCCCACATAGCACAGGCGGCGGCCGCCGGGGACGTCGGAGTTGAAGGTAGCCACCGGGATCCCCTTATCCGCCAGCCATTCCATGGTCACACGGATCTCCGGCGTGCCAGAGGCGCACAGGGCGACGGCCTGCGCGCCCGCATCCACCGCTTCCCGCAGCAGGCGGCGGCACGCCGCCTCGTCCTCTCTGGCGTAGGTTCGGACATCCAGCGTCACATTGTAGTCCCGGTATTCTTCCAGGAAGCGGGTCACGCCCGCTTCCATTTCGTCCTGCACATAGCCCTTCTCCCACTCCGGCTGTACCAGCGCCAGATGCCGGGGCGTGCCGCTGGTCGCCAGCGCACTGGCCATGCGGTTGGGGTGGTAGTCCAGTTCTTCCAGCACCTGAAGCACCCGTTCCCGCACCTCCGCTTTCACATAAGGGCGGTCATGGAGTACCCGATCCACAGTTCCAATGGACACGCCGGCCCGCTCCGCGATCATTTTGATGGTGGTCCGCATAAATTTTCCCTTTCCGATTTCTTCCGGTCTGCACACCGGCCGCTGAAATATCTCAAGGACTCCCGGAAAATCCGCCCTCCGGCAACATCCGGCCGCTTTTTTGTCCGCTTCCGGCGGTATTTTCCGAAGATTCCAAAAAAATTTGTATACAAAACCGCTGATCTGTGCTATACTATATCAAATCCAGCGCCGGGGGGCAAGGCTTCCCTGCCGCTTTTTTGACGCCCTCTGCGTTTTTTTACTGGTATTTTACCGCTAACGTGTTTTTGCGGTTGAATAATATAAGAATTTTCCATAAGTCGGTTTCAGGCAGACGCGCCGCCAGCTTTGCGCCGCCGTCTCCCGGAACCGCAGAACCAGGACTGAACAGGCGAAACCGAACCTCCACCGGCGAAACGGGGCCGTGCGGACAACGGACGTCTTTCTTTTGTTATGCCTGCCGCAGTCCGTTTTCAACAGGTTCTCATAGGGAAATTCCTACATATTTCTGCCGGAGGCTCTCATCTGCCCCGGCAATATCAAAGGAGTTTTATCATCTATGGCAGAAAAACTGAAAATCATCCCCCTTGGCGGTCTCAACGAGATCGGCAAGAACATGACCGCCTATGAATACGGCGGCGAGATCATCGTGGTGGACTGCGGCATGGCCTTCCCCGGCGATGATATGTACGGCATCGACTGCGTGATCCCCGATGTGAGCTATCTCATCAAGAATAAATCCCGGATCCGGGGTCTGTTCATCACCCACGGCCACGAGGATCACATCGGCGCTATCCCCTATGTTCTCAAGCAGATCAATATGCCCATCTACTGCACCCGCTTCACCGCCGGTCTTATCAAGCTGAAGCTGGAGGAGCACCAGCTGGTGAAGTCCACCAAGCTCATCACCGTGGAAGCGGGCAAAAGCGTCCGGGCAGGCAAGTTCACCGTGGAGTTCATCCATGTGAACCACTCCATCGCCGACTCCGTGGCCTTTGCCATCCACACCAAGATGGGTACCATCGTCCACACCGGCGACTTCAAGATCGACTCCACCCCCATTGACGGGGAGGTTATCGACCTTGCCCGGCTGGGCGAGCTGGGCAAGGAGGGCGTGCTGTGCCTGTGCGTCGACTCCACCAACGTGGAGCGTCCCGGCTTCACCCCCTCCGAAAAGGTGGTGGGGGCTACCTTTATGCGTCAGTTCCAGAACTGTGACGAACGGATCATCGTCACCACCTTCGCCTCCAACGTCCACCGGGTTCAGCAGGTGCTGGACGCCGCCGCCCAGTGCGGCCGGAAGGTGGCCGTCACCGGCCGCAGCATGGAGAACATGATGAAGGTCTCCACGGAACTGGGCTATATGAAGGTTCCCAAGAACACGCTGGTGGACATCAACCGGATCAAGGGCCTGCCCAAGAACAAGCAGGTCATCGTCACCACCGGCTCTCAGGGCGAGGAGATGAGCGCTCTGTACCGCATGGCCTTTTCCACCCACAAGCAGGTGGAGATCGGCGCCGGCGACAAGGTGATCCTCTCCGCCTCCGCCGTCCCCGGCAACGAGGTCACGGTGGGCCGGGTCATCAATGAGCTGTTCCGCAAGGGCGCTACGGTCATTTATGACCGGGCCGATATGCTCCACGTTTCCGGCCATGCCTGTCAGGAGGAGCTGAAAATCATCCATGCCCTGACGAAGCCCCGTTTCTTCGTCCCCCTCCACGGCGAGCAGCGGATGCTCCAGATCCACTGCCAGCTGGCCCAGCAGATGGGCATGGACCGCAACCACATCGCCATCGGCGATAACGGCAGCGTGATCGAGATCACCGGCAAGAGCATGAAGATCGGCGGCTCCGTCACCGCAGGCGAGGTCTATGTGGACGGCTCCGGCGTGGGCGATGTGGGCGCTGTGGTCATGCGGGACCGCAAGCGTCTTGCCGAGGACGGCATGGTGGTGGTGATCCTCCCCATCGCCGGACAGGACGGCGCTCTGCTGACTCCTCCCGATATCATCACCCGCGGCTTTATCTATGTCAAGGAATCCGGCGATCTGATGAAGGAACTGCAAAGTGTAGCCATGGACGCCGCAGACAGCGTTGCCGGCCGCAAGCGCAGCCGGGACGACGGCGAGCTTCGCAGCGCGGTAAAATCCGCCGTCAGCAGCTACCTCTTCAAAAATACCAAGCGCAGCCCCATGGTCATTCCCGTTGTGACCCGGCTGTAACCGCAAAATACAGAAAAAATTCCTCCGTTTGCTGTGCAAACGGAGGAATTTTTATGCTTTTTACAGATGATGCTCCCGCAGCAGCTTTTTCGCCTGCTCCCACAGCTCATCGCTGACGGTCTGCACCACGGCGACCCGCTCCACCAGCTCCGGCAGCGCCGCTTTCAGCTCCGCCTCCACAATGGTCTCGTTGGTCAGATCCGCAGAGGGACATCCGGCGCACTGCCCCAGCAGCTTCACATACACCGTTTTATCCTCCACATGGTCGATGGAAATATCGCCGCCGTGAGCCCGCAGGGAGGGCCGCACTTTCTCCTCCAGCGCCGCTTCAATCCGTTCCAGATCACTCATATCCGTTCCTCCTGTGTCCTTCTTTCTGCCCAGTATAGCACGGCGCGCCCCCCTCCGTCCACGGAAATTTTTGAAAATTCCCTTGACTTTTCGCCGCAACTGTATATACTGTGTATGTACAGTACGAACGGAGGAATTCCATGGAACTCATTATCCGCAATACCAGCAGCCAGCCGATCTATGACCAGATCGCCTCGCAGATCAAAGCGCAGATCATCTCCGGGGCGCTGGCGCCGGGGGACGCTCTGCCCTCCATCCGGGGGCTGGCAAAGGATCTGAAAATATCTGTGATCACCACAAAACGGGCCTATGACGAGCTGGAGACCCAGGGCTTTCTCAACACGGTCGCCGGCAAGGGCTGCTTTGTGGCAGAGAAGAACCTGACCCTGATCCGGGAGCAGCAGCGTCACCAGCTGGAAAGCCATCTGGCCGCCGCCGCGGAGCTGGGCAGAAGCTGCGGCGTTACCGAGGAGGAGCTGACCGTCCTGCTGCGCCGCGCATGGGAGGAATCGCAATGACAAACGCCATCGAACTGAAGCATATTGAAAAATCCTTCGGAGAATTTACCCTCCGGGACGTATCCCTGTCCATCCCCACCGGCACCATCTGCGGTCTGGTGGGAGAAAACGGCGCGGGCAAATCCACCCTCATCCACATTCTCATGGGCGCGCTGCGGCCGGACAGCGGCGCTGCCGTCACATTGGGGGCAGATGTATCCGCGCCGGATTTTCTGCGTGTCAAAGAGGACATCGGCGTGGTGCTGGACGAGGGGTGCTTCCCCGAAAGTCTCACCGCCCCGCAGGTGGGAAAAATCATGGCCGCCACCTACCGCCGCTGGGAGCCGGAGACCTTTGCCGCTTACTGCAAGCGCTTTGCTCTGCCGGAAAAGACCGCCTTTAAGGACTACTCCCGCGGCATGAAGATGAAGCTCACCATCGCCGCGGCGCTGAGCCATCAGGCAAAGCTGCTGGTGCTGGACGAAGCCACCGCCGGGCTGGATCCCATCGTCCGGGATGAGATCTTGGATCTGTTCTCCGAGTTCACGCGGGATGAGACCCACTCCGTCCTGATCTCCTCCCACATTCTCAGCGATCTGGAGAAGATCTGTGACTATGTTGCATTTCTCCATCAGGGACAGCTGCTGTTCTGTGAGGAAAAGGACGCCCTGCTGGAGCGCTACGGCATCCTCAACGACACGGCGGAGCAGGCGGAAGCCCTGCGGCCGGAGGCCATTGCCGCAAAGACGGCCACGCCTTACGGCGGCGTCCGGGCGCTGGTGCGCCGGGATCTGGCGCCAGCGGGCTTCCAGCTGGAAAAGCCCACCATTGAGGACATCATCCTCTTTCTGGCGAAAGGAGAAACACAATGAAAGCACTGCTGCTGAAAGACTGGTATGTTCTGCGGAAACAGGCCTGGGCCTATCTCATCATCGTTCTGGTCTGGGGTGCCATCCCCAGCGAGGTACTGAATCTTCTGGCTGTGGTCTATGGGGCCATGATCCCCTATTCCGCCATGGCCTATGACCAGCGGAGCCGCTGGGATCAGTTCGCCCGGATGCTGCCCTATTCCCACCGCACCATCGTCCTGAGCCGGTATACGCTGGGCTGGATCTCCCTTTTGATTGGTACCGCCGCTGTAACGCTCTGTCAGGGGATTGTTTCCTGCCTGCCTGTTCGGACAGAAGCCGCAGCCGGCCTCTCCCCCACTCTGATCTACACGGCGCTGTGTGTGGGAACGATCCTGCTGAGCATCAACGTCCCCCTCACGCTGCGCTTCGGCTCCGAAAAGGCCCGGATGGTCTCCTTCCTCATCACCTTCCTCGTTTTTGCCTCCGTGGGCTTTCTCAAGGGTCTGGACGCCGGAAGCCCTGCCTGGGCGGCAGCCTTCCCGGCGCTGCTGCTTCCGGCGGCGCTGGCGGTCATCGCCACTGCCGTCTCCATCCCGCTGTCCCTGAAATTCTATCGGGCAAACCGTTGAAAAAGCGCCGTCCGGCAATGCCGGACGGCGCTTTCATACATGATCCATTCTCCCCTGCGTAACCCCATTTATGCGGGGCGCAGGCTCACCGGATCTCCTGTTCCAGATCCGCAAATTCATGCCCGGAAAAGAACTCTTCCAGCGTAATCCCCAACCCATCGCAGAGAATTTTGATGGTCACAATGGAAACATCCCGCCGCCGTTGATCCATCATGCTGTAAACCGTAGATGGCGTGACCCCGGAACGCACCGCCAATTCATTATATTTTATATTTCTCTGGCGGCAGAGTGCGGCAAATCTGCCGGCCACCGCATCTTTCACGCTCATACCATCACCTCTCGGTCATGGTATCTGTTTTTTCGCGCCCGCGTATACGCGCTTGCGTAATTATTGAAATACTGGTACTATATGCAGGGGGTGATCTCTTGAACGACGAGCAGGAATTTTACCGCTGTCTGGTATCCGATGCCGCTGGTCGGACGCTTCTGCAAATCTGGAAAATCTTGAAGGATGAAACGCTCAATGACGAAACGTGCTTCCAGAAAATTGAAGCGATTCTTTCTCTTTACGAAGATCTGGGACTTTTCTCCGGCGGGCGGCATGATTTTGGGTAAAATCGGCAACAGAGCGCACGGCAAATGCCGTGCGCCCTGTTCTTTGGTTACAGTCCTTTTGATCCGCAAAGTCATCCGTTCTCGCCTGCGTGGCACAGACGCCATTTCAGGCCGGAGTAGCGCTTTTGCTGCTTGTCGTTGGCGGCCATGGAGCGGACAGCCGCATCGTCTCCCACCATCACCAGCAGTTCCCGCGCCCGCGTCAGGGCGGTGTACAGCACCCCCCGCACCATCAGACTGGGGGCGGAGGGCATGGCCGCCAGCACCACACAGCGGTACTCGCTGCCCTGGGCCTTGTGGACGGTCTGGGCATAGGCCAGATCGATCTCGCTGAGCATTTCCGTGCTGTAGGGGGCCGTCCGGCCGTCAAAATCCAGCGCCAGCCATTCGCCGCTCTGGTCGATCTCCACAATGCGCCCCACATCGCCGTTGAACATCCCGGTTCCCACGGTTCCATCCGCCTTCTGCCACACCACATCGTAGTCGTTCCGGGTCTGCATGATGCGGTCCCCCACCCGGAACACCCGCTCGCCCCAGAGGATCTCCCGCTTGCCGGGGGCTTTGGGGTTCAGGGCTTCCTGCAAAAGCCGGTTGAGGTTGACGGTGCCGCAGGGGCCTTTCCGCGTGGGCGTCAGCACCTGAATCTGATCTGCCGGGATGTGCATATTGTCCGGCAGGCGGGTTTTGCACAGCTCCAGCACCGTGGACACCGCCCGCTGGGCGTCCCGGCGGCAGAGGAAGAAGAAATCCCCCTGATTGCCCTTCAGCTCCGGGGACTCCCCCAGATTGACCCGATGGGCATTGCGGATAATGGCGGACTGCTCCGCCTGCCGGAATACTTCCCGGAGGAAAACCGTCTCGATCTTTTTGCTGCGGATCAAGTCGGAGAACACGTTTCCCGCCCCCACAGAGGGCAGCTGGTCGGCGTCTCCCACCAGCACCAACCGGGTGCCGGGACGCAAAGCCCGCAGCAGGGCGGAAAACAGGGACACGTCCACCATGCTCATCTCGTCCACGATCACGGCTTCCGCTTCCAGCGGCTCCTTCTCCGTTTTCTGGAAGGTCACCTGATGGGTCGCCTCGTTCCAGCTCATGCCCAGCAGGCGGTGAACGGTCTGGGCCTCCATACCGCCGGTCAGCTCGCTCATGCGCTTGGCCGCCCGGCCGGTGGGGGCCGCCAGCACGATATTCAGCCCCATTTTCTGAAACAGGGCCACGATGCCCCGGACAGTGGTGGTCTTGCCGGTGCCGGGGCCGCCGGTCAGCAGGATGACGCCGGTCTTTGCCGCCAGCTCCACCGCCTGCCGCTGCAAGGGGGCATAGGTGATGCCCTGTTCCCGTTCAATTTCCGCCACGGCCTTATCCGCAAAGCGGCTTTGGTCGGCGTCCACCTCCAGCAGCGCCAGCAAACGGGCGCAGGCGGAGGTCTCCGCCTCCCACAGCCGCCGCAGGTACACTGCCTCCACATTGGCGATTCTCTGGATCACCACCGCATGGCGCTCCGCCAGCGCGTCCAGCGCCGTCTCCACCCGCTCCGTGCCGCAGCCCAGCAGCTGGCAGGTGGCGGAGAGCAGCTTGTCCTTGGGAAGAAACACATGGCCGTTGTTCTCGTTATAGGTCAGCTCAAAGGTCACAGCCGCTTCCAGCCGCTGACCGCAGTCCTCCGCAAAGCCCATGGACAGCGCCATGGTGTCCGTTACGGAAAAGTCCACGCCGCACACGTCGTCCGACAGCAGATAGGGGTTCCGCCGCACCATTTCCAGCGCCCCGTCCCCATACTGCTGCCGCAGCCGGATGGCCAGCACCGGCGGCAGCTGATACCGGGACAGGAACTCCATCAGCCGCCGCAGTCCCATGTGCTGGCGGAACAGCGCCCCGATCTCCATGGCCTTTTTCGCGGTAATGCCCCGGATCTCCTGAAGCCGCTCCGGCTCCGCTTCCAGAATATCCAACGTTTCCAGTCCGAACCGGTCCACGATCCGCCGGGCAGTGGTGGGGCCGACGCCCTTGCAGACGCCGGAGGACAGATAGTCGAAGATCTCGTCCTCATCCTCCGGCAGACTCCGCTCCAGTTCCTGCACCTTCAGCTGTTCGCCGTGCTGGGGATGCGTCTCCCAAGTGCCGGTAACGGTCAGATGCTCCCCCGGCGCCACGCAGGGGATGCACCCCACCACGGTAATGACCTCCCCCTCCTCGGTGAGAAGGCGGAGGACCGTATACCCGTTTTCCGCGTTCTGAAAGATGACGCTATGTACCGTACCCTCCCGGCAGATCAGTTCTTCCATGGTTTCCTCTCTGATTTCTTTGTTTATTCCAGCCGGAAGTCCGCCCCATTTACCACGGCGGCATTCTCCTCCCGGACTGCCAGATAATCGGCCAGCCCTCTGGCCTCCTCCGTCATGCCGCAGTCGGCGATCACCAGCTTCGCCCCCGGCAGGCTTCCCTGCACCCGGCGCAGCTCCCGCACATCGTGTTCCAGCGCCGGGGCATCCCCCCGCGCTGGCAGCACCAGCAGCAATCCGGGGATCGCAGGCCGCCCCGCGTGGAGCAGTGCGCCTGCCAGCAGCCATACCACCGTGGTCATCCCCACGGCGGAGAAAAAGGCGATCACGCCGTCCCGAAATACGTTCATCCAACCACCTCAGGACAGTATATGGCCGAATTTCCGCCTGTGTGACACGCTCAATCTGCTTTTCGGGACATATCCAGTTTCTCGCCCATGGTATCCAGTTTGATCGCCGCCACTTCCTGCCTGCCCTTTACAGTCGCCAGTTCTGCTTGAACCTCCCGAAGCGTCTTAGACACTGTGTTCAGCGTCTCCTCCATCCGATCCAGTCTCTCTTTCAAGCAGACGACACCTGCTAAAACTGCTCCCACCGCCAGCACGCCCAGTATAAACGGCGCAACGTCTCCACCGCCGCTGTTGAACAGCACGGTAAACAGTATAGTCGGCACAAAGGCAAGCAACGCAAATCCAATCGTATACAGCACAAATTTTTTCATTTCAGTCCTCCCTGGTAATCCCCAGCTCCGCCAGAATGGCTTCCTCCCTTGCCCGCATCTGCTTTTTCTGGGGGCCTTCGTCCAGATGGTCGTAGCCCAGCAGGTGCAGCACGGAGTGAACCACCAGATACGCCAGCTCCCGCCGGTTGGAATGGCCGTACTCCTTGGCCTGGGCCGCCACGTGCTCCATGGAGATCACCATGTCTCCCAACGGTACCAGCCCGGTGCCGGGGTCGGCGTCCTCCGGGCCGGGCAGCTGGCCGGGCGTCAGGTCAAACTCCGGGAAGCTCAGCACATCCGTGGCCCGATCCACCTCCCGCATATCCCGATTGATCTGGTGGATGGCCTCGTCATCCGTCAGCAGCACGTCCACCTCGCAGGGAAAATCCACGCCCTCCGCCGCCAGCGCCGTGCGGATTACCTTGCGGATGAACGCCCGCTGGCTGTCATTCACCCCCGGCACATCGGCAGTGATGGGAAGATAATGCCGTTTTGCCATTATTTTTTCCCCTTTCCGCCATTTTTGGCAGTTTCGTATTCCTCATAGGCCTTCACGATCCGCTGCACCATGACGTGGCGCACCACGTCGGCATTGGTCAGCTCGCAGATGCCGATGCCCTCCACATTCCGCAGCACCCGCATGGCTTCCCGCAGGCCGGAGGGCTTGCCGTCCGGCAGGTCGATCTGGGTCACGTCACCGGTAATGACGATCTTGGAGCCAAAGCCCAGACGGGTCAGGAACATCTTCATCTGCTCCCGGCTGGTGTTCTGGGCTTCGTCCAGAATGATGAAGCTGTCGTCCAGCGTCCGGCCCCGCATATAGGCAAGAGGCGCTACCTCAATGTTGCCCCGCTCCAGATATTTCTGGTAGGTTTCCGCCCCCAGCATATCAAAGAGGGCGTCGTACAGCGGCCGCAGGTACGGGTCTACCTTGCTCTGCAAATCGCCGGGCAGGAAGCCCAGCCGTTCCCCGGCCTCCACGGCGGGACGGGTCAGGATGATGCGGTTCACCTGCTTTTCCCGGAAGGCCTGCACCGCCGCCGCCACAGCCAGATACGTCTTGCCGGTACCGGCGGGGCCGACGCCGATGGTGATGGTGTTTTTCAGCACCGACTGGATATACTCCTTCTGCCCCAGCGTTTTGGGCTTCACCGGGCGGCCCTTGGCGGAGATGCACAGCACATCCCCCGCCAGTTCGCTGATCTGCTCCTCCCGGCCGGCGCGCACCATGTCGATGACATAGCGGACATTCTGCTCCCCCAGCGCTTCTCCGCGGGAGGACAAGGTCAGCATGGCCTGCACCGCCTTGGCGGCGTGCATCACATTCTCCGGCTCGCCGTTGATCCGCAGCTCGCCGTCCCGGTTGGTCACTGCCACGCTGAATTCTTTTTCCAGCAAGCGAACGTTTTCATCAAAGGAGCCGAAAATATTGACTGCCTGCTCCATCCGCTCGATACTGATTCTCTGTTCCATGAGATCACTCCTAAAGCTATCCGGACCCGCCGTCCGGTTCATTGGTCGTATAAATGGGAACCGTTTTCCCGATCTCCTCCCGGCATTCCGCCGTCAGCGTCACCGTCAGGACGTCTCCCCGCAGACGGGAAGTCACCTGCGAAGCCGTCACTTCGCCGTAGGGGTCCACAAGGCTGTGCAGGTACGCTTCCAGCGCAGCGCCCGTCTCCTCCTGCCGCCGCTGCTGGGGCAGCGTCACCTCCGCCGTTTCATAGGGACGGACTGTCTCCGTCTCCCATGTGACAGGCAGGGTCATGCCCAGCAGAGATACGGGGGTTCTGGTGGTTATTTTATCACACTGTACACTGTCAATGCTACTGTTTGCAAAGAATTTTATGCGGCGGCTGCCGAAAATCAGGGAATGGAGATGCTTTTTCTTCCCGGTATACCGCTTTTCCTTCCCGGTAAGGGAGACGTTAGCGGTGAGGGTATACCAGGTGCGCCCCTCCACCCGGCCCAATCCGGCGGTGAAACGGGTGCCGAAGGTTCCAGTGTCCTCCACGCCGGAAATCAGCAGCTGCCCCTCCGTCACCGACATTCCCCGCAGAACCTGCGGCACGCCGCCGGCCGTTTGGATCTCCAGCACCAGCCCGCCGCGGCGGGCCGTAATATTGCAGGGGGTCTTTCGATCCAGCAGCTCCGGGGCCGGGCGGCGTTCCCGCACCTGTACATCCGCCCGGCAGCCGGAGACGTTCACCGCCGCCCAGCTCAGCTCCGGGATCTCCAGCAGCAGGTGGTTGCGGATGTCCTCCCCATTTACAGACAGCCCCCACGCCCCCCGCCGGACGCCGTTCTCTTCCAGCGCCCGGAGGATCTCCTCCCGCGGAACGGATTCGTTGCCGGTGATCCGAATGTCCCAGATCAGCACGGAGCTGAGCGCCAACCACAGCCCCCACAGCACGATCCCCGCCGCCAGCGCCTGACGGCGGCGCAGCCGCCCCAGCGCGTAGGGAACGCCCTCCCGGCGGAGGACTTCGATCCGGCAATCCAGCTTCTCCGCGCTGTTTCGGAGGGTGCGGAGATCCTGCCGGGACACCCGGCAGGTAAATTGAGCCTCGCCCTCCCATTCCAGATCCCAGAAGGCAAGATTCCGCGCGGAGCAAAGATTCAGCACCCGCTCCGGGTAGGGACACGTCACCCGGATCCGCGCCTGTCCCCGCGCGCGGTTGATGACCTCCTTCAGCATGACACCCACTCCACGACGGAAATGCTGCCGCCGATCCGCAATTCCTCGCCGGTCATGGCCACCAGCGTCAGCCGCTGCCCCCGGACCCGCAGCACGCCGAAGTTGGTATTGGCGTCAATTTGTGTATCGCTGTAGGCCAGCAGGCCGGTATGATGCTCCAGATACAGCTGCCGGTTGCCCACCAGTTCCAGCCGGGGCAGCCCCGCCACCACGTCCGGCGGCAGGTCAAACAGCTCCGCCACGCTGCTGAGAATTCCCCCCTGCTCCCGTTTCCTTTCCATGCGCTCACCTCTTGCAAAACCTTATGCACATCAGAGGCCGGGCTTGCCTGTCCCCGGTTATGAAGGCCGTCTTTTCCGCATAGGCTTCTCCGGGTGATGCATATGAGCAAACGGGTGCGGGGCGATGTATGTCTGGTTCTCTGTGGGGTGCTGGTGTGGTTTCTGGCGGATGCAAAGCAGCTGCGGCTGGAAGCCGCCGGAGCGCTGGCTCTCTGTGCCGGGACCGTGATCCCCTCCCTGTTTCCCTTCATGGCTGTCGCCGGTATGCTGGTGCGTCTGGGGTTTGGACAATGGCTGGCGCCCTATATGGCTGGCCTGACGGCGCCCCTATTCCGGCTTCCGGGCTGCGCCGGCTCCGCCCTGCTGCTGGGGCTGGTGGGGGGCTACCCCATCGGCGCCCGCACGGCGGCGGAGCTGTATACCTCCGGCGCTCTGACCCGGCAGGAGGCGGAACGGCTCCTGACCTTCTGCAACAACTCCAACCCGGTGTTCCTCGTCAGCGTGCTGGGCAGCGGCGTGTTCGGCAGCGTTCGGACGGGGCTGTGGCTGTGGCTGATCCACGTCTGCTCCGCCCTGCTGACGGGGCTGCTGTTCCGGGGGCTGGGGCAGGGACGGCGGGAGATCCCGCCGCCCGTTTCCTTTCAGTCCCCCTCCCTGTCCGAAGCCATTGTCTCCGCCGTGAAGGACGCCGCAGGCGGGATGCTGTCCGTCTGCGCCTTCGTGACCCTTTTTTATGTGCTGGTATCCCCGCTCTCCCGGTCAGGCACAGCCATGGCAGGGCTGGCCGTGGGGATTACGGAGCTGTTTTCCCTGACGCCCCTGCTGACCTGTGACCGTCCGGGCTTTCTTCTGGCCGCCGGGTGCGCCGGATGGGGCGGGCTGTCCGTCCTGTGCCAGACTGCCGCCGTACTGGACGGCACGGATCTTTCCCTGCGCCCCTGTTTTCTGGGAAAGCTGGTGCAGGGGCTGTTGTCCGTTCTGCTGGCGGCAGTCGTTTCTATCCGGCTGTTCTGATCCGCGCCCCTGCCGCTCCGGCATGAAAAAAGCGCCTTTCCGCTGTGCGGAAAGGCGCTTTTCAAGCAATGGGTGCGATTATCTCTGTCCCTTATCGTAGGGGATGCCCTCCGCCTTGGGGGCGCGGGAGCTTTTGGAAGTGAATGCCAGCACGATCAGGGAAATGATGTACGGCAGCATATTGTACACAGAGCTGGGAACGTTCAGCGCCTTCAGGAAGGCAAAGCCGGTATAGACATTGCCCAACGCCCGGAAGAAGCCGAACAGCAGCGCCGCCAGCGCGATCCGCTGGGGCTTCCACTGGCCGAAGATCATAACGGCCAGAGACAGGAAGCCGAAGCCTGCCACGCCGTATTCAAACCGCCACTCGGACACGCCGGCGGTGATGAACACGATGCCGCCCAGACCGCCGAGGAAGCCGGAGATCAGCACACCGGCCCAGCGCATTTTGTAGACGTTGATACCCACGCTGTCCGCCGCCTGAGGATGCTCGCCGCAGGCCATGAGCCGCAGTCCGAACCGGGTCTTGTACAGCAGGATATAGGATGCCACCAGCAGAATGGCCGTCACCAGCATGAACCAGCTGAACTCGAAGGAGCCGATATTTACGGTGAATGCCTTCTTGGCGCCGACATACTGGATAATGGAGGACACATCGTCAGGATTGGCGGCGGTGTTAATGGCCTTGACAATGACGGTAGCCCCGGCGGTACCCAGAAGGTTCAGCGCCGTACCCACCAGCGTCTGATCCGCCTTGAAGTTGATGCAGGCCACGGCCAGCAGGCAGGAATACAGCATTCCCACCAGAGCGGAGACCAGAATCACCGCCAGAATCACCAGCAGTCGGGAGGGGTTGTCCGCCATGCTCCGCATGGTCAGCGCACCGCCCAGAGCGCCCATGATCATGATGCCCTCCAGGCCCAGGTTGATGACGCCGGAATGTTCGGAGAAACAGCCGCCCAGAGCCACCAGAATCAGCACGGAAGCAAAGATCAGGGTATATTGCAGCAGCAAGCTCATGCCTGATCGCCTCCTTTCCTGTCAGACGCATCTTGTTCGGCGGCCGCCTTGGCCTTCAAGGCCGCTTTCTCCTCGCGCTTGGCAGCGGAACGGTTCATTGCGTACTTCATAAACAGCACAAAGCCGCACAGATAGATGATGATGGCGGAGATCAGGTCGGAGATCTGCGCGCAGTACAGGGATTTATCCACATAAGCGCCGCCTGCGGTGATGTGCTGGATGAAGAAGGACGCCAGCACAGTCCCCAGCGGGTTCAGGCCGCCCAGAAACGCGGCGGCAATACCGTTGAAGCCCATGGCGGGGACGGAGGAGGTGGAACACTGCCACTGCTCGTACCCGGTGAGGTACAGCATGGCCGCGCCCATACCGGCCAGCGCGCCGGAGATCATCAGGCTCAGGATCACGTTCCGCTTTTCCGCCATACCGCAGTACTTGGCGGCATTCTTGTTAAAACCGGTGGCTTTCAGCTCATAGCCGAATTTGGTCTTGCCCAGCACCACCCAGACCAGAATGGCCATGAGGATCGACAGCGGGATCGCCAGACCCACATACTGGTTGTTGTTGAAAAGCTTGCCCAGTCCCAGAGAGGGAAGCAGCGCAGAGGGGTTGGTGGTACTCAATGCCAATGTATAGGGGCTGGTAGCCTCCTTCACAGTGGTCAGCAGCATATTGGTCAGGTAGAGGACGATCCAGTTCAGCATGATGCCGGAGATGACCTCATTGACGTTGCAGTAGGATTTCAGCACGCCGGAAATGCCGCCCAGAACCGCGCCGCCCAGAATGGCCAGCAGCATACACGGAAGCCAGCTCCACTTGAGGCCCAGCGCCGCATACAGGCACAGCGCCACGCCAAAGCAATACTGGCCTGCCGCGCCGATGTTGAACAGGCCCACCTTATAGGCAAACAGGATCGCCAGCGCGCACATCAGCAGCGGCGCGGTCTTGACCAGCGTGTTGCCCAGATATTTCAGCTGGGAAGCGGGCTTATTATAGGTCAGGAAGTTTTTGATGACGGTGAGGATCGCCTCTCCGGCGCCGGCAGGGTTGATGATCAGAAGCACAACATAGCCCAGAAACAGTCCCAGCACAATGCAGACCAGAGACGCCAGCAGGGACTGGACGCCGTTATTTTTCAGCAGGTTCCGTTTCATGCCTTCACCTCGTCTCTCTTGGCGCCGGCCATGTACAGGCCCAACTCCTCCTGTGTGGTGGTCTTGGGGTCAAGCTCGCCTACGATCTCGCCTTCATACATGACCAGGATCCGATCCGGCACGTCCATAACCTCGTCCAGCTCCAGGCTCACCAGCAAAACGGCCTTACCGGCATCCCGCTGGGCCACCAGCTGGCGGTGGATGTACTCAATGGCACCCACATCCAGACCGCGGGTGGGCTGGACAGCCACCAGCAGCTCCGGCTCCTTATCGATTTCCCGCGCCACAATGGCTTTCTGCTGGTTGCCGCCGGACATACTCCGGGCAATGGTCACAGGCCCCTGACCGGAACGGACGTCATACTGCCCGATCAGCCCCTCCGCATATTTGCGGATATTCTTCCGCCGCAGGAAGCCCGCCTTATTGGTGAACTCCGGCTCAAAGTACCGCTGGAGCACCATGTTGTCCTCCAGAGAATAGTCCAGCACCAGACCGTGCTTGTGGCGGTCTTCGGGGATGTGGCTCATGCCCATGGTGCTGCGCTTGCGGATGGACGCATGGGTGATATCCTGTCCGCACAGGGAAATACTGCCGGACACCAGCGGTTCCAGCCCGGTGAGGCCGTAGACCAGCTCCGTCTGGCCGTTGCCGTCAATCCCGGCAATGCAGACGATCTCGCCCCGCCGCACCTTGAAGGACACGTCCTTCACAGCGTTGTTCTTATGGATCTTGGAGGCCATGGTCATGTTCTTCACATCCAGCACCACATCTCCGGGATGGGCGGGCTGCTTTTCCACATGGAAGTTCACGTTGCGGCCCACCATCATGGCAGACAGCTCCTCCGGGGTGGTGTCTCTGGTATTGACGGTGCCGATGTACTTGCCCTTGCGAAGCACGGTGCAGCGGTCCGCCACCGCCATGATCTCCGCCAGCTTGTGTGAGATAAAGAGGATGGATTTGCCCTCCGCCGCCAGATTCTTCATGATCTGCATCAGCTCGTCGATCTCCTGCGGGGTCAGCACGGCGGTAGGTTCGTCGAAAATCAGGATCTCATTGTCCCTGTACAGCATTTTCAGAATCTCAGTGCGCTGCTGCATACCCACGGTGATGTCCTCGATCAATGCGTCCGGATCCACGTGCAGGCCGTACTTTTCGCTGAGGGCCAGCACCTTCTCCCGCGCTTCTTTTTTTTGTAGGAAACCGTGTCTGGTAGGCTCCACGCCCATAATAATGTTATCCAGCACCGTAAAGCAGTCCACCAATTTGAAGTGCTGATGCACCATGCCGATACCCAGATCGTTGGCATCGTTGGGATCCTTGATGGAGACTTCCCTGCCGTCCTTCTTGATCACGCCCTCCTCCGGCTGGTAGAGACCGAAGAGCACGCTCATCAGTGTGGATTTGCCCGCGCCGTTTTCGCCCAGCAGGGCATGGATCTCGCCCTTCCTGAGCTGAAGGGTGATGTCGTCATTGGCGATGATACCTGGGAACCGCTTCGTGATATGAAGCATTTCGATTGCATAGGGAGTTTCCAAGTCAAACCGCCCTCCTTCCGTTTTTATGGCCCGCCGTCAAAGTACCTTCAGGGATACAGAACCTGTCTGCTTTTGATCCGCCAAAGGATCCTGCGGGGACGAAAACCATGTTCTCCCGCCGATAGAAGCCCTGCGGCTCCTATCCGGCGTTTTCTTCAGTATACTATAGTTTCTCTCAAAAGGAAAGCCAATTTAACCGGGGAAGCCGAATTTTCTTGCTGGGAACCCCTGCCGATTCCCCTGCATTTTCCATTCCCGGCATTTTCTGCCAGCCTTTCGGGGTGCAAAAAAGGACGGGCTTCCGCCCGTCCTTTCCACATCATGCACTTGTGTGGGTCTTAGCCCTTGATGGCGCCCTGATCGTCCACAGAGATAACGGTGGCAAAATCGGCAGGAGCCTTGCCGGTGTCATTGGAGACGGTGATCTTGCCGTCGAACATATCCTTTACCATGGCTTTGTAGTCGTCCTGCGTGAACTTGCCGTCCTCCCACTGAGTGGTCTCCATGGGGATCTGGACATAGTTGGCGGTAGGATCGTCGCCGGAAACCAGGCCCAGCGTGGCGATCTTGCCCTTGTAGTTATCCCAGTTGCCGTTGAGAACCACGTCGGTCAGCGTATCATAGGTGGTGGGATACAGGCCCTTCATAGCGGAGGTGACGGTCAGGCCGTCCTCGCCGGCATACTCGGCAATGACGCCAGCCTGATCCACGTCCACGCCAATGACCTTACCGCCCGCCTTCTTGGCAGCGTCCACAGCGGAGGTATAGATACCGCCGCCGCAGGCAAACACGATCTCGGTGCCGCCGGCATACCAGGTATCCATCACAGCGGTGATGTCAGCGTCGCCGAAGAACTGGCCGCCGTAGATGTAGTTCAGCTTCACGTCCGTCAGGCCCAGCTCGGCGGCAGCGGCGTCAACGCCCTGCACAAAGCCGTAGCCATAGCGCTGCACGGCGGGAACAGCCATGCCGCCCAGGAAGCCCAGATTCTTGTAGCCCAGCTTCACAGCGGCGTAACCGGCCATGTAGCCGCACAGTTCTTCCTGATACACGGCGCAGTACACGTTGCTCATGTCAACGTACTTGTCCAGCTCCCAGTTGTCGGGATTGTAGTCATAGGACTCGCCGGCGTTGGCAACGGCAGTCTCCAGCAGGTCGCCCTTGGCCACGTCCAGTGCGATGAACTTCACGTCGGGGAATTCGGGAGCGGCCTCCACGATGGCGCCGCCAAAAGCGTAGCCGGGCATCACGATGACGTTGTAGCCCTCGTCGGCAGCCTTCTCGATCATGGCCACACGGTCGGCGGTGTTGTCGCCGGCGGGCTTGAAGTAGCTGAACTCAAGGCCGTTGTCGTCGGCGAAGGCCTTGCAGGCCTCATAGGTGGTCTGGTTGAAGGACTGGTCGGTGATGTCGCCATAGTCGGTGATCATCGCGATCCTGTACTCCTCCGTGGTGTCGGCAGGCTGCTCGGTCTGGTCGGTGTTGTCCGCCGGAGTTTCATCGGCCTTCTGACCGCCGCAGGCCGCCAGGGACAGAGACATGACCAATGCCAGAGTCAAAGCAAGAAACTTCTTCATTGGAATCTACCTCTTTCGATTTTGATTCCCCTCACAGCCCGTCCGTTCTCCGTCCGGCCGCATTCCGCCTCCCATACAGGGGCAGCGCTTCCGTCCGTCGCCGGTATGCAGGAGCTGCAAAAGGGTTGCCTTTTCAGGCGATGTCATTATAGCAAGTTCCCGCCCTCAATGCAACCGAAAATCAGGTTTGTTTTCAATTTTGCCATATTTTTGTAAAGGCAGGGAAAAATCCGCCCGAAAACGGACGGATTTTTCAAAAAAGAAAACGTTTAGCATTCAAAATGCCGGATCACTTGGCCATCTTCACGGCGGCCTCCAGTGCGATCTTCATCATGTTGGTGAAGGTGGTCTGGCGGTCAGCGGGGGGCAACTCTTCGCCGGTTACCAGATTGTCGGAAATGGAGCAGATGGCCAGCGCCCGCTTGCCGGTATAGGCGGCGTTGCAGTACAGAGCGGCCGCTTCCATTTCCACCGCCATAACGCCCATCTTCTGATAGCGCATATTCCGGTCGGCGGCGTCGTAGAACGTGTCGGCAGAATAGAGGTTGCCCACAGGCATTTTGATGCCCAGCTCTCCGGCGCTGCTGACCGCAGCCATCAGCAGGTCAAAGTCCGCAATGGGGGCAAAGGTGCCGCCCAGCTCATACTGATTGATATAGTTAGAGTTGGTGCAGGCGCCCTGGCCGGCCACCACACTGCCCAACTCCAGATCCGCCCGCAGAGCGCCGGCGGAGCCCACCCGGATGATGTTCTCTACATCGTACTGGGTGTAAAGCTCGTAGGAATAGATGCCGATGGAGGGCATTCCCATGCCGGAGGCCATCACGCTCACCGGCGTTCCTTTGTAAAGGCCGGTATAGCCCTGCACGCCCCGGACGTTGTTCACCAGCTTCAGATCCGTCAGGAAATTTTCCGCGATGAATTTGGACCGCAGAGGGTCGCCGGGCATCAGAACGGTTTTGGCAAAATCGCCCTTCTTTGCTTCATTATGAGGAGTTCCCATAGCCGCCCCCTTACTGTTCCATGGCCTTCACGGCCTTGACGATGCGGCTGGTGCCGAGACGGGACGCGCCCAGATTGATGAAGTCCTCAGCGTCCTGCAAGTTGGCAATGCCGCCTGCCGCCTTGATCTTCACATTGGGGCCGACGTGCTTTGCAAACAGGGCCACGTCCTCCCGCGTAGCGCCGCCCCCGCCGAAGCCGGTGGAGGTCTTGATATAGTCCGCGCCGGAGGCGGTGACGATCTCGCACATCTTGATCTTTTCCTCACCGGTGAGGAAGCAGCACTCGATGATGACCTTCAGCAGCTTCCCATGGCAGGCTTCCTTCACGGCCTTGATCTCATGGAGCAGGTCGTCCCACTTCTGATCCTTCACCCAACCGATGTTGATAACCATGTCCACTTCCTCCGCGCCGTTGTTCACGGCGTCGGTGGCCATGAAGCACTTGGCGGCGGTGGTGTCATAGCCGTTGGGGAAACCGATGACAGTGCAGATGGGCAGCTTGCCCGCCACATACTCCGCCGCCTGCTTCACATAGCTGGCAGGGATGCACACGCTGGCGCAGCCGTACTTCATGCCGTCGTCGCAGATCCCCCGGATCTCGCTCCATGTGGCCGTCTGCGCCAGAAGGGTATGGTCGCACTTGCTCAAAATGTCCTTCAGTTCCATTTCAAGTCGCTCCTTTACAACAATATATCTCGAAAACAGAATCTGCATTTTATGCCGGATGGCATTTATATTGTAGCAGATTTCTCTCCGTCTGTCCAGCGCAGAGGGCAAACAGGCCCGGTTTCCATGCAAAACCATGCTTTTTTGCCGGAAAACGGTTCTTTTCTTTTAGGCCGGGATATGCTATAATCCCTGATGGATCGTCACAGGAGCGAAGGAGGTGGCCTGATGGATTTTGCCAGTGACCCCATTGCCCGGCGCATCCGGGAGGCCGCCAGCCGGGGGACGCTGTCCCACGCCCTGCTGTTTTCCGGCAGCGGCGCTCTGACATCCGCCGCCCGGTATGCCGCGGCAGCCATGGAATGTCAGGGCGGGCAGAAGCCATGTGGCGTGTGTCCCGCCTGCCGCAAGGTTCTCTCCGGCATCCACCCCGATGTCGTCACCGTCCGGGACGAGCAGCACAAAAATCTTTCCGTGGATACCATCCGCCAGATTCGGGCGGACGCCTATATCCGCCCCAACGAGGGCGCTCGGAAGGTATATATTTTCCCGGACTGCGCCATTTTGACAGAGCAGGATCAGAACGTGCTGCTGAAGATCGTAGAGGAAGGCCCGCCCTACGCGGCGTTTCTCTTCTGTGCGGAAAATTCCTCCGTGGTCTTGCAGACCCTGCGCTCCCGGTGCGTGGAGTTGAAGCTCCATCCGGCGGAAACCGGGGAAAAGGAAAGTTCGGAAGCTGGCGTGGAGCTGTGCCGCCTGCTGGCCGCCGGAAAAAAAGGCTCCGTCACGGAGCTGATGGTGCGTCTGGAAAAAAAGCGTCTGGATCGGGACGGCCTTGCCGCCATGCTGGATCAGGCGCGGGCCGTGCTGGCGGCGGCGCTGCTGGCCCAATACGGGAAGCTGCCGGAAGGCCCGGAGGCGGCGCTGGCCCTCACGCTGGGGAAACGCTTGACAAAACAGCGGATCATAGGCACAATAGAACTGTTACAAACATACCGCGGAGCCTGCGCCTACAACGTGGGCGCCAGCCATGTGCTGGGGGCTTTGGCGGTGGAATTGGAGGAAATCCTTTGACTGAAGTTATCAGCGTCCGCTTTCGGGGCGGATGCAAGAATTATTATTTTGACCCCAAGGGGCATACGGTGAAAATGGGCGATCAGGTCATTGTGGAGACCGCTCAAGGGCCGGAATTCGGCACCTGCACCCAGGGGAACCATGAGGTGGCGGACGAGGCCATCGTCCAGCCCCTGTGCGCCATGCTGCGGCCCGCCACCGATGCTGACCGCCGCACCGTGGACTACAACCGCAAAAAAGAAAGCGAAGCCTTTGACATCTGCGAAAAGAAAATCGCAGACCATGGGCTGGAAATGAAGCTGGTGAACGTATCCGCCAGCTTTGACGGCAGCAAGATCATCTTTTTCTTCACCGCCGACGGCCGGGTGGATTTCCGGGAGCTTGTCCGGGATCTGGCCAGCGTGTTCCGCGCCCGGATCGAGCTGCGGCAGATCGGCGTCCGGGACGAGGCCAAGATGGTAGGCGGTCTGGGCATCTGCGGGCGGCCCTTCTGCTGCTCCCAGTTTCTGGACGGGTTTCTGCCCGTGTCCATCAAAATGGCCAAGACCCAGAATCTCAGCCTGAACCCCACCAAGATCTCCGGCACCTGCGGCCGGCTTATGTGCTGCCTGAAATACGAGCAGAACGCCTATGAGGACGCCCAGAAGCGGATGCCCAAGCAGGAATCCTTCGTCCAGACCCCCGACGGCCCCGGCAATGTGAAGTCCGTGGACTTGCTGCGGGAGACCGTGAAAGTCAGTCTGGACAGCGCCCCGGAGCAGCCCAAGTGCTACCACAACTGCGAAGTCTGCGTTCTCCGCAACGGCAAAGGCAGCCGGGAAGGCATTGAGATCCCGGCAGAGCGTCCTGCCCGGTATGAGGAGGAACGGGAGGACGATTTCATGACCACACCAGTCATCACCTCCCGCTTTGAGCCGGAAAAAACGGCTGAAAAACCCATCCCCGCAGCGGAGAATCCTTTGGGCGAGGGTGGCGAGAGTAAGAACCGCCGCCGTCACCGGGGCGGCCGCCGCAGAAGCGGCGGAGCCGGCGAGGAGTCCGCCGCGCCGGTCAAAAAGGAAGCCCCCAAGCCCGCCGACGAGCAGAAGCGGCAGGGCGACAAGCCTGCAAGCCGTACTCCCCGGCCGCACCGTCCCCGGAACGACCGCCCCCGCACAGAGCGTCCCCGGCAGGAGCAGCGCCCCAAAGCGGAAGCCGCTCCGACACCCGTTCGGGAAAAGAGCGTCCACCCGGAAACCGGCGAGGCAGCTAAGCGCCGCCGCCACCGGGGCGGCCGCCGCCACCGCAGCGGAGGCGGCGGAAATGCCGGCGGAACGCCTTCCGCTGAATAAAAGTATCGGAAACGCATCATTGAAGCGGAGCGGAAGGATTCCGCTCCGCACTTTTTATACAGGAGTACAAACATGGGAAAATTTGACGGCGTACTGCTTGCCAGTGATTTTGACAATACCATCCTGAATACGGAGATCCCCCGCCGCACCGGCTGTCCCATTCCGCCCATTTCCAGGCGGAACACGGACGCCCTGCGCTACTTCATGGCCAACGGCGGCCGCTTTGCCGTGGCCACCGGCCGGGCGCTGCCCGCTTTCCGGCTGTTTGCGGATCAGATTCCCATGAACGCCCCTGCCGTGGTCTGCAACGGCGGGGCGCTGTATGATTTTCAAACCGAGTCCTATCTGGATATCATGGAGCTGCCGGAGGAGATCCGGGGACAGGGGCAGGCGGTGCTGGATCGTTTCCCCACTGCGGCTGTGGAGGCCTACCATCTGGACGACGTGATCCACGCCGTGCGGCCCAATCTGTACACCCGCCAGCACGAACACGTGACCCACGCCGGTGTGGAGCCGGTTTCCGCCCTGACAGACGTGCCAGTGCCGCTGGTGAAGATCATGTTCGAGGACGATCATGAGCATTTGACGGCCCTGCGGGACTATGTGCTGCAACAGGCATGGTCGGAGAATTATGAGATTTTCTTCTCCGACAGGACGCTGCTGGAAGTCACCCGGAAAGGCGCCAGCAAGGGTGCCATGGTCGCCCGGCTGGCACAGCGGCTGGGCATTTCCCCGGCGCACATCTACTGTGCCGGGGATGAAAACAACGATCTCTCCATGCTGACCATGGCGGCGGAAGGCTTTGCCCCGGCCAACTGCGCGGAAACCGTGCGGAACTGCGGGGCCACCATTGTGGCAGACTGTGACCACGATACGCTGGCGGAGATCATTGCCATTCTGGATAAACGGTATTGAGCCGCCGGGGGCGGAACGTTGGCTGTCCCTGTCTGCCGGAACCCCCAATACAGACCTCCTGCCCTGTCCCACGGGACGCGGCAGGAGGTTTTTTGCCGCCGCGGCGCACCTATTTAGAAAAAAATCTAAATAGCTGTTGACACAGCCATGGTGTTGTGCTACCATCTATTTAGAAAGTTTTCTAAATACTATTGGAGGGAGGTCTGCGGATGGCCTTTGCGGAAACTTTCAAAGCCCTGTCCGACCCGGTTCGGCGGGAAATTCTGAATCTGCTGAAGGGCGGGCGCATGACGGCAGGGGAGATCGCTGCCCGGTTCGACACGACGGCGGCAACGGTGTCCTATCACCTGTCCCAGCTGAAAAAAGCCGGTCTGATCTTTGAGAGCCGGGAAAAGAACTACATTTATTACAGTCTCAACGCCTCCGTGCTGGAGGAAGTCCTCCTGTGGTTACAGGACTTGAAGGGGGAAGGAAAAAAATGAAGAACAACAAGAGGGAAATACTGCTGACTTCGCTGGTCTGCCTGCTGCCACTGTTCGCGGGCGCGGCGCTCTACCCGCGTTTGCCGGAGACTATGGCGACACATTGGGACTTTTCCGGCAACGCAAACGGCTGGTCATCGCGTGCCGCCGCTGTGTTCGGCCTGCCGCTGTTTATTCTGGCGCTGCATCTCGTCTGCTTTTACGCCGAGAGCCGTGAGACGAAGAAAAATAGGAATCCTGTGTTGCGGACGGTGCTGCTGTGGTTCTGCCCGGCCGTATCGCTGCTCAGCGGAGCGATGACCCTCGGCACAGGGCTGGGCTATGAGATGCACATCAGCACCGTGGTACCTGTGTTTGTGGGACTGCTGTTCCTGATCCTTGGTAACTACCTGCCGAAGATCCGGCAGAACCGCACCATGGGCATCAAGCTGCCGTGGACGCTGCAAAGCGAGGAAAATTGGACCAGAACTCATCGGTTGAGCGGCTTTCTGTGGGTGCTGTGCGGTCTTGTGATGATCCCCCTCTCCCTGCTGCGGCTGTGGAGCGGCTGGCTGTTTGGGGTGCTGCTGGCGGTGATGGTTCTGATCCCGACCGTCTATTCCTACGCGCTTCACAGAAAAGGCATCTGACATAGTAGCCACGGAACCCCAAAAACGAGCCCCCCTGCGAAATGGATGCGTCCATTCCGCAGGGGGGCATTTCTTGCTGTTTTTGCGTCAATCCTGATGTTACACAGAGAACAGCAGGTCGCTGTACACCGGGAAGGGCCAGCAATCCCGCGGTGTCAGGGTTTCCAGCTGGTCTGCCAGAGTGCGGGCCTTCTCCATATCCGGCACCAGATTGGCATGGCTGAAGGCCATGGCCTTCTTGGCGTCCGCCGGGATTCTGCTCAGATCCCGTTCCAGCTTTTCTGTGGCGGCAAACAACTTGTCCGTCAGCTGACCCAGCTCCCGTGCAATCACGTCATCTGCCTTGTGACCCACGCCCATCTGCTCCTTCTTCCACCCCCGCTCGCACAGCTCCGCGGCGTAGCCGGACACGGCGGGCAGGATCTGCCGCCGCAGCATATCCGCCATGGTGCGTGCCTCGATGGAGAGGACGGTGGTGTAGTTCTCAATATGGATCTCTGCGCGGGCATTGATCTCCTCCTTGGTATAAATACCGTGGCGGACAAAGAGATCCACGTTCTTCTTCGCCGTGTACATGGGCAGGGCGTCGGCAGTGGACTTCAGATTGCTGAGTCCCCGCTTCTCCGCCTCCGCCAGCCACGAGTCATCATAGCCGTTGCCGTTGAAGATGATGCGCTGGTGGTCGGTAAAGACCTTTTTGATGAGCTTTTCCAGATCCGCCTGGAAGTTTTTGGACTTTTCCAGTTGGTCGGCAAACTGCTGCAATTCCTCTGCCATGATGGTGTTCAGGGCAATATTAGGGCCGGAGATGGACTGGGAGGAGCCAAGCATCCGGAACTCGAACTTATTGCCGGTGAAGGCCATGGGAGAGGTTCGGTTCCGATCGGTGTTGTCCTGCGGAATGGGCGGCATGGCGTCAATGCCGATCTGAAGGGTGCGTTTGCCCTCCTCCTTGAACTCCGTACCGTGGATAATGGACTGCACGATGGCATCCAGATCGTCGCCAAGAAAAATGGACATTACAGCAGGAGGGGCCTCAGACGCGCCCAGACGGTGGTCGTTGCCGGGGAAGGCCACCGTTGCCCGGAGGAAGTCCTGATACTCGTCCACGCCCTTGACAAAGGCCGCCAGAAACAGCAGGAACTGGGCGTTCTGGCTGGGGGTCTTGCCGGGCTTGAAGAGATTTTTGCCGGTGTCGGTGTTCAGAGACCAGTTGTCGTGCTTGCCGGAGCCGTTGACGCCGGCAAAGGGCTTTTCATGGAGCAGACACACCATGTCATGCTTGTCGGCGATCTTCTTCATGATCTCCATGGTGAGCTGGTTGTGGTCGCAGGCGGTGTTAGCGTCGGTATACACCGGGGCCATCTCATGCTGGGCAGGGGCCACCTCGTTGTGCTTGGTCTTGCTGTAGATGCCCAGCGCCCAGAGGTTTTCGTCCAGATCCTTCATATAGGACGCCACACGGGGACGGATAGCGCCGTAGTAATGGTCGTCCAGCTCCTGACCGCGGGGCGGCTTGGCGCCGAACAGGGTACGGCCGGTCATCCGCAGATCCTCCCGCTGGTTGTACATCTTTTTATCCACCAGAAAATACTCCTGCTCCGGGCCGACGCAGGGGATGACCCGGCGGCTTTCGGTGTCTCCGAACAGCCGCAGGATGCGGATGGCCTGACGGCTCACATCCTCCATGGAGCGCAGCAAGGGCGTCTTTTTATCCAGGGCGTGGCCGCCGTAAGAGCAGAGGATGGTGGGGATGCAGAGGGTTCCCTCCTTGATAAAGGCAAAGGAGGAGGGGTCCCACGCGGTATAGCCGCGGGCCTCAAAGGTGGCCCGCAGGCCGCCGGAGGGGAAGGAGGAAGCGTCCGCCTCGCCCCGCACCAGATTCTTGCCGGAAAACTCCAGAATGACCCGGCCGTTTTCCGCCGGGGCGATAAAACTGTCGTGCTTTTCCGCCGTGATGCCGGTCATGGGCTGGAACCAGTGGGTGTAGTGGGTGCAGCCCCGCTCCACGGCCCACGTTTTCATGGCTCCGGCGATCTCATTGGCGGTGGACAGCTCCAGCGCAGCCCCATCGGTGACGCAGCGTTTCCACGCCTGATAGCAGGCGTCGGACAGCCGCTCCTTCATGGCCACCTCATTGAATACCTGACTGCCGAACAGCTCCGGCAGCTTCTTATCGCTCATAAAGAATCCTCCCGTTCCGCAATTTGCACATTTGCCATAACACACTTATCCTATCATAAATTCTTCCAAACGCAAGCAAAAAACAGTGGTTCTTTTTTCTCCGGCGAATTTTTCTCCTTTTATCCCAGCAGCATCTTTCCAATCCCGCCGCTCTGTGGTATACTTTCACCTGTATTTCTAAAACGAGAGATAAAGGAGCGGTCATCATGGGAGCCATCGGCTTCGACAATCAAAAATACCTCACCACCCAGTCTGAGCAGATCAAAAAGCGGATCCACCAGTTCGGCGGCAAGCTGTATCTGGAATTCGGCGGCAAGCTGTTCGATGATTACCACGCCTCGCGGGTGCTGCCGGGTTTTGCGCCGGACAGCAAGATCCGAATGCTCCAGCAACTCAAGGATGATGTGGAGATCGTCATTGCCATCAATGCCGGGGATATCGAGAAGAACAAAATGCGGGGTGATCTGGGGATCACCTATGATGAGGACGTTCTCCGGCTCATTGATATTTTCCGGGATATGGGGCTGTATGTAGGCAGCGTGGTGCTGACCCGGTACAGCGGGCAGGCCGCGGCGGACGCGTTTCTTCACCGGCTGGAAAATCTGGGCATCCGCTGCTACCGGCACTATCCCATTGCGGGCTATCCCTCCGATGTAGCCCACATTGTCAGCGACGAGGGGCTGGGGAAAAATGATTACATTGAAACCAGCCACTCCCTCATCGTGGTCACAGCCCCCGGCCCCGGCAGCGGCAAAATGGCCACCTGCCTTTCCCAGCTCTATCATGACCATAAGCGGGGCATCGACGCCGGTTATGCCAAGTTTGAGACCTTCCCCATTTGGAACCTGCCCCTCAAGCACCCGGTAAATCTTGCCTACGAAGCCGCCACCGCCGATCTGGACGATGTGAACATGATTGACCCCTTCCATCTGGAAGCCTACGGCGTCACCACCGTCAACTACAACCGGGATGTGGAGATCTTTCCGGTACTCAACGCGATTTTTGAGAAGATCCAGGGCAAATCCCCCTACAAGTCCCCTACGGATATGGGGGTCAACATGGCGGGCAACTGCATTGTGGACGACGAGGCCTGCCGCGCCGCCTCCCGCATGGAGATCCTGCGGCGGTACTACACCGCCCGCGTGGAGCTGCTTCAGGGCAAGGGGACGGAGGAAACCGTTCGGAAGCTGGAACTGGTAATGCGGCAGGGCGACGTAACGCCGGACATCTGTCCCGCCATTGCGGCGGCTCTGGACAAGGCGGAAGCCACCGGCGCGCCTGCCGGCGCCATGGTGCTGCCGGATGGCCGGGTCATCACCGGCAAGACCTCCGGCACGCTGGGTGCCGCGGCGGCGCTGCTGCTGAACGCCCTGAAAGCGCTGGGCGGCATCGGGGATCAGTTTGAGCTGATCTCCAAGCAGGTGCTGGAGCCGGTATGCCACCTGAAAACCACCTATCTCGATCACCGCAACCCCCGGCTTCACACCGACGAGGTACTGCTGACGCTGGCCATTTCCGCCCTGACCAACCCGCTGGCAGCCCTTGCCAAGCAGCAGCTGCCGGGGCTTCGGGGCAGCGAGGCCCATTTCTCCGTCATCATCAGCGAGGAGGATTTGAAGATCTTCAAGCGGCTGGGCGTGCGGGTCAGCTGTGAGCCGAAATACGAGACCAAGCGGCTGTACCATCGCTGATCCCCACAGGGCGTTTCCCGGCAAAAGAAGAGCCGTTTTCTCAGCATAAGCAGGCAGAATACGCACCGTCAGGAAAGCCGGCGCAGCGAAAAACGCACGGGATCTTCCCGTGCGTTTCTTTCTCTTTCTGTGCAGCGGTGGAAAATGGAAGTGGCTTTTTGCCCCAGGGTATGCTATACTGCCAGCAGAAAGGCTTTATGTAGGAGGCGTACTTATCATGATGAATTGGATCTGGCTGGGCGCCATGATTGTCTTTGGAATTCTGGAAGCAGCCACTGCCGGGCTGGTGTCCATCTGGTTCGTGTGCGGTTCCGTTGCGGCGCTGCTGGCCACGTTTCTGGGCGCGGCGCTGTGGCTTCAGGTGGTGCTGTTTCTGTCGGTTTCTGCCATAACGCTGGCCGCTACCCGTCCGCTGGTGCGGAAAATGAGCGCCAAAGCTGTCCCCACCAATCTGGATCGGGCCATCGGCTCTGCGGCGCGTGTCACAGAGGAGATCGACAACGACGCCGGAACCGGCGCAGTGTATGTGGACGGCAAAACATGGTCCGCCCGCAGCAGCGACGGCTCCTCGATCCCCATGGGCGCCAAGGTCGTTGTGGACCGTATGGAGGGCGTAAAGCTCTTTGTCACGCCGGTGCGGTCTGCCTGCGAGCAGTAACGCGGAGGAAATATGGAAAAAGGGACGTCCTGACGGACGTCCCTTCATTTGGCCTATTAACCGATCTTGTTGAGCTTCAGGGTCATGGCACTCTTGCGATGAGCGGCCGTATTCTTGTGCAGAACACCCTTGGCAACAGCCTGATCGACCTTCTTGACCGCGACCTTGTAAGCGCCATCGGCCTCGGTGCGATTGCCTTCTGCGGCAGCCGCCTCGAACTTCTTGATGGCGGTCTTCAGCTCGGACTTCGTAGCCTTGTTACGCGCGTTGCGAACCTCACCGATCAGAACACGCTTTTTGGCAGACTTAATATTCGGCAAACCAAACACCTCCTCCTGGCATTTCTTGACGTGGCTTCAGATTTTTCCACCGTGCAGAATGATATTTTAGCAGAGAACTTTCAAAAAAGCAAGCCTTTTTTTGTTTTTTCTATAATTTTTTGCATATTGCGGATATCTCCGCAAAAGCTAACCCCGTTACCACAAGATTTTGTGTAAGGAGGATGCGCCGATTGTTTGCAAAACGCACAGATCTGGCTTTGGAAGCCCGCGAATTGTGGCAGGAATCCGCCGGAACCGCCACAAAGCTGGCCGGCGTCAAAGCCGTGGAAAAAAAGGTGCAGGGATATTCCGTTACCCGCATCGACATTCTGGATCGCCGGGGCGAAGCGGCCCTGGGAAAGCCTGTGGGCAGCTACCGCACGCTGGATCTTTCCGCCTTCTGGCAGCGGAGTGAGGGCTTTTTTGATCGGGCCGTCCGGGCAGTGGGGCAGCAGCTCCGGGAGCTGATTCCTGAAAGCGGCTCCGTACTGGTGGCAGGGCTGGGAAATGCCGCCATGACGCCGGACGCCGTTGGCCCGCTGGCGGCGGACAGCGTTCTCATCACCCGGCATCTGATCGCCGCCATGCCCCGGCAATTTTCCGGCTTCCGTCCGGTGGCGGTGCTGCGAACCGGCGTACTGGGCGCTACCGGCGTGGAGTCCGCTGAGGCGGTGCGCGGTCTGGCAGCGCAGATACACCCCGCGCTGATCATCGCCGTGGATGCGCTGGCCTCCCGCCGGATGGGGCGGCTGTGCAACACGATCCAGTTCAGCGACACCGGGATCATCCCCGGCAGTGGTGTAGGAAACCACCGGGCGGCTCTGAACCGGGAAACGCTGGGGGTGCCGGTGATCGCCGTCGGCGTTCCCACCGTGGTGGACGCCGCCACGCTGGCGGCGGATCTGCTGGAGGAATCCGGCCTGCCGGATATCCGCCCGGAGCGGCTGCAAAGCAGCCCCGGAAGCCTGATGGTAACGCCGCGGGACATCGACCAGCAGGTACGGGATCTGGGCAAGGTCATCGGCTACGGTATCAACTGGGCCTTGCAGGATCTGGAAATTGAGGAAATCAACGCGCTGCTCTCATAGTGTTCACTGAAAATCCGGGTAGCCCTCTTTCAGCGTCTCGTCGTAAACAGCCCGGTCGCCGCCGATAAACTTGGGCCGGGTGCGGGCCGCCAACACAATGGCCTGCCCGATGTGATTCTGCGCCAGCCGCACCGGCACCGCCACTTTTTTCAGGTGCATCCCGATGAGGGTGCCGCCGATATCCAGTCCGGCGTCCGCCCGGATCTCCTCCAGCGCCACGGGATGCCGGAAAGCGTGATAGGCGGCGGTGGCGAACGAGCTGCCCGCCTTGGGCTGGGGGACTACATTCACGATCTCCGCCCCCGGTACCGCCGCCTGCTCCACGATCAGCGCCCGGTTCAAGTGTTCGCAGCATTGCGCCGCCATATAGACGCCCATGGGTGCAAATACGCTGTTCAGTCCCCGGAAAATGGCGTCTGCCACCTCCGGCGTGGACCAGCTGCCCACCTGATGCCCCACCACCTCGCTGGTGCTGCACCCGATGACCACGATCTGCCCCCGGCGCAGATGTGCCGCCTCTGCCAGCTGGCGGGCCGCCTGCGCGGCTTCCTGCTCCACAAGCTCCACAAGCTGTGGATTTTCCAATGAATGTACCGTTCCTGCCATGGTTTTCATACTCCTTTCCCAAAAACGGACGGAATGCCGTGCGGAAAATTCCGCACGGCCTGTTCCGTTACCAGCTTACTGCTGCATATTGAATCCGCGGATCACAGAGGACTTGGTCTTTTGCAGAACCATTGCCAGCGCCATGCCGATGGCCACGCCCGCGATGCCCTGCACGATGTTGCCGGGAATACTGGCAGCTGCCGCCAGTCCCTTGCCCAGAATCAGGGAGGCGTAGAAGAAGTAGCCCACCACCATGATGATCTCGCCTACGGTTCCGCTGACCAGCAGGGCGGTCTTACTCCGACCCATGGCCCGGAAGATCAGCGCCGCCGCCAAGGCATCCACGCCCTTGATAATCAGGGTGCCGGGGGCATAGTGGGCGTAGACTCCCAGCAGATCCACCAGCATGGAGCCGATGCCTGCCGCCGCCGCGCCGTACCACGGCCCCAGCAGCCAGCCGGACAGCAGCACAAAGCAGTCGCCCAGATTCACATATCCGTTGACGGGGGACGGGATCTGAATGATGCTGGTAGCCACATAGACCAGAGCTGCCATCAAAGCGCTGAGAACCAGTTTTCTTACCTTCTGATTGTTCATAATTGTCACCTGCTCCGGCGTTTTCCGCCTGTTCTTGATGGTAGTATAGCGCGTTTTGGCATTATCTCAATAGCCAGAATTGTATAAATATATAAGGTCAGATTGAACCCTGCCTGTGCGGAAAACGCGCAGGCGGTTTTTGCATCCAGGCTGCGTACTGTCTTTCTGATTCGGCGGCGGCACAGCCGCATCGGAACCGGGTATTTTTTAACCGGATTGTTTCCACTTGTTCATAGTTTGTTCATGATTATTGCCATGCTTTCGGGTATGTTTAAGTCAGGCATGAGGGTAACATAATTCTGACTTTTTAGGAGGTTTTTTATGAGTCGATTTTTGAAAAAGCGCGTCCCGGCGTTTCTGATGACTCTGGTCATGGTCACGACGCTGATTCCCATGGCATCCGCAAAATCTTCGGCGGATATTGAGTATGAGGTGGACGCAGGGGATAACGTCACCCTGGAGTTCAGCGATTTCCAGAATTATTATGACAAATATGAAAGCGACAACCTCTACCGCATGGAGTTTACCGACCTGACCGACGTGGATTCCAACGGCAGAATGTACGCCGTGGATTTTGAAGGCGACGAGGTACGCGTAAACGAGGATGATCTGTACAATTCCTGGTTTTATGCTTCCAAAAGCGATGTTGACGATTCCGGCGAATACCGCATCAAGGGGATGAACTATTCTGCCGGCAGCAAGGCAGACGGTGAGACCGCCGAGCTGGCCTTCACCCTGTACGGCGATAAGAAGGGAAAGCTGGACGGCATCCTCCGTATCTATATCGGCAGTTCCGGCTCCTCCAAGAGCGGTACCATCAGCTATTCCGTGAAGTCCGGAGAGGAAGTGGCCTTTGACGAGGACGATTTTCAGAAGCTCTACGATGACAGCAGCTGCACCGGCACCTTCAAATATGTAGAGTTTGACCGTCCCAGCACCAGCGAATACGCCAACGGCACCATCTATTCCCGTTATAACACGCGGAAAGAGGTTGCTTTCTCCCGCTCCGATTTCAGAGGCACTACCTTCGGTTACAGCGATTATGCCGATGGCGATTACGATCTCAGCGACCTGAGCTTCGTAGCGGATAAGGCCTTCACCTCCGGCAGCATCACTTTGAGCTTCACCCTCTACGGCGGCACCGGCAGCCGTACCAATCAGAGTACCACCGGCACTCTGAAAATCACCAGCGGCAAATCCAGCTCCACCACCTCCAAGGGAGACATCACCTATACCGTCAAGGCCGGCAGCGAGGTCTCCTTCGACGAGGACGATTTCCAGAAGCTCTATGACAAGAGCAGCTGCACCGGCACCTTCAAATACCTGGTCTTTGACCGCCCCAGCACCAGCGAATATGCCAACGGCACCATCTACTCCCGCTACGGCAAGCGGAATGAAACGTCCTTCTCCCGTTCCGCCCTTAACGGCAATTCCTTTGGCTACAGCGATTACGCCGACGGGGATTACGATCTCAGCGATCTGAGCTTTGTGGCGGACAAATCCTTCTCCGGCAGCATCACTCTGAGCTTTACCCTGTACGGCGGCACCGGCAGCCGTACCAATCAGAGCACCACCGGCACGCTGGTCATCACCAGCGGCAATTCCGGCAGCAGCCGCTCCTACTATGTGGGCAACATCCGCTGCAGCGTGACCCCCGGCACGGCTCTGCAAATCAACCCCAACGAGATTGCCCGCTATTTCAAGAAGTGCAGCGGCGGCGGCAATCTGATGTATGTGACCCTCACCTCCCTGCCCACCGTCGGCAGCCTGTACTATAACTACTACGGCACCAGCCAGTACGGCGCGTCCAGCCGCACCCAGATGACCGCTGCCAGCGCCGCAGGCCGGATGTTCGCGTACAGCCCCTCCGTCAAGACGGAGTACGCCCTTTCCGAGCTGACGTATATCCCCAGCGGCACCAACTACTGCACGGCTATCGGCTTCACCGCATACGGCGGCAACGGCCAGTCCTATACCGGCAGCATTCTCATCAGCGTCAGCACGCAGGCAGTTTCCGAAATTTACAGCGTCACCACCAAGGGAACCTCTGTGAGCTTCCCGGCCACCGCCATCAGCTCCGCCGTGTCCGGCGCTACCGGTGCGTCTCTCAGCAGCATTCAGCTTCTGGATCTGCCTGCCACCACCTCCGGCGTTGTGTACTATGGTTCTTCTGTGGCCAATACCACCAGCCAGTACGCCTATGCCAACTTGAGCCAGCTGCGCTTTGTCCCCAACAGCAATTTCACCGGCTCCGTCTCTATCCCCTACGTGGCCCTGAACAGCCGCGGTACTGCCATGGCCATGGGTCAGTTCTCCATTGGCGTGGTCAGCAGCGTGAAGAAATTCCGTGATGTTGCAACCACCACATGGTGCTACAAATATGTGACCGAGCTTTCCAGCGCTAATATCATCTCCGGCTACAGCAACGGCTCCTTCCAGGAGAAGAACACCATTACCTACGGCGCGGCGCTGAAGCTCATCATGCTGGCAGCCGGTTACGGCGAGCAGGCTCCCACCGTAAAGGGCAGCACCTTCAGCGGCTATCTGGCCAAAGCCAAGGCTGACGGTCTGGTGACCGGCAACCCCAAGCTGAACGGCTCTATTACCCGGCTTCAGATCGCCCAGATCGCATCCAAGGCATTGAAGCTGTCCACCACCAACCTCTCCAATAAGAAGCCCTTCACGGACACCAACGACGTCTATGTGCAGGCGCTGAACGCAGCAGGCATTATTGAGGGCTACTTCTCCAACGGTACCAGCACCTACAAGCCCAACAGCACCCTGACCCGCGGTCAGGTCTCCGCCATTGTGTGGAGAATGCGGAACTACGAAAAGTAAGCCGCCGGGGTTTGTCCCGCCATTGCATCCGTTCCCGCCCCCGCCAGAACCGTCCTGTTTGGTATCTGCGGGCCAGTCAGCGGATCCTCCTTTTTCTGCGGCCGCCCTTCCGGCATCCGGCAGGGCAGCCTGACGAGGTTCAGCCGCATCATAACCGCATCGTACTGGAAAGGCTCCCATCCATACGGATGGGAGCCTCAGCGTGTCGAAAAAGTCTTTTCGCCCCGCTGAGCAAGTTTTCAGAACTTCATAAAAGTTCTGAAAACTTAGGATTTCAATGGCGCAGGACACCCTTCTTGGGTTTCCCGCGCACACCCTTCCTTACCGTTGCGGAGAATTTACCACTTTATCGACAGTCTCAGGCTCCCATCCATACGGATGGGAGCCTTTTTCATCAGCCGCCAAATGCGGGAATTTTCATGTGCTTTGGCTGGAAAGCCGCTTAGGGATATTCCCTTATACACTCTGGCAGGCAGAGAAGAAATCCCGGCATCCGGCAAAGCCCAGGCACTCCGCCAACTCAGCGCAGCGCACATCGTTATCGCTGACAGCGATCTCCTCCCCCGTGGGGAAGTAAGGCAGATCCAGCGTAATGGCATCCACCACATTACCGTAGGATGCGCCAGCCAGCGCTGCGGCGTTGTGGAGCTTTTCGCGGGCGGAAGGACTGCCGTTCATGGCCCGCTCCGTATATTTCAGCACCGCCGCAATGGCCTCCGTCAGCATCCCGGCGGTAAATTCGGTGCAGTCGGGATCCAGATAGGCCCGCGCCGCATGGGACAGGCTCTTCAGCCCACAGGTACGAACCTGCTCCGCCGTCAGCCCGGCGGTGAAATCCGCGTCCGTCACGGAGATCTCCGGCAGCAGATGGATGCTTTTCAGGACGATGGCCTGTCCCTCCTCCCCTTTCAGAATGGCAAAGGGGGAGTTCTGGGAACCGCTGGAGAAGTTCGTGGCGATGAGCACCAGCTTTGCCTTGGCACAGGCCGGGATCCGCGCGGGATCTGCGGCAGCGGCCGCCAGATCCAGATCAGGATCTCCATAAAGCGCCAGCAGCGCCTTGGCGGCGCTCATGGCGTTGTCTCCGCCTACGCCTACAATGACGTCCGGCTGAAACTCGTTAAGCTTGGGCAGCGCACTGCGGAGATCGGATACGGAGACCCGCTTTCCGATGGTAAAAAACTCCGCTGCCCGGATGCCCTGTCTGCGAAGCTGGTCGATAATCGGGGCTGTGACCCCGGCGCGGTACAGCTGCGGATCTGTCACCAGCAGCGCCCGGCTGCAATGGTAGATCTCCCCCAGTTCCCGCAGGGCCACCGGGGTACAGCCGCTTTTAAAGTAGACCTTCTTCGGAAGGTTCAGTGTCTGGACCACTATGCACCTCGCTTTCTCGTTGATAAAAAAACTGTGTTTACAGGAAAGAACAGCGCGTCGGAGAACACAGCAGCGTCTCTCCGTGTCTCACACGCCCAGCAGAGCGTCAGGCTGTCATTCCTTTCAGATGGAGAAGCAGGGGGCCGGTGCCGCAGCACCGGCCCCCTGCTTGAGTTTGGTTGTTGTATATGGTTATGGTGTATATGATTGTATATGGTTATCGGGTTTCTATGCGGCTGACTTAGTTGAAGCCACCGGTCTTGACCACGCCCAGATCGGCGCTGAGGCCCATGGGATATGCGGCGTGGGTGTCGGTGGGCAGGGTGACGGGGACTTCCCAGGTATCGCCGTACTTCTCGGCGTACTTCTTCTCGCCGTAGAAGGCCTTCAGGTAGCAGCCCTTCAGCTCGGCGATGGTGGGATAGACGGGGTTGCAGCCGGTGCAGGCATCGTGGAACGCCCACTCGGACATCTGATCCACAGCCGCCAGGAACTCGGCCTCCCACGCCTCGGCGCTCTTTTCGGGGTGCGCCTCCAGCAGCCAGTCCAGAATGGTTTCGGGGATGTCGAGGTCCTTCTTCAGCTGCTGGCAGGCCTTGATCCAGTTTTCAAAGGTCTGCTCGTCGGTCTTGCCCTTCACGCCAATCAGCTCGCCCAGCTCCACATAGCGCTCAAAGGCCTGGGGATACTTGTACTGGGAGAAGGTGCCCATCTTGTAGGGATGACGCTGGGCGTTAAAGCGGCAGACGAAGGGGAACAGCAGGGCGTTGGCGGTGCCGTGGGGGATATGGAACCAGCCGCCCAGCTTGTGGGACAGGGAGTGGTTGATGCCAAGGAAGGCATTGGCAAAGGCGATGCCGGCGATAGCGGAGGCGTTGGCCATCTTCTCGCGGGCCGTGGGATCGGGCTTCGCATCCCGGAAAGCGGAACGGTAGGCTCTGGGCAGGTAGTCGAACACCATCTTGGTGGCGTCGCGGCACATACCGTTGGTGTACTCGGTGGCGAAGGTGGAAACATAGGCTTCCACGGCGTGGGTCAGCACGTCGTAACCGGAGGCCTGGGTGGCTCTGGGCGGCAGCTTCATCATGTTGTCCGCGTCCACGATGGCCATTTCAGGCATCATCTCGTAGCCGATCAGAGGCCACTTCATGCCGGTATTGGCGTCGGAAATGATGGTGAAGGGCGTACACTCGGAGCCGGTACCGGCGGTGGTGGGGATGCAGACCAGTTTGGCCTTCTTGCCCATCTGGGGGAAGAAGCGGATACGCTTCCGGATATCCAGGAAGGTAGTGGCCATGTCAAGGAACGCCTCTTCGGGATGCTCGTACATGATCCACATGATCTTGGCGGTGTCGATGGCGGAGCCGCCGCCCACAGCGATGATGACGTCCGGCTCAAACTCATGCATCTTGGGCAGGCCCTTCATGGCGTCCTGAATCTGGGGATCAACCCGGATGTCGAAGAACTCGGCAGTCTCAATGCCCATATCCCGCAGCTGGTTGATGATGGCATCGCAGGCGCCCAGCTGATACAGCGTGGAGTCGGTGATGATGAAGGCCCGCTTGAAGTTGTAGACCTCCTTCATTTCCCGCAGGGCAACGGGGGTGCAGCCGGTCTTGTAATAGACCTTCTTGGGCAGCTGGAGCCAGAGCATATTCTCCTTGCGGATGGTGACGTTCTTGATGTCCAGCAGCTGCTCATAGTTGGTGTTGCCCATGAAGGCGGAGTGGCCCACAGCGCCGGGCCCCAGAGTCAGGGAGGGAGCCAGGCCGAAGTTGTACAGGTCGCCGATGCCGCCAAAGGATGTGGGCTGGTTGATGAGGATGCGGCCAGCCTTCATCCGCAGGCCGAACTTGGTGATCTTCTCTTCCTCGGTAGGGTCGATGTACAGTGCTGCGGAGTGGCCTGCGCCGCCCTCCAGCACCAGCTTGTAGCAGATGTCGAAAGCCTCGTCCAGCGTCTCGGCCTTGTACATACCCAGCAGGGTGGTCAGCTTCTCGTTGGCCCACGCGCAGTCATGAGAGGTGTCGTTGGTCTCATAGATCAGAACCTTGGTGTCATAGGGAACCTCGATCCCGGCCATTTCAGCGAGGCGGCAGGCGGTCTGGCCAACAGCGGCGGGCTTGACGCCGTGGGTCTTGGAGTTGAAGAACACCTCGGCCACCTTGGCGGCCTCGTCATCGTTGAGGAAGTAGCAGCGGGCTTCCTTCAGCAGACGCTTGACCTCGTCATAGACGTTGGCGAGAACGGTGATATGCTGCTCGGAAGCGCAGATCATGCCGTTATCGAAGGTCTTGGAGTGGATGATGGACTCCACAGCCATCCGCAGGTCGGCGCTCTCGTCGATAACCACGTTGCAGTTGCCGGGGCCGACGCCGATGGCGGGGGTGCCGGAGGAGTAGGCCGCCTTCACCATACCGGAGCCGCCGGTGGCCATGATGAGATCCACGCTCTTCATCAGGGTGTCGGAGATCTCCAGAGAGGGAACGGAAATCCAGCTGATGACGTGCTCAGGCAGGCCCGCCTCAACGGCGGCGTCCCGCATGATCTTCGCCGCGGCGATGGAGCAGTTCACGGCGTGGGGATGGGGGGAGAGAATGATGGCGTTGCGGGTCTTCAGCGCCAGCATGATCTTGTAGATCGTGGTGGAGGTGGGGTTGGTAGTGGGGGTAATGGCGGCGATAACACCCTTAGGGGAGGCAATCTTTTTCACGCCATAGGCCTTGTCTTCGGAAATGACGCCGCAGGTCTTTTTGTTCCGCATATAGTTCCAGACATGCTCGGAAGCATATTGGTTCTTGGTAACTTTGTCCACGACAATGCCGTAGCCGGTTTCCTCGCAGGCCATTTTGGCCAGCGGGATCCGCATTTTGGACACCGCCATGGCGGTCTTTTCGCAGATGGCGTCCACCTGCTCCTGAGTAAAGGTGCTGTAGGCTTCCTGAGAGGCACGGATGATGGGAAGGGCTTCCTGCAGGGTCTCAACAGAGTTGATGGTCAGTGGGGTTGACATAGATGTTCCTCCTTCATTTTTGACCGTTTGTTGGGTAGGTTCCTTTCTCGTCCTTTGTTCTGCCATATCGGTAAGCGCTTAAGAGTTTGAATTGCGGCACTCTGCGTCCAGAGCTTTCCTCTGGTTTCAAAATGCGCCTTTCTCCCGCAAAAGTCAAGGGCAGGCAGCAGAGAAAAAAGTCTGTTGAATTCCTCCGCTCATATTTGTTTTTTTCCGGGTTCTGTTCCAATTTACCTGTTTTACGCAAAAATTCCTTTCAAAAGTCCGCAAAAAATTGCAGTCATTTTATACAGTGCGAAAGTGATAACTTTTTTGGCTGCTTTCTAACGTTTTATATTTGATTTATGTGTATTTTTAACTAATTTTCGTTAATTTTTTTGCAGCCCATGTTGTATCTGAAAAATGTCCTAAATATTTTGCCTGTTTTTGTCATATTCACCAAGTGGATTCGTCAAAGTCACCTGTAATCCTCTCCATTTCCCCCTCCGCAAGTCCCCCAGCCGGTCGGATGCGCCGCAGATGCCGCTCTGCCCGGCAGCGGCAGCGCCGGCTTTGAAGCGGCAGGAGAGCGTTTACTTTTGGGGCGCAAAAAAGGACGTCATCCTTGCGGATGACGTCCTTTTATCAGCTTGGGAAGCGCTTACTTCGCGGCCTTGGCAGCCTTGACAGCCTCGATCAGCATC
>ERZ838483.230-NODE-230-length-74397-cov-6.814385_pt1 | contig 74397 bp, 66 predicted proteins | sample MGYA00519939_ERZ838483 | MGnify/ENA primary metagenome ERZ838483 (study PRJEB31850, sample SAMEA3708836) | human gut metagenome | biome: human gut; feature: human-associated habitat; material: faeces | place: China | collected 2014 ...
ACGGAGGAAGATCCCACTCTGAAAGAGGTATAATACTGACAAAAGGGTATGTGCCTGTCGGCACATACCCTTTTACTTTATGGAGATACAGGCGGCGTTTTTAACGGTCGGGGGATCATGCTTTTTTGCAGTTCCTGAAAAGCGGATTCCCGCCCATGAACAAAGTCATTGCAAAGGGATCCGTACTCCCGGTATAGGCCGATCGTTAAGCGGCAATCAGAACAGCATCAGCAGCGTTCCCGCCACGATCCCCGCAAGACCCAGCGCGGATTTCTTCGTCAGCTTCTCGTGGAACACAAGATAGGAGAACAGCACCGTTACCAAAATACTCAGCTTGTCGATGGGGACTACCACGCTGGCAGGGCCGTCCTGCAACGCCCTGTAGTAGCAAAGCCAGCTGCCGCCGGTGGCGAGGCCGGACAGGCAGATGAAGCCCAATTCGTTTTGGGGGATGGCCTTCAGTTCTCCCTGCTTACCGGTGACGAACACCATGACCCACGACATCACCAGCACCACCGCCGTGCGAATGGCCGTCCCCAGATTGGACTCAATCCCGGAGATGCCGATTTTTCCAAGGATGGCCGTCAGACTGGCAAACACAGCCGAACCCAGCGCATACCACAGCCATGCGGCGCTTTTGGTTTCGCCGCTGCTCTGTTTTTTTTCGATCATCAGGAAGGTGCCGACGGCGATCAGCACCACGCCGATGCCTTTAGGGAGGCTGACGCCTTCCTGCAAAAAGATGGCCGCCAGAATGATGGTCAGCACCGTGCTGGATTTGTCAATGGGGACGACCTTGTTTACGTCCCCCAGCTGAAGCGCCTTGAAATAGCACAGCCAGCTTGCGCCGGTGGCGAGGCCGGACAGCACCAGAAACAGCAGCGTCCGCCCGCCGATGGCCGGGATCGTCCCCTGAGAGCCGACGACGAACACCATCAGCCAGGAGAAAATCAGCACCACCGCCGTGCGGATGGCGGTAGCCACGGTAGAGTCCGTTTTTCGGATGCCGCATTTGGCAAGAATGGAGGTCAGGCCTGCAAACAGGGCCGAACCGAACGCAAACAGAATCCACATGAATGATCGCTCCTCTTTCCCATCAATTCACAGGGGAATATAACCGACGCTCCGCGCTCAGAACGGTCTGCGGCAACCTGGCTTCGCTTTTTCGACAGTGCTTCTTGCAGATGGAAACCGTATAGCCGTTCCACTCCAGACCGCTCCGCTCCATGGCGGCAAGACCGGCGTCATCCTCGATAATCAGTATTTTAGACAGAATGCTGCCTCTTTGCAAGAGGCGGCATAAAAATTGTGTGCAGGACACTGCTTTTGAATGGCCATGGACAGCAGCGCCCACAAGAATCCAAAATCATTATAACACAACGGAAAACGGGTGATTAAACAGTTCTCAGGACGAAACATAGAAGGCATTGTCGGTCTTCTGCGTGTCGAGAATATAGACGAGAGCTTTGCTTACAGTTCCTCGGATTGGCTTGATTTTAGCAACTGCCATATCTCACCCTGCCTTTCTTTCAGCTCTGCAACATCATCCGCATATGGTAGCAGGACATCTCCGTGAAAAAAGCGGATATTAAATTATGAAGCATAAGTATAGGGACATCCTCGCTGTATCATGGAGGATGTCCTTTTCGTTTTGCCTGCCGAGCTGCACACGTTTATGCTGGTTCATATAGGGTATCGCAGAAGTATCCGGCACCATTTCGGCACCATAGCATTCAAAAATCGAATACAATATGCGAACGATTGGTCACAAAAAATATCCGTCCATATTCCGATGCGGAAGACTGCAATCCGTGTAAAAGCAAAAAGAACCCGCTGAAACACTTGATTTCAGCGGGTTGGCGGAGATGGAGAGATTCGAACTCTCGCGGGCTTTTACACCCCTACTGCATTTCGAGTGCAGACCCTTCAGCCGCTTGGGTACATCTCCGAATGAAAAATATTCAGTTTCAATGCATGGATAACATGATTTCGAGGGCGATGGAGGGAAGATTTTTGACTCTCATCTTCTCAAATCGTCTTATATCTTCTCTCCATCAACCCCTGTAATACCAAGGTTTTTACGCTTTCCCGCATAATTCCGTGCAACTTCTTATAACTTCACTTTTCCGGGTTTTACTGCAATTTTACTGCATGACTGCACGGATTTTTCAGCGCCAGAACAACAGGCCGAAACAAATTGGCCATGCTCACAGTATACAGCAAGCATTCCTAAAAGTAAAGCCTACTTTACAGACTTATCTTTTCTGTGAGTACGCTCTTTCTTGGTGTCAAGCTGCTTTTCCGGAAGTATCTCATTGTGGTAAGTCTGCAAGACCACTCTGATCCTATCTAGGCGCACATCGACATACTGTGCCGTTGTTGCTTCCAAATTTGTTGATATGCCGAGTTGGATGCCGACGCCTTTTAGACTATGTCCAAGGATTTTTCCCACAGTATAAAAATCACCGGTGAGCTGGTGCATATTCGTTGCTGCCGTGTGTCGAAGATCGTGGAAACGGATGTGTGCCATCCCTGATCGTCTTAGCATCTGCGAAAAATCAGCAGATATGCACAATGCCTGCGACCAGTGTTCTGCCGTGTGTTACGCAGAGACCGGTGCTTTTACCGGCGTACCGCGGTATATGTGCGCCAGAACACGGGCATATCTGAAACAGGCGCAGGCGTGGTTGGCAGCGCATCCGGCAGAAAAAGAGATGTAAGAACTGCGTTGGAAAGCACAAAGCAAAATTGGGAGGGAAACATGAAGGTTTCAAAGGAATTCATTCTGCGGGAGATTGCCGGGGAACATATTCTGGTTCCCATCGGAACCGCGGCGGCCAACTTCAACGGCCTGATCAGCATGAACGAGGTAGGGCGGTTCCTCTTTGATCTGTTGGCAGAGGAGCGTACCCCGCAGGAACTGGCGGACTGCGCCTGCGGCGAATATGACGTTCCGCCGGAAACGGCTCTACAAGATGTGGAGAACTTTTTGCAGCAGCTGCGGGAAATCGGTGCAATGCTGGAAGCGTAAAGGATCGTGGGCATATGTCGATTTTAGTGTCCGGCGGCGCCGGATATGTGGGCAGCCATGCCTGCGTGGAGCCGATAGAAGCGGGATACGATGTGATCGTAGCGGACAATCTGGTGAATGCCAGCCGGGAGGCGGTGCGCCGGGTGGAGCAGATCACGGGAAAGGCGATCCCCTTTGTGCAGGCGGATCTGTGTGATCCGGCGGCGGTAGAGGAAATTTTTGAGCAATTCCCCTCCATTGACGCTGTAATGCACTTCGCGGCGCTGAAAGCGGTAGGGGAAAGCGTGCGGAAACCGCTGGAGTACTATGCCAACAATCTGGGCAGCACGCTGGTGCTGCTGGAGGGAATGCGGACGCACGGCGTCAAAAAATTCGTGTTTTTCTCCTCCGCTACGGTATACGGCGATCCGGCTTCCGTCCCGATCCGGGAGGACGCGCTGCTTTCCGCCACGAATCCCTACGGATATACCAAACTCTTTATCGAGCAGATCCTGACGGACTGCTGCAAGGCAGACCCGGAGCTGCGGGTCGCGCTGCTCCGCTATTTCAACCCCATTGGCGCGCACCCGTCGGGACTGATCGGGGAGGATCCCAACGGCATTCCCGGCGCAGCCGGCAGGGTATGGTAAAAAAAGGCCGCTGCGCCACAGTCTGGAAGCGCTTATTGAACGGCGGAAACAGAAAATCAGTGACTTTTTGATAAAATCATAAAGAAAAATGATGATGTTTTGTGAGGCCACGTTCCATCTCGCAAAAGCGGGGGGCAATATTCGTAAAAATGGACAAATATCAATTTATTTGATTGCACTCTCAATACATTTCATTTCCGTTCGGTTATCAGAATTGTTATAATTGTGGCAAAGTAAAAAGTCGTTTTTGGGAGTATTTAATCGGTTAAGGGAAAGATACCGGGCTGATCCTGAAACATGACTGTACGGAGCAGCTTCAGAAATTGCCGGATCATTTCCTTCTTGCGGGTATCCGGGTGATAGACCGCAACGATCCTTCGGGTATCCGGGATTCCCTGCATGGTGCAGTAGACGATTTTGGATCCCAGCTGTTCCGCCTGCATACTTAAAAAGACCGGGCTGGTAAAGAGATACCCCATGTTCTGCGATACCAGCATGGCGGCCGTCTGCATGGAGCTGACGGTAATCACGGATTTCGGCTGGATATCAAAATGCTCCAGCGCCTGATTGGTAATGCCGCCGAGGTCGTTGGCGGAGGACGGCATGATCAGCGGCAGCCCCTGAAGCTGCTGGGGCGTGATCTCATATGGGTTCTTGTAGGAATTCCCCGCATAGACCCAGGGGGGAGCCAGATGGAATTTTCTGGGAACGATCAGCAGGAGCTGTTCCAGGGCCAGCTTTTCGGAAACGTCCTGCGTCCCCACGGGCATCCCGCCGATGACAACATCCGCATCGTCTGCGCGCAGGCTTTGCAGCAGCAGCTCGTCCCCCTGCTCAATGAGATTGATCCGCACATCGGGATAGATCTCGTGGAAAAGCGGCAGCAGCTGCGGCATCCACGCGGCGCTGTGCATCAGGCCGATGCCGACGTTGAGGGTTTCTTCCGGGTGCGCCATCTGCTGAAGCTTGGCGGACAGCCGCGTTTCGATCTGACGGATCTTTTTCAGCTCCTCAATGCACAGCGCACCGGCCGGCGTCGGCAGAATCGGCGTTTTTGAGCGGTCAAACAGCTTGACGCCCAGTTCGGCTTCTACCCGGTTGAGATACATGGTCAGTGTGGACTGCGCCACAAACAGCCGCTTGGCTGCGCGGGTCAGATTCTGTTCTTTTGCAATGGCAAAGATATAATCCATTTTGTCAATGATCATGACAGCGCCCCCTTTTGTGAAGATCATAGCTCAACTATAGATGTTATTGGAAATTCATCGAAAAGGCAAGCAAAAAATGAAAAAAAGCGAGGAATTATCAATGGATACGGGTGCATATCTGAACTCTGTTTTCGGATTGAAGGGGAAAGTCATTCTGATAACGGGTGCGGCCGGCGGCATCGGCAATGCGATCAGCCGCGGGCTGGCGGCTGCCGGAGGTACGGTGGCTCTGTGCGGCCGGAATCTGGAAAAGTGCAGAGCGCTGATGGATGAGATCACCGCATCCGGTGGAACCGCTTCGGCACACCGGCTGGATGTTGCCGATCTGGACAGCATCCACGCCTGCGTAGACGAGGTGGCGGCGCAGTACGGAAAGATCGACGTGCTGTTCAATATCGCGGGGATCAATAAGCGGGAGGGGCTTCTGGATGTGACGCCCGAAACCTACGACCGCATTATGGATACCAATCTCAAGGGGCTGTTCTTTGTCAGTCAGGCAGTGGCGCGGGAAATGTACCGGTACAAGTCCGGGAATATCGTAAATATCGGCTCCCACAACGACACCGGGATGCTGGGCGGCTGCTCCGTCTACGGCGCATCCAAAAGCGGCGTCGTGGCGCTGACCCGTTCCATGGCGGTGGAATTTGCCCAGTACGGCATCCGCTGCAATGCGATCAGTCCGGGACATATCCTCACGGATCTGACACAGGTCACATGGGATCATCCCACCCGCGCAGATTATCTGCGGGAACGGATCGCCATGGGCCGTCCCGGCAAGCCGGATGAACTGGTGGGCATGGCCATCATGCTGGCATCCGACGCCTCCACATACATGACAGGACAGGCCTACCATGTGGACGGCGGCTGTCTCTGCGGCGGAAAGCCGTGGGAATACGACACGCAGTACTGAGGAAAAACCTGTGTGCGGAACTGCTTCGCGCATGACCGCACATATGTTTTCAATATTTTAATTATTTTTCAATGAAACCATTCAAAGAGGGGGGAATCATTCCGATCCGGGCATGGGTCGGTCTTACACGGACACATGAAATGATATGTGTATTCTGAAACAAAAAGAAAGGGAGATCACAAATGTCTGCAACTGGATTTCTGATTCTTCTGATCGTGACCATCGCTCTGCTGATGGTGCTGATCATGAAGGTCAAACTTCACCCCACATTCGCACTGTTCGCCAGCGCCCTGTTCATGGGTCTGGTTCTTGGCCGTTTTGAGCCGGAGGGCTTCTCCTTCACGGAAGTCCTGAGCCTGATTACCTCCGGCTTCGGCGGCACTCTCGGCAGCATGGGTATTCCCATCATGCTGGGCGCTATTCTGGCTATGGGCGTGCAGGATACCGGCGCCGCCAAAGCCATTGCCAACTTCTTCATCAAGCTGTTCCGCGGCAAGAATCTGGAGCTGGCTCCCGCACTGACCGCTTACATCGTCTCCATTCCCGTGTTCGGCGATATCACCACCATCCTGACCTCCAACATTGCCAACGTGCTATCCAAGCGTAAGCACATCTCCATGGGCAAGATGGCCGCTTTCACCCAGACCGGCCTGAACCTGACCCATGCCATGGTTCCCCCTACGCCCGGTATTCTGGCTGTCTCCATCCTGCTGGGTGCTGATCTGGGTCTGGTTATCGGCTGGGGCGTTGTGATCTCTCTGATCGCCTTCCTGCTGACCTGGCTGGTTCTGCGTAAGTGGACCGACAAGGAGTTCATTGAGCCGGTTCCCGAAGTTGTGTCTGAGATCGAGGAGACCTCTTCCAACGATGTGAAGGACATTCTCATCACCGGCGACGATATCCCCGGCACCTTCGCTTCCTTCCTGACCATCCTGATCCCCGTGGTTCTCATTGCCGGCAGCTCCTTCCTGAAGATGGCTGTCACTGAGGATTCCGCCCTCTACGGCTGGGCCAACATCTTTGGCGACAAGATTGTGGCTCTGGGTCTGGGCGTGATCTACACCATGCTGCTGGGCGCCTTCCACAAGGCTTCCGTCCGCAAGAGCAACAAGGACGTTAGCGGCAATGATCCCGAATGCTTCCGCGAGGTCGTTCTCAACAGCTGGATTGCCCGCGGTCTGGCAGTGGCTCTGCCCGCACTGCTGATCACCGGCATGGGCGGCGCACTGGCTTCCGTCATCAAGGCTGCTCCCGCTATCAACGATCTGGCCGGCCTCATCGAGCAGTCCGGCGTTCCCGGCCTGCTGATCCCCTTCCTGATCGGCGCGATCATGTTCACCGCTGTTGGTTCCATGACCACGGGCGGCATGACGGCTGCCGGCGTTGTCGGCCCCATGATGGGCGCTCTGGGCCTGACTCCCGTTGCCACGGTTCTGGCTATTGGTGCAGGCACGATGATCTTCAACCACGTCAACAACTCCGGCTTCTGGGTCATCAGCCGTTTCTTCAACCTCGATCTGAAGCAGGGCCTGAAGTACATCACCCTGCCCGATGCAGTCTCCGGCGTGTTCTGCTTTGTTCTGATCTGCGCTGCCGCTGCCGTGGGCCTGTTCTGATTGCATACAGTTTGTAGCAGTCATCGTTCTTACCTGTAAAGAAGCGGTCTGCTGCTTGCTGTATGGCAGGCGGCAGACTGCTTTGCAATTTTAAACTTTAGAGTTCCAAGTATGGAGGAAAAATCCCTATGATTCAGAAAAGCCATGATGATCGGATGCTGTGGGCGCAGTTTGATGCGCTGGAAATGGGCAGCGGCTGGGAGGATACGGATATCCTGAAGCCCCAGATCATGATCGAAAGCGTGTATGGTGACTCCCATCCCGGCAGCACCCACCTCAACCAGATGGTGGAGCAGGCGGTGTACGGCGTCTATCAGACCGGCGGCAAGCCCGCCAAGTATTATGCCACGGATATCTGCGACGGCTGCGCGCAGGGTCACGACGGCATGAACGTTGTTCTGGCTTCCCGCGAAGCCATTGCCAACATGGTGGAAGTCCACGCGTCTGCCGTGCCCTGGGACGGCATGATCCTCGCTTCCAGCTGCGATAAGTCCATCCCCGCACACCTGAAGGCTGCCGCCCGTATGGACATCCCCACGATCTTCATGCCCGGCGGTTCCATGCGTCCCGGTCCCAATATGACCACCTCTCTGGTTGCCGGCGATATCTCCCTGCGTCAGAAGCGCAAGGACGCCATCACCGAGCAGGAAGTGCGGGACTATAAGCTCACCGGCTGCCCCTCTGTGGGCGCCTGCACCTTCCTTGGCACCGCTTCCACCATGCAGTGCATGGCAGAGGCTCTGGGCATGACGCTGCCCGGCGCTGCACTGGTGCCTGCTACCATGCGGGACATTTTGCAGTATGCCCGCTATGCCGGCCGGAAGATCATGGAGCTGGTGGAGAAGAACATCACGGCCTCCCAGATCATGACGCCTGCGGCTTTCCGCAACGCCATCATCGTTCACAGCGCCATCGGCGGTTCCACCAACGCCACCATTCATCTGCCCTCCATCGCCAGAGAGCTGGGGTATGATCTCCCCATTGAGCTGTTTGACGAGATCAACCATCAGGTGCCGCATCTGGGCAACATCAATCCCTCCGGCACGCAGCTGACGGAATCCTTCTGGTTCGCCGGCGGCATTCCCATGGTGCAGTGGATGCTGCGGGATATGCTGGATCTGGACGTGATGACCGTCACCGGCAAGACGCTGGGTGAAAATCTGGAGGATCTGCATAAGGACAACTGGTTCGAGCGCAATCTGGGCTACCTGCACAACTATGGCCTGGAGCGCGATCAGGTGATCTTCCCCGTGGAAAAGGCTCCCGAAAAAGGCTCTGTGGCGATCCTGAAGGGCAATATTGCCCCCGAAGGCAGCGTGCTGAAGTATTCCGCCTGCGCCATGAATCAGCGCGAGGTCGTCAATGCCAAGGCCCGCGTGTTCAACCACGAGGAGGATGCCCACGATGCCGTGGTCAACAATGAGATCAATCCCGGCGAGATCATCATTATCCGCTATGAAGGCCCCCGCGGCTGCGGTATGCCTGAGATGCTGATGACCACCGAGGCCATTGTCTGCGACGAGCGGATCAACGGCTCTGTGGCGCTCATCACGGACGGCCGTTTTTCCGGTGCGACCCGCGGCGCGGCCATTGGCCACGTCAGCCCCGAAGCTGCCGCAGGCGGCCCCATCGCCTTCATCGAGGACGGCGACCTGATCTCCTACAGCGTTGAGAACCGGACGATCAACCTCACCGGCATCCATGGCGTTCCCTGCTCCGTTGAGGAGGCGAGCAAGGTGCTGGCCGAGCGTGCCAAGGCCGGTATCTTGCCCCGCGAGCCGCGAAAGGGCTTCTACAAGCTCTACACCGACCACGCCCTGTCCGCTATGAAGGGCGCCGGTTTGGAATAAGGCAGGCTGCGGCTTTGAACCCGGATACGGTTCTTTCTACTGCCGCAGGCAAAAAGTCTGTACAACCGACGCATGATCGTGTATAATAATATTCTATTCTTTTTGATCGTTTAATAGGAGTGATTTATTATGAATATGCCGACAATGGAAAGCGTCAGCCGTTTTAAGGCAGCTATGGATTCTGACCGGGGCGCGTTAGGCCCCTTCATGATCTGCACGGATCCCGCCATGGTGGAAGCCGCCGGCCGCGCAGGCTATGACTTCGTGCTGCTGGATATGGAACACGGCACCACCACCTTCCAGACCCTGCCCAACCTGATCCGCGCCGCCAATGTGAGCGGTGTCTGCCCGGTCGTCCGTGTCCCCAGAGGGACGGACATCTGGATCGATCAGGCACTGGACGTGGGCGCAGGCGCCGTCATGATCCCTCAGATTGACACCGCCGAGCAGGCACGGGCGGCCGTGTCCGCCGCCAAGTTCTCCCCTGTGGGAACCCGCGGTACCTGCCGCTTTGTCCGTTCCGCCGGTTTCGGTGATGTTCCCGGCAGCGAATACTTCTCCAAGGCGCAGGATACCGCTGTGATCCTGCAGGCCGAGGGCAAGAAGGCCATTGAGAATCTGGACGAGATTCTGGACGTTCCCGGCATCGACGTTGTGTTTGTCGGCCCCTATGATCTGTCCAGCTCTCTGGGCCATGTGGGCGAGATCGACCACCCGGAAGTGGTTGCCGCCATCAAGGAGATCATTGCCAAGGCCAGCGCCAAGGGCGTAAAGATCGGCTGCTTTGCCGATACCGTGGAAGGCGGCAAGAAGTGGCGTGATCTGGGTGTGAAGTTCATCGGCTACGGCTGCGATACCTACATCTTCATGCAGGCTGCCAAGGCGGATGTCGCCGCGTTTGCGAAGTAATTCCACATTGTACGTATCATAGAGAAAGCCCCTGAAATCAATGGTTCATGTACATAGGTACACAATGTGACCTATGGGGCGGACCGGACGTTACAGGGCAAGCAAAAAATAAGTCGAGGGAAATTCCCTCGACTTATTTTTTCTTTGATCCCAAGTTTATTTGAGCGTCACATTTCAATTGGATGCGCAGACTTGATATGGGATATAACATTAGATGAAAACTCAGCTCTCTGCCTTTTCATTGGCAGAGGGCCGTTTTTTGCTTAACAGTCATTGAGCATACAAGGACAGCAAGAATTAGGGCAACCCATTGGCACACCGTTTGTGATGGAAGAACCAAACATGGATGCAGTAAGGTTTCCATCTGCCGGAGGGCGTTCAAACAGAAAAAGTGGAATGCAAATGGCCTACCCATCACCGTAACAACACTATGCCCGCTGGTTGGCGGGACTGTATACGGGGCGTTGAAAACGGTACACACAAAATCTGGACGGAGTTTCTTATATAAAGAAAATCCACCTGATTCCAAGTGAACTCGTTCAGCTCCTTCTGGATCGAGCCCACTATCCATGCCAAACGGAGAATAATCCCCCCGGACTATCTGAGTATCGATCCAGGATGTGCCGCATTGCCGCTTCATCCAGCCGCTTGGTTGTGTCCGATACCATAAAAATACCTCCCGCCGCGCCAATGCGGAGAACGACGGGAGGTGGTGTTGCGGTCACATCTGCACCCATCGTCAGCTGTTCGCCCATCCTATCTTCCACTAACTGATTTCGGATGTACTCCTCTATTTTCTTCGCATTCTTTCCTACGGTGTCTACATAGTATCCCCGACACCAAAATTCGCGGTTTCTATACTTGTACTTCAGATTTGGGAATTGCTCGTAAATCATCAGTGAGCTTTTGCCTTTCAGGTATCCCACAAAGCTCGAAACCGCAATTTTGGGTGGGATCTCAAGAAGCATATGTATGTGATCTGGACACACCTCCGCTTCTATAATCGCCACCCTTTTCCATTCGCACAACTGCCGCAGGATTTTTCCTATCTCTCTGCGTTTTTCGTCGAAGAATACTTTGCGCCGTTATTTCGGCGCAAATGCTGAAATCGTGGCGGGAATATCTTGACTTTATGCGGATGATATGCTAAAATTTTTCCGATTTTTAGGTGGCTGTCTGCGGGTGGTCCGCCGGGAAATCCATTAGAATTTAACAGATCGGAGATACATATTATGGAAAGAATCAAGACTCTCGAGACTCGTAGCCTGTGCGACAGCGCCAAGAACGGCGGCTGCGGTGAGTGCCAGACCTCCTGCCAGTCTGCCTGCAAGACCAGCTGCGGCGTGGCAAACCAGAAGTGCGAGAACACCAACAAGTAATCAATCGCAATTTTCAAAAAGCTGCCGCCTGTTCAGGCGGCACTTTTTCTGTATGAGGAGAACGGAAGAATGGTACATCAGTATCAACTGAACGGCTACAACATCGTGCTGGACACCTGCTCCGGCGCCATTCATGTAGTGGATGAGGTAGCCTATGACATCATTGCGCTTTACCCGGATCACACGGCGGATGAGATCGTAACGGCGATGATGGAGAAATACGGCGCACGCGAGGATGTGACGGAGCAGGATCTGCGGGACTGCATTGATGACGTGGAGGCGCTGAAGCAGGCCGGGAAGCTCTATACCCCCGACACCTTCGCGGACATGGCTGGCACGTTCAAGGAGCGCTCCGGCGATGTGGTGAAGGCGCTGTGCCTGCATGTGGCGCACACCTGCAACCTGAACTGTTCCTACTGCTTCGCCAGTCAGGGCAAGTATCACGGTGACCGCGCGCTGATGAGCTTTGAGGTTGGTAAGCAGGCGCTGGACTTCCTGATGGATCACTCCGGCAGCCGCACCAATCTGGAGGTGGACTTCTTCGGCGGTGAGCCGCTGATGAACTGGGACGTGGTGAAGCAGTTGGTGGAGTATGCCCGCAGTGTGGAAAAGGAGCGGGGCAAAAATTTCCGCTTTACGCTGACCACAAACGGTATGCTCATCGATGATGACGTGATCGACTTCGCCAACCGGGAAATGAGCAATGTGGTGCTGTCGCTGGATGGCCGCAAGGAAATCCATGACCGGCTGCGGGTGGATTATGCGGGCAACGGCAGCTACGAGCGCATCGTGCCCAAGTTCCAGAAACTGGTAAAGGCCAGAGGCAACAAGAACTATTATATGCGCGGCACCTTTACCCATGCCAATCCGGACTTTACGAAGGACCTGTTCCACATGGCGGATCTGGGCTTCACCGAGCTGAGCATGGAGCCGGTGGTGTGCGCGCCGGAGGATCCCGCCGCACTGACGGCGGAGGATCTGGAGATCGTGAAGGACCAGTACGAACTGCTGGCCAAGGATATGCTGCGCCGGGAAAAGGAAGGCAAGCCCATCACCTTCTATCACTATATGCTGGATCTGACGGGCGGCCCCTGCATTTACAAGCGAATCTCCGGCTGCGGCTCCGGCACGGAGTATATGGCCGTGACCCCTTGGGGCGATCTGTATCCCTGCCATCAGTTCGTGGGCGAGGAAGCCTACAAGCTGGGCGACATCTGGAACGGCGTGACCAATACGGCCCTGCGGGAGGAATTCCGCTCCTGCAACGCCTACGCCCGGCCGGAGTGCAATGACTGCTGGGCGAGATTCTACTGCTCCGGCGGCTGCGCGGCCAACGCCTTCCACGCTACGGGTTCCATCCGCGGCGTTTACGAGGCGGGCTGCGAATTGTTCCGCAAGCGTATTGAATGTGCCATCATGATGAAGGTGGCGGAAGATTCTGCCAAGGCCGACAGCTGATGGAAACGCCTATTGCTGATTTTGTCCGGCGGTACGCAGATTCCGGGATGATCCGGGCGCATATGCCCGGCCACAAGGGAAAACCCCTTCTGGGCTGCGAGGCGCTGGACATCACCGAGATCCAAGGTGCGGACAGCCTGTATGAAGCGGAAGGCATCATCCGGCGCAGTGAGTCCTATGCCGGGGAGCTGTTCGGCTCTGGCCGGACGGTGTACTCCACGGAGGGGTCCAGCCAGTGCATCCGGGCGATGCTGTATCTGGCGCTGACCTGCGGAAACGGGTCCCGGACGGTGGTGGCGGCCCGAAACGTACACCGGGCGTTTGTATATGCGGCGGCCCTGCTGGATTTTGAGATCGTCTGGCTGTGGCCGGAGCGCAGCACGTCTCTCTGCGGCTGCCCGGTATCGCCGGACACATTGGAGCGGACGCTGGCGGAGATGCCTGCACCGCCGGCGGCGGTCTATCTCACCAGCCCGGACTATCTGGGCGGCATGGCGGATATTTCCGCTCTGGCAGAGGTGTGCCGGAAACACGGTACGCTGCTGGCGGTGGACAACGCCCACGGCGCCTATCTGCAGTTTCTGGAACCCTCCTGTCACCCGCTGGATTTGGGCGCAGACCTGTGCTGCGATTCGGCGCACAAGACACTGCCGGTGCTGACCGGCGGCGCGTATCTGCACATCAGCCGTGCGGCTCCGGCATCTCTCCGGGAGAGTGCGAAAACAGCAATGGCCATGTTTGGCTCCACCAGTCCGTCCTACCTGACGCTGGCGTCGTTAGATCTGTGCAACCGCTATCTGGCGGATGGATATCAGAATCGCCTGCGGGAGATGTGCGGACGTCTGGAGAAAGCGCGGAAGGCGCTGACGGCTGCCGGTTGGCAGATAGAGCCATCGGACCCGCTGCGGCTGACCGTCCGGGCCCCAGCCGGGATGACCGGCGGGCAGTTGGCGAACCGTCTGCGGGAGAACGGCGTGGAATGTGAATACGCCGATCCGGACGTTCTGGTGCTGATGCTGACGCCGGAGAATCGTGCGGCGGATATCGAGCGGCTTGTGTATGCCATAGGAACAAATGATGCCGTTTATACGCCGCAGCCGTCGCTGCCGCTGGCCCATGGAGAGCGGGTATGTTCCGTGCGTGCGGCGCTGTTTGCCCCACGGGAAACCGTACCGGCGGCGCAGTCATTGGGCCGGGTCTGCGGCGCCCCTACCGTGGGGTGCCCGCCTGCGATCCCCATTGCGGTGTCCGGTGAGCGAATCGGCCCGGAAGCGCTGGAGTTGTTCCGGCGGTATGGCGTGGAGCAGGTGGAAATCCTGCGCTGAAAACGGTTTTGAGAAAAGCAAGACCGGCAAATCTGAACACTGACAAACCGTAGACCCGGCAAATGCTGCCGGGCCTGCGGTTTGTTTTTTTGCTGTATGCATTCGGCGTGTGAACTGTGGGGGCTTCTGCCAGCGACGCGTTTTTGGGATGGCCTTCTGTCGATGAGGGAAAATAAGACGCCCGCTGTTATAGTATCATTGACGATCTGGACGCTTTTTCCGAAAAGCAAGGTCTGTTCGGAAGATGCAGATAACTCGGCTGAAAGGAGGGTAGCTCGAATGAAAATCTTTTGTCTCAAGGGTGTGCCGCCTTAGCTTCGGCAGCAGTCCCCATAATCATTCCAACGAAAGGAGGCAAACGCCGCCATCTCCAACATCGAAGTGACGGACGGCAACATCAAGTCTTTTGAGCGGACTGCCAGCAAATACGGTCTGGACTTTGCGCTCAAGAAGGACGTTTCCGTAGAACCGCCCAGCTATTGCGTTGCATGGTTTACGTCTGTGAGAACACCGAGGATCAGCCCTGTACAATCAAGTGCAAAGTCTATCATTTCCTGTACGTCCGGATATAAAATAGGATGACGATCTGTTAGGTTTTCGTTGCTCAATATACGCTGTTCATTGTTGTGGGCATAGAGCTTGTTCCGCTGCATTCGGATACCATGCGGCGGCGCGGAGAGGAACTGTCCAAGCTGTTCAAGCGGCTTTATGAGGACAATGTGCTGGGGCGGGTGACCGATGAGCAGTACCGGATGCTGGCGGGCGATTACACCGGCGAGCAGAAAGCGTTGGAGGAACAGATCCCCGAAAAGGAGGCCCGGCTGGAAAAGCTGAAAGCCGCCTCCGCCAACGTGAACACGTTCGTTGAGAAGGCGAAGCAGTACACCGCCATCGACGAGCTGACGCCGGAGCTGCTGCGGCTGTTCATCCAGCGGATCGAGGTAGGCGAGCGGACGGAGAAATACTCCCGCAGCTCCCACCAGAGCATCCGCATCGTCTACCGCGACATCGGCACGGTGGACAGTGCGATGGAGCAGGGCGAGGCGCAGCCGCGCATTGCGCCGCCCCTGAGTGAGGTATTCGAGCTTCCCGCATAATAAAAAAGCAGAGAAAAAACGCAAGAAGCGGACAGCAAACGCTGTCCGCCCCCTTGCAAGACACGGTGTCAACTTGTGTCCCTACGAACATTACCCGAACGATTTCAGGGGCTTTCGGCCTGATTGGGTGAGGCGGATTGCGGACGGTTTGCCTGCTGCCGGACAGAGGATCCCACAGCTGGGATCGGATTTTCCTGCGGGGTTGCAAGATTGATTTTTCCTCATGCGTCTGATACGATGGGAAGCGCCGCGTGTCACTGAACGGCGTGCGTTTTGCGCCTTGTAACTGCCTTAATATGAAATAAAACGCGATGCACATGGGCGGACAGGAACTTCCTGTCCGCCCATGTGCGTTTCAGTGCTTTGCGGAGTTTGAAAGCTTACAGAGTAAGGAGAGAAGAAAATGGACGCAGGCAATACAGAACGCCAGATCACGGAGGAACAGATCCGCCGATTTGCCGAGAACCTGAAGCGGCAGGAATACGGCGCGGGAACGATTGAAAACTATGTCCGCAGCATCAGGGCATTCAGCGTGTGGTGCCAAGGGCTTCCGGACAAGGCGGGGGTGCTGGCGTGGAAAGCGCACCTGATCGACTGCTACGCGCCGGCAAGCGTCAACGCCATGCTGGCCGGGATCAACTGCTTTTTCAAGTTTCTGGGATGGTCCGACTGCGCGGCGAAGCCGCTGCGGCTTCAGCGCCGCAGCTTTTCCATCCCGGAACGGGAGCTGAGCAGAGACGAATACCTCCGCCTGATCCAAACGGCCCGCGCATCCGGGAACGAACGGCTTGCCCTTGTCATGGAGACCATCTGCGCCACGGGCATCCGGGTGGGGGAAGTCGGGTATATAACCGTGGAGGCGGCGCAGGCAGGCCGGACTGAAATTTACCTGAAAGGGAAGATCCGCACGATCCTGATTCCCCGGAAGCTCTGCGGGAAGCTGCTGCGCTATGCCCGCAGGCAGCGCACGGGATCGGGAAAAATCTTCCTGACAAGGCGGCGAAACCCGCTGAGCCGCGTCCAGATCTGGTCGGAGATGAAAAAGCTGTGCGCGGCGGCAGGCGTTATGGAGAGCAAGGTATTCCCCCATAATCTGCGGCATCTGTTTGCCCGGACGTACTATTCCCTCTACAAAGATATCGTGAAGCTGGCGGATCTTCTGGGCCACAGCTCAGTCAACACCACACGCATCTATCTCCTTACGGACGGCGCGGAGCATATCTGGCAGCTGGAGCGGATGAACCTGCTCTGTTAGACAAAATCATGCTTTTGTTACAAAGTAAGCGCCATCTGTGAATGCCTGAGCCGTATCAGCCATTTCATTTTAATGAAATTGTCTGAAAAAAGCAATGTTTTCCGCCTTGGCGCGTGCGAAATAAAGCCGATTCTCAAAAAATAGAAAATCGGCTTCTTTTTGTGCGTTATTTTTGGGAAAAAGCGGATATAGCAGCATCTATTTCCGTCGTTTTTTGACAAAGCGCTTCGCTCCTGCATTCAATCAATGCCGCGTGTATTTACAAAAGCATGATTTTGTAAACGCCCGCCCGCCGCATCGGCGCAGAACAGCGCCGTTTTCGGCGCGGCGGGAGGTGCCTTATGGCAGCGGACTACAAGCGCCCGGACGAGGCGGCCATGCAGCGGATTTTAGAGCGCTATCCTTACAGCCCGGAGGGGGCGATCATCCGTCTGGCGTGGCTTCAGGGGCTGAGCCGGAAGGAGTTGAACCAGCTGACGTGGGATCAGGTGGACTTTGCAAACCGGGTGCTGCTGCTGCCGGAGCGCACCGTCCCCATGGCAGAGCCGGTGGCGGAGTGCCTCCAAAAGCGCTGGACTCTGTACCATGAGCAGTCGGAGCGGGTCATCATCGCGGAGCGGGGGCGCAAGCCCATGACGCCGGAAAACGTGTCGCGGCTCGCAAAAATAGCGCTGGACTCCGAAAACCAGACCGTGAGCCTGATGGATCTGCGGCACGACTGGCTGCTGCGGCAGATCCGGGAAAACGGCTGGGCCTATGCCGCCAAAGTCAGCGGTCTGGCGGTTTCGTCCCTCCGCGGGCAGTTCGGCTCCGGCCTGCGGGGAAAGCAGGCGCGGCGGCCCACGGCGTCCGGCGGACAGGACGAAACCGAATACATCCTCTGGCGCATCGTGCAGCAGGAGGGCAGCTCCACTGCCGGACTGGCCATCTGGATGTGCTGGCGGGCGGGGATGCAGCCCGGCGAGATTGCCGCGCTGACGTGGGAGCAGGTGGATTTCGACCGGGAGGTTCTCCGCCTGCCGGACCGGGAGATCCCCATGGGCGCGCGGCTGAGCCGTCTGCTGCATGAAGCGTGGGAGCGGCAGAAGGCGCTGAACGAGCCAAAGGTGTTCGTAGCGCCGACGACGGGCCGTCCCATCGACCTTTCCAGAATTTCCGTGGTGTCCAGAACGGCCATGATCCGGGGCGGGCTGGAAAATTTCAGCCTGCGGGCGCTATGCACATGGGCGGCGGCGCAGAAAACCGGCGAACTCCTGACGGCGCAGGCGGAGCGGCAAGGTTCTCTGGTGCGGGAGGACGTCATGCGCCTGCTGAATGTTTCCGCCAACACGGCGTGGAGCTGCCTGAACCGTCTGGCGGAGAGCGGGCAGATGGAAAAGGTGGGCGTGCGGTACTATCCCAAGGGCCGCGTCGTCCCGCCGGAGGAGCAGCTGGCGGTTCTCCGGGGCTATCTGGCGGAGCATTCCATCGCCAGCCGGCAGGACTTTGTAAAGCTCCTGCACGTTACACCCCATCAGGCCACCAACATCCTGAAACACATGGTGGAGCGGGGGGAGCTGATCCGGGTGGGGAAGCGCTATCAGCTGCCGCAGGAGGCGCAGCCTGCCGAAAAATAAAATTACGATTGATGATTGTTTCATTATGGCCTATTTTCATAAAAATGCGGTTTTCTTGCACTTCTGTTACAGTCGGCCCAAACCCATTTACAACGGGAAAATGCCCTGCTAAAGTATGCCTTGCAAAGCAGATTTCCCCCTTTTCATTCCCGGTTTAGATATAGGGTAGGCTAGCCACGATATGTAAATCGGGGCCGGAAACGGAAAGCCTGTTTTGTAAAACAAACTCCCCCTACGGGAGAATCTGAAAGGAGGAAAACCCCATGAAGAAGTTCCTTTCTCTGGTTCTGGCTCTGGTAATGACCATGTCTCTGGTCACTGTCAGCTCCGGCGCCAAGGACTTCACCGACAACAGCAAGATCAACTACAAAGAAGCTGTTGACGTGATGTCCGCCGTGAAGGTCATCGACGGCTATGTCGAAGGTGACTTCCGTCCCGCAAACACCCTGACCCGCGGCGCTGCCGCCAAGATCATCTGCAACCTGATCCTTGGCCCCACCACCGCATCTGCTCTGGTGGCTGATGCTGCTCCTTACAAGGACGTGCCCACCACCAACACCTTCGCTGGCTACATTGCTTACTGCGCCAAGGAAGGCATCATCAGCGGCTACGCTGACGGCACCTTCCGTCCCGCTGCATCTCTGAGCGGCTATGCGTTCATGAAGATGCTGCTGGGCGCTCTGGGCTATGATGCTACCGCCGAGGGCTACACCGGCGCCAACTGGTCCATTCAGGTTGCCAAGCGCGCTCTGAACATCGAACTGGACGATGGCCTGACCGGCGAGTTCAACGGCGCCAAGGCTGTCACCCGTGAAGAGGCCTGCCTGTATGCCTTCAACACCCTGAAGGCTCCCATGGTGGAGTATGCCAACAACAACAACTCCGTCACCGTCAACGGCATCACCTTCACCAACAAGTCTGACGCCAAGGAAGTCACCACCGGCAACACCGACGGTCTGGCTGCTTCCATCGCCGATCCCGACACCCTGCAGTTCACCGAGAAGTACTTCCCCAAGCTGACTGTTGGTGCTGATAAGGCTGACGATTACGGCCGTCCCGCCCACCAGTGGAAGTATGACAAGAAGAGCGTCGGCACCTATGCTGATACCGCGAAGCTGGTCTACACCACCGGCGTGAAGGGCACCGATCTGGCTGACGATCTGGACGATGCCGACCTGAAGGTTGGCAAGACCATCGAAGTTGTCCGCAACGGCAATCTGGACGAGAACGGCGATGCCAAGACTGTCACCATCGGTGACGCTCTGAAGTCCAAGACTGAAATCGGCGGCAACGGCGTTGTTCTGGAGATCTACTCCAACTCCACCGACAGCAAGGGCAACGATGTTGCTGACCGCGTGGTCGCCATCGTGACTTATCTGACCAAGGTTGAGAAGGTCACCAAGGACAAGACTTCCACCAAGAAGACCGACGAAAGCGCTCTGACTCTGTCCTACAAGGATACCAAGGGCAACCCCGTGACTCTGACCGTTGGCGCTGAGGACGATGTCGATAACTTCGACGCAGTCTACAGCAAGGTTAAGAAGGACGATTATGTCCTGATCGTTCCCAAGAACGACAACAGCAAGTCCAAGGAAGTCCTGAGCATCGCCGTGCCCGAGAGCGTCACCGGCAAGGTCACCAAGGTCAACACCAGCAAGGGTACCGTCACTGTTGATGGCACCACCTATGATGTGGCCAAGGTTATGGGCGACAACACCTTCGAGGTCAAGAAGACTGAGCAGACCATCTACTTCGACAACTATGGCTATGCCATCGGCGGCGATGATACGGTCTCCGGCAGCAGCGACGTTGTGTATCTGGTCACTGTGTATGATGACACCGACAAGTACGGCGATCACACCTACTATGCTCAGATCGTCACCGCTGACGGCGAGATTCAGGAGATCGAGACCAACAAGGCTCAGTATCAGAAGTACACTGCAAAAGACGACACGACGGGAGTCGTTACGACTAAGCAGGGCGCTTACACCTATATCACCAATGACGATGACGAGGCTGAGTTTACCAAGGCTACCGACAAGCAGGCTACTAAGATTACGGACAGCGAGATCAAGGCATCTGCTGCCAAGGTTGCCGGCCACTACTTTGCTGATGAGGTCACGTTTGTGTACATCAACAAGTCCGGCGCTAAGCTGAAGGTCACCACCGCCAACGGCATCCAGAAGACCGACAAGGTTGCTGCTGATTCCTATGCTGTCCTGAACGATGATGGCGAGGCCAGCGTTGTGTTTATCGGCACCAAGGCTGCTACCGTTGTGAATAAGGACACTCTGGTGTTCGTTACCAAGACCGATTCCGTCGGCAGCGCTATGGATAACGACAACAAGAAGAACACCTACGAGTTCTGGAAGGACGGCGAGAAGCAGGTCGAGATCGTTGACTTCAAGGATGGCACCGGCATCGGTTACTACAGCTATGCTGAGAACACCGACAACGGCCACTTCGAGCTGACCGAGGAGACTGACGATTACTACACTGTTAAGCTGACTGCCACCAAGGACAAGGACGACAATCTGACGATTGATCAGATTGCCAAGAACAAGTTCGTCACTCTGCGTGACGACCTGCAGGATCGCGTGCTGGCTGACGACTGCACCATCTATGATACCACCGACAACGACATCGAGACTCTGTCCGACATCGTTGCTCAGGTTGAGGATGAGGGCAGAGACAATCTGGCTCTGGGCGTTACCTATGATAGCAGCGCCAAGGAGATCACCTGCATTTACGTCTACGAGACTCCGGCTAAGAGCTGACTGCCTTTCTGACAGACCAAGTGCAAAAAAGGGAAGCACCCGCAAGGGAGCTTCCTTTTTGCCCTATTTCAGCGCATAAAAAGCGGCAGACGGATCTCCGTCTGCCGCGCTTCTGCACTCAACCCAGCCGGAACAGCCGCTTGCCGTTCTCACAGGTGATGCGGGTCATTTCCTCCGGCGTGACGCCCTTCCACTCCGCCAGCTTTGCAATGACGTGGGGCAGATACCGGCTGTCGTTCCGCCTGCCCCGCACCGGCACCGGCGACAGGTAGGGCGCATCCGTCTCCACCACCATGCGTTCCAACGGCGTGATGGCCACCACCTCCGGCGCGCGCCGGGCGTTCTTGTAGGTAATGGGGCCGTCAAACCCCAGATACCAGCCCCGCTTCAAAAGCTCCTCCGCCATTTCCGGGGAGCCGGAAAAGCAGTGGAACACGCCGGTGACGGCGGGAAATTCCCGGATGATGGACAGGCTGTCCCCGTGGGCCTCCCGGTCGTGGACGATCACCGGCAGATCCAGCTCCTCCGCCAGCGCCAGCTGCTTGCGGAATACCATCTGCTGGAAGTCTCTGGGGGGATTTTCCGCCCAGTAGTAGTCCAGCCCGATCTCGCCGATGGCTGCCACCTTCGGCTGCGCCAGCAGCTGCCGCAGCGCCGCCAGATCGGCGTCCTGAAAGCCTGCGCAGTTCTCCGGGTGGATGCCTGCGGCGGCGTATACATGGCTGTACCGCTCTGCCAGCGCCGCCGCGGCGCGGGAGGAGGGCAGGTCACAGCCCGGATCCAGCACCAGCTCCACCCCGGCTTCCGGCAGCGCGGCCAGCACCGCGTCCCGGTCGCCGTCAAAGCGGCTGTCGTCATAGTGGGCGTGGGTATCAAAAATCGGCATACAGGTTTACCTCGGTTCTTTTTTCACCAGTATACACAAAATCCCGCCGTTTGAAAAGAAAAAATGCGGACGCCCCACCGAGCGTCCGCAAAAAAGGCGGGACGCCGAAGCGCCCCGCCGGTGTGCTATTCATTCCTCTTCGTCCGTGACGATCAGGCCGTAGCCGCCGTTTTTGCGGTGATAGACGATGGAAATGCTGTCGTCGTCGCTGTTGCGGAATACATAGAAGTCATGATCCAGCAGGTTCATCTGCAAAATGGCCTCCTCCGGGCTCATGGGCTTCACGGAGAACCGCTTGGTGCGGACGATGTGGAACTCAGACTCCTCCGCCACGGAGAAATCATCCGCCGGGACGGCAGGGAAGCCCTCCGACCGCAGGCGCTTGGCAAGACGGGTCTTGTTTTTCAGGATCTGACGCTCAATATAGCCGACAGCGGCATCAATCGCGCCCCGCATATCCCCATCCGGCTCCGTAGTCTGCGCCCGGAGGAGCGTCGCGCCATCCCGGATGGTGATCTCCACGGTACACAGCTTGTCCTTTTCTACGGTAAACGTCACGAAGGCAGTCGCGTCCTCCCGGTGGAAATACCTCTCCAGCTTCTCAAGACGCTTCTCGGCGTATTCCTTGATGGAGTCGTTCAGGGGGACCTTCTTGCAGGTGTAGGTATACTTCATAAAGCTCGCTCCTTTCGTGAGGGAGGGAAATGGGGAGCCCCTCCTGTTGTGGATAGTATAGCACAGAAGTTTCCGTTTGACCAGAGGAAATGGTAAAAATTCACAAAAAATTCCAAGATGACAAAATCGGACGGGATCCGACAGAAGCTTCCCTTTACAATGAGGACAGTTCGTGCTACGATCATCGAGGAAGCTTTCCAATATCCCACCTCTTGAGCCGCCCATAGGGCGGCCCTTTTTTTGCTGAAAGCGCTATTCCCCCAGCTGCCGCAGCCCCGCCAGATCCGTGACCGGCAGGGAGAACGCCAGCGCCTGCGCGTCTGTCTGCATCCCCGCCTTTTCCATAATGGCTTTCATAATGGGCTTCCGGGTCTCCGCTGCGGAGAGAATGAAGATCAGCTCCTTTTCCGCCGCCAGAGACACCCCAAAGAACTTTTTGGCCAATTCCGTGCCGGTTCCCTTGGCGTGAACCGCCGTTCCGCCGGTGGCTCCGGCGGCCCGCGCCGCGTCCATAACCTTGTCGGTGAAGCCCTGATTGGCAATGACGATAATCAGCTCGTGAGTTCCTTCCTTTTCCATGCGGTTCTCCGCCTCCCCCTGCAATAAGTACGCTTTCGCGGATGCGCCGCCGATGCTGGACACCGGCACGGCCATCATGACGCCCCGGCCGGGGACGTCCAGCCAAAGCTCTCTGGCCGCCTTTCGGAACAGGCCGCTCTGGCTGGGCAGCATACACAGCAGCACCGCCTTCTCCGAGGCTTCCAGCCCCAGATAATCCAAAATTTCCATGGTGGCAGTCCCGCGGCCCAGAGCCGTCAGCACCAACGTGGCTCCCTGCTGCTGGAACCATGCCGCAAACTCGCCGCTGCGGCTGCGGTCGGTAATGGTAATGATAAAATCCGCTGCCATGGGTATTCCCCCTTTACAGGTCGATGATCTCGTCGTCCGCTGCCGGGATCGCCGGTGCAGGCGCGGTGGATGCCGCCGTTTTCCGCAGCTTCCGCTTGTACACAAGCCCAAGCAGCTGAATGGTAATCAGGGGCGTCATGGCCACCATGGCCACCACACCGAACGCATCCGTTACGACATTGCCGCCCAGCATTTCGCAGGCGCCCATGGCGAAGGGCAGCAGAAAGGTTGCCGTCATGGGGCCGGAAGCCACGCCGCCGGAGTCAAAGGCGATGGCGGTGAAAATCTTCGGCACGATAAAGGACAGCGTTATGGCGCAGAGGTAGCCTGGCACCAGCAGCACAAAGATGGAGATCCCCGTCAGCACCCGCAGCATGGCGAGGCCGATGGATACCGCTACGCCGATGGACAGGCTGGTACTCATGGCCTTGCCGGGGATCGCCCCGGAGGTCAGTTCCTCCACCTGCCGGTTCAGAACGTGTACCGCAGGCTCTGCCTGCACGATGAACCAGCCCATCAGCATCCCGATGGGGATCAGCACCCAGCGCTGATCCAGCGCGGCGATCTGCTGTCCCAGATAGGTGCCGGCCGGCAGGAAGCCCACGTTGACGCCGGTCATGAACAGAATCAATCCAATGTAAGTATACAGGAGACCTACTACGATTTTCAATACACTTTTTCGGGGAAGACGCAGGGAAACCATCTGGAATATGGCAAAAAAAGCCGCAATAGGCGCCAGTGCCGCCCCCATTTCCTTTGCATATACAGGAAGCCCGTAGGCAAACAGTCCCCACAGCTCCCGGCTGTTTCCAGCCTCCGGCACAACGGCGGGGACGTAGCTTCCGGCTGCCGGATACAGCAGCGACAGGATCAACACCGCCAGCACCGGCCCTACGGAACACAGCGCCACCAGACCGAAGCTGTCCTCACCGGCCTTGCCGTCGCTTCGGGTGGAGGAGACGCCCATGCCCAGAGCCATAATAAAGGGGACGGTCATGGGGCCTGTGGTGACGCCGCCGGAATCAAATGCCACCGCCAGGAAATCTTCAGGAGCAAAGGCGGTCAGGGTGAAAATTACCAGATAGGAGACGATCAGCAGGCCGTTCAAAGGAATCTGAAACAGGATCCGCAGCAGCGCCACCACCAGAAAGGTTCCCACACCTGCCGCCACAGCGCCGATCAGCACGGCGTTGGGGATGCCGGGTACCTGCCCTGCCAGCACCTGAAGATCCGGCTCGGAGATCGTGACGATCATGCCGATCAGGAAGCTGACCAGAATCACCACCCACAGCTTCCGGGACTTGGTCATCTGTGCGCCTACCCGCTCGCCGATAGGCAGCATGGCGGTGTCAGCACCCAGCGTAAAAAGTCCCATTCCTACGATCAGCAGGACAGCGCCTACCAGAAAGGCCAGCAACACATCTGACGGCACCGGGGCGATGGTGAAGCAGAGAATCAGAACGATCAATGTGATCGGCAGCACAGAGGTCAGTGCTTCCCGCACTTTTTCACCCAATACGGTTTTTGTCTGGCCGATTCGCTTCCGCCAGCTTCCTTGGATTTTTTCCAGCAAAGGCCCCGCCTCCTCGTCATGCAGTGTGCATTTTGCAACATTATATCATAAGATCGGGAACTTACCCAGTCAATCCACAGAATTTTTCTAACTTCTTAACAGGAGAAACGGGGCGGGAGTTCTGCATCGGCGGACGGAGATTCCGGGACGAGATACGAAAAGCCGTATGCGGCGAAGGGAGTGTCAAAAATGAATATCTGAAATTCTGCAAAAAATGCGAGAAACCACTTGACAAACAGACGGATATCATGTAATATATACACGTTCCGCTACGGACGGTTAGCTCAGCTGGCTAGAGCACCTGCTTGACGTGCAGGGGGTCACAGGTTCGAGTCCTGTACCGTCCACCAAACATGAAAGCCTTGAAACTACACGGTTTCAGGGCTTTTCGTTATTTTGCCGGAAAGTCATTTTTACAATTTACCCGAAAATGCTCAAAAAGTTATGAAAACGTGACGGGCAGGACATTAGAAACAGCCTTTCCCGGTGCAGCTGGTGAGCCAAGGCATGACAGGCCACGTCCAGCGATGGGGTAGGAAACCTGGCTGCTGATCTGGAGCCTGCGACAGATCCTGCATCCAGGTTGACCCCCGGAGCTGGCGCCGAGTGGCCGGCCGTTGTGCCGCAGGCCTGAGCGTCGCCACCAGCGTACCGGGAATACGGCTGTTTCTTTGCCCGTAGGGCCCCAGTGCGTTTTCACGGTTAATCTTTTGAACATTGTGCAATTCCTTCCGTATATAGTCCCTTTTCTGCATTTGGGAACGTGACTTTTGCTATATCAAGAATCCTTTGTCGCTGTTCTTTGGTTAGATAGTCCCCCAGCTTGTTTAATTGGAAAAATTCAAAGTATGTTGTTTGGTCTGTATTTCTCCATTCATCGAAATCTAAGATTGTTTCCATGTTGTTTTTTTCTGCTTGTTCCATGCCATATTCATCGAGATTTTGATTTTGCTGTTCTAACCTTTTGAAATGTTCATCTTCATTTTCTTTGTCGAAGTGTTCATGTTTTCTCTTGTAAGTCCAGTGTATGGGCTGCTTTCATATCCCATCAAATATCCTACAGAGACTCGGAAAAACTGTGCCATTTTATGCATATACTGCAAGCCGAACATTGGAGGATACCGCGCCGAGCAATTATATCATCAAGGCACGGGACGCTGATTCCATGAATAAGACGGTATCTTCCGTTGGTTCCTGTTTAAAGAGGGTGATTCCGGAGAACATTGGTTATACACAAGTACAGGCAGCAGATTCTTGGCAAAAATATCAGAACGAATCCTTGACCATGATCAGCCGTGTGCCTGGCGGGATTGCAGCAATTTCCTTACTTGTCGGCGGTATTGGCATGATGAATATTATGCTTGTGACCGTAACTGAACGGACGCGGGAAATTGAAATACGTCGGGCAATCGGTACACAGCGTTCAAGTATTGTAGTTCAATTCTTGATAGAATCCGGTATGCTTTGCGGCGTGGGTGGAATTGTCGGAATTGTTTTTGGAATGTGCGGCAGCATTATATTAAGCCGATTGATGTGTCAAACAACAATTCTCCCGATGCTGTGGATTACCGTTGCGGCATTTTTGCTGAGCGTTATGCTCGGTGTTCTCTTTGGCAGCTATCCAGCAGCTAAGACCGCTCGGCTCCAGCCCGTAGAAGCTCTTAGAGCAGAATGATAGTATGTTTTTTCGGATAAGATGCCGAAAGCCTATAATGGTAACAATACAAAGAAGCAAGGTAAAAACTATAAGTTCTTACCTTGCTTCTTTGTTGCCCTGTACCGTCCGGTTTGCCCCATAGGTCACATTGTGTACCTATGAACATGAACCGTTGCGGTTACAGGGTTTCGTTCTGGAGGTGACACCCGGATAATAATTGCAGCTCACAGCAGAGTATTATTTTCATATAGCCACCTCTTTCCAAACTGCGGATCGTAGAAAAGCTGATTCAAAGGGATTCAGTGTAAGCTGGAATTCCCTGTGGCATCGTAATGCACGTGCAGAAGCTCATGCGCCCGCCCGTTCAGCGGCCCCTCCAGCAGCTGCATGGCCACGGGGTTCAGCTCCGAGCTTTTGATCATGGCGGCCCGATCCGTTGCATACAGACCTGCGGCCCGCTGCTGCTTACGCAGCGTCAATCCAATGGGCTGACCGGCGCCGCCGACACAGCCGGTCTTGCAGGTCATCACTTCGATCAGGTCGTAATAGGCCAGCCCCTGCTCAATGTCCCGCAGCAGCTTCTTGGCGTTTACCAGACCGTGAACCACAGCGATTCGAATAACACGATCTCCAACGGGAAGAGAAACCTCCCGGATCACATCGCTTCCGCGTAAGCCGGAAAACTGAAGCGCCTGAAGCGTATTTTTGCTCTTATCCTGCATGACCCGGCGGGCCACGGCCTCGGCTACGCCGCCGGTTGTACCAAAAATGGTGGCAGCGCCCGTTCCCATGCCGAAAGGAAGATCCGGCGATTCGCCTTCCAGTTCCGTGAACCGGATGCCGGACTCCTTGATCATGGTGATGATCTCCTGCGTTGTCAGAACCAGATCCACATCAGGCTGACCGTCATGCCGGAATTCCTCGCGCCCGGCCTCCATCTTTTTCGCGGTACAGGGCATAATGGCGATATGGTAGGTTCTGCGGCCATCCTCTGCATCCTTTTTCCGATACTGATCCTTCAAAACAGCGCCAAACATCTCCATGGGACTCTTACAGGAAGAAACGTTCTTCAGATAGGCCGGATTTTCCTTTTCCAGATATTTGATCCAGGCAGGGCAGCAGCTGGTAAACATGGGGAAGGGGCCGCCCTTTTTCAGCCGCTCAAGGAACTCGGCGGACTCTTCAAGCACCGTCAGGTCTGCGCCGAAGTTGGTGTCGTACACTTCGTCCGCACCCATCATTTTCAGAGCGGCAACCAGATTGTTCAGAGCGTTTGTCCCCGGTTCCATGCCGAACTCCTCGCCTACGGCAACGCGCACGGCGGGAGCGATCTGAAATACGACCCGTGTATTCGGATCATACAGACTTTTCCATGCCTTCCCGATCTCATCCCGGATGGTGATGGCACCGGTGGGGCAGGCGGCCGCACATTGCCCGCAGCTGATGCAGTTCGTATCTGCCAGCTTCTGGTCGAATGCGGGCATGACCTGCAGCTCGCTTCCGCGGTATGCAAAGTTCAGAATACCCATCCCCTGCATTTCCTCGCAGGTGCGAACGCAGTCGCCGCAGAGGATACATTTATTGGGGTCGCGGACAATGGCGGGAGAGGAGTGATCCTTTTCATAAACTGGCCGCGTATCCGCAAAACGAACCTTCCGCACGCCGAATTGCAGAGCCAGCTTCTGTAAATGGCATTTTCCGCTTTTTTCACAGGTGGTGCAGTCGCGGCAGTGGGAGGCCAGAATCAGCTCCAGGATCATCCGGCGATGCTTCAGCAGCTTTTCCGTATTCGTACGGATCTTCATGCCGTCCCGCGGCTCCATGGAGCAGGAAGCGTCGATTTTTCCCCGCTCATCCTCCACCACGCACATCCGGCAGGCACCAAAGGTGGACAACTCGGAATAGTAGCAGAAGGTTGGCATATTGATGCCGGCTTTTCGGATGACTGCCAGAACGTTCTTCTCCCCGTCGAAGGGTACGCGCTGGCCGTCGATATACATGATTCCCTTTGCCATGGTTTAACCCTCCTTTGCTGCGGCAATCGCGCCGAAGGGGCAGTTGCTCACACAGGCGCCGCAGTTGATGCACTTTTCCGAATCAATGGTATGCGCCTGCTTCACCGCGCCCTGAATTGCCTCCATGGGGCAGTTCTTCCGGCACTTGCCGCAGCCCTTGCACTTGAGCGCATCGATTGTGGGGTGCGGCTTCTCCCGGTTGCAGATCGGGCAGTGGTGATCCACCACGTGCGCCAGATATTCGCTGCGGAAATACTTCAGCGTACTCTGAACCGGCTTGCAGGCGCTCTGGCCCAGACCGCACAGCGCCGTGGAGGTAATGGTATTCGCCAGTTCCTCCAGCAGATCCAGATCTTCCAGCGTACCCTTGTTTTTCACGATGCGATCCAGAATTTCCAGCATACGCTTTGTTCCCTCACGGCAGGGGACGCATTTTCCGCAGGATTCTTTCTGGGTGAATTCCATAAAGAACCGGGCGGTCTCTACCATGCAGGTGTCCTCGTCCATGACGACCAGACCGCCGGAGCCGATCATGGCCCCGATCTTTTTCAAAGAGTCAAAATCCAGCGGCAGATCCAGATGGGCGTCGCTTGCCGTACTTGCGCCGCCGGACGGGCCGCCGATCTGGATCGCCTTAAACTTTTTCCCATTGGGAACGCCGCCGCCGATGTCAAACACCACTTCACGGATCGTTGTCCCCATGGGAACTTCGATCAGCCCGGTGTTGACCACGTTGCCCGTCAGCGCAAACGCTTTGGTTCCGGGGCTTTTTTCGGTACCGATGCTGTGATACCACTCAACGCCCTTCCGTATGATCTGCGGAACGTTGGCGAAGGTCTCCACATTGTTGAGAACGGTGGGCATGGCCCACAGGCCGTGTTCGATGGTGCGGGGCGGCTTTACGCGGGGCATTCCGCGGTTGCCCTCGATTGAGGCGGTCAGTGCGGAGCCTTCGCCGCACACAAAAGCGCCGGCGCCCATGTTGACGTGCAGGCGGAAGGAAAAATCTGTCCCCATGATATGGTCGCCCAGCAGACCGTATTCTTCCGCTTTGGCGATCGCTGTTTTCAGACGGCTGACGGCCAGAGGATACTCTGCTCGAACATAGATATAGCCCTCATGGCTGCCAACGGCCAGACCGGCAATCATCATTCCTTCCAGAACGCTGTGGGGATTCCCCTCCATAATGGAGCGGTCCATAAATGCGCCGGGGTCGCCCTCGTCGCCGTTGCAGACGATGTACTTGGTGTCGGATTTCTGCTTTCTGGCGCCGTCCCACTTGCGGCCGGCAGGGAAACCGCCGCCGCCGCGTCCGCGCAGCCCGGAATCGGCGATCGTTTTGCAGATCTCCTCGTCGGACATTTCAAACAGCGCCTTTTCAAAGCCGGCATAACCGCCCTTTGCGATATATTCCTCGATATCCTCCGCATCCGATGTGCCGCAGTTCTCCAGAACGACGCGGTGCTGCCGCTTGTAGAAGGGAATATCCTGCTGGCGGGGATACGCCACGCCATCCAGATGATATATGAGGCGGTCAATGATCTCGCCGCCCAAAACGGTTCGTTCCAGAATTTCGCGGCAGTCCTCAGGCTTTACATGGATATACATGATGCCCAACGGCTCAATATGCACCAGAGGCCCCATTTCACAGAAGCCGTGGCATCCGCTCAGCTTCATGTGCAGGCTGTGTTCCTCATCGCTGTCGTGCTTCAGCCCCACATAGACCGGCAGGCTGCGGCTTTGACATTCCGCTTTGAAGTTTTCGTAGATCTTCATTGCGCCGCCGGCAATGCAGCCCGTACCGGCGCAGATCAGCACGGACGGCACCTGCTCGCTCTGCTTCAGCGCGTTCTTTGCGTTTGCCTGAAACACATGGAAGCTGTCCCGCGTCAATTTTGCCTGTGTCATGCCGTTTCCGCCTCCTTTCTGCGAAGCTCCTCCAGAATGGCAAGCGCCGATTCCGGGGTCATTTTGGCGTGAACTTCACCGTCGATCGTCATGACCGGGGCCAGACCGCAGGCCCCCAGACAGGCTACGGTTTCCAGCGTGAAAAGACCGTCGTCGGACGTCTTTTTCTTCCCGGACAGGCCCAGATAGTCATAGACCGCATCGTAAATGGGGCCGGATTTTCTCACATGGCAGGCAGTGCCTGCACAGACCTTGATAATATGCCTGCCCTTTGCCTCTAAGGAGAAATTTTCATAGAAGGTTGCCACGCTGTATACCTTGGCAATGCTGACACCCAATTTTTCTGCGACTAACCGAAGCGCTTCCTCGCTGAGATAATTGTTCTCGGCCTGGATCCCCTGCAAAATTGCAATGAGATGTCTCGGATCACACCCGTTTTCCTCAACAATGCGCTGAACCTTTTCCAACTGATCCGCCATAGGCTTTATTCCTTCCTCCCTTTTTAATCCTCTGACATGATATAAAATAAAGAAGCACGAATATTGCAGTGATTTACAACATTTGTGCTTCGTGCGGAAACAAAGTGAGACTGGCTGTTGATGCAAAAGAACGTGTCAACGCCGGATACCGTTAAGCGAGCAATCTCATCCTCAATTTTTATTCAGTGGCAGAGCATTTGACTGTCGCCTGCATTCTGCTTTCCCCATAAGACAGGTACAGCTTTTGCAGCGGCAAGCAGATTTACTGACATTTTGTTATAATTTTAACATTTTTGAGCCAAGTGAATCGCAACAGTGAATCTTACCTGTTGCGATTGTAACCTATGTGGCATTCTGACTGTGTGAAAATTATAACATTTTATGTACAGAAAGGCAAGGAAAAGCACTTTGTAGTGACTGTCAATAATTTAACATTTATTTTGTATCAAATGTAAAAACAGAACGTTCCCTGTCTGCAATCCCTGAATTTCTAATTTGCTTTTTGCAGAGTCGCATACTATACGCGGTTTAAAGAAGCGTGCAGGCGCTGTAGTCCGAAGTTATAAGACTTCAGCCGTACCGTAGGGAACTGTGGTACAGAGCGCTTCTGGAAATAGGTGCTTTCCATCATTGAGAAGAAAATATGTCCTTTGAATACACTTTTCTTGAAAAAGAGAAGGGACGAAGTGCGTGTATTGTGTTCTCACAGTGCGCTTTTTATCGCAAAGGCGGCACGCCCATGCCTGTTCTGAATCGGGTGGCGCAGGCGGCGGGAATCCAAGCCGCCAAGCACAACTGGGAACTGATCCCCATGTGCCATCCCCTGCCCCTGACGGGTATCGACAGTTCGTTTCATCTGTCCGACCAGCCGTGCATGGTGGAGATCCGGGCGGCCGTTACCTGCATCAGTGTTACCGGGGTGGACAGCGCCACGCCGGAGATGTGCGGTCAGGCGATCTATCCCGCCACCGTCATGCAGGGCGAGAAGGAAGAATCCGCCGCCCGGCTTTCCGGGTGCAAGAATATTGTGGAGGCCGTTCCGGCGGGAAATGCGGTGATACTGCCCCAGTGGGGGCTGACGCTGGACTGCGGGAAAGCGGTGCCGGCGGACGTCCGCTGAGCAGGCATCCGCGCCCACCATGTGACGGCGGCGCCGGAGGGGACGGAGGGAGCTTTTCACTGCGCCGTGGAGCGGGTGATTCAGGATGTGTTCACCACCTTTGTCCTGCTGCGGCCGGAACACGCCGCCCCGGATGCTCCACCTTTGCGGATGGAGCTGGAACGGGAGGACGCGCCCACCGTGTTGGATAACCAACTGGTCTGGATCTCTGTCCAGCCGCGGGACATTTTGCTGCTGCGATAGTCCGCAGACACAAAACTCCAACATCGGCAACACATAACAGAATAAATGAGAAAGCCTTGAAACTAAAAGTTTCAAGGCTTTTTCTGCAATGGAACGGATAGAATACGAAACTTGACAGGTGCTGTGCTTCAATTTGCCGGAAAAAGAATATCCTTGGCCACCGGGGTGTAAAACAACCTTTCCGCTTCCGCCCGGTCGTGGGTCTGCCCAAGAATCCACATGAGCTTGGCCACCACGGCTTCCGTGGTCATGTCATAGGCCTCCAGCACCCTGAGATTTGCCTTCAGGCTGTGCCCTACATGGTAAACGCCGACGTCGCTGCCCTCGCTGGGAACCTGCGTGGTGAGGACGATGAATTTTCCCTGCGCCATCCAGTCCCGCAGGCAGTCATAGAACCCGCCCTGCTCCGGCAGTCCGCCTACGCCGAAGCTTTCGATGATCAGGGCGTCGTTCCGTTCCAGAAAGAAGTCGGCGGCGGAGCGATCCTGTCCCGGTGTCAGCTTCAGAAGGGCAACCTTCGTATCCAGGGCATCGTAGAAAAACGGCGCGGCGGCGCAGTCCTGCCGGATATACCGCAGCAGCACCCCATCCCGCAGAACGCCCAGATCCGGGTAGTTGATGCTGGAAAAGGCCTGAAAGCTCTTGGTGCGGGTCTTGCGGGCGCGGGTTCCCAAAATCACATGGTTGTTGAACACGATGGACACGCCGGGCAGATCGGAAGCCGCGCAACGGAACGCGTCTGTCAGATTGATTTTGGAATCGGTAGAGTCGAAACCGATGGGCTTCTGAGCGCCGGTGAGGACCACCGGCTTGGGGCTGCCCTGAATGAGATAGCTGAGGGCCGCGGCGGTATAGGCCATGGTATCCGTGCCGTGGGTGATGACGAAGCCATCATAGCGCCCATAATTTTCCCGGATGCAGCGCACCATCTTCAACCAGTGCTCCGGCCGCATATTGGTGCTGTCCAGATTCAGCAGCTGCACACAGTCCACATCGCAGATGCCGGAAATGGCAGGCAGGTGGCTCAGCAGCTGCTCTGTGGTCAGCTCCGGGGCAAGGCCGTCCTCTGTAACGTCGGAGGCAATGGTGCCGCCGGTTCCGATGAGTAAAATTTTCTTCATGGTATCTCCCTATTCAGCCAAGATCCCGGTGATCCAGCGCGGCCAGACCAAACCGGGCGGCCATGGTGATGCGCTGCCGCTCCTCCTCGGTGCGGGCGCTGTCCAACCGGCCTTTCAGATCTCTTAAAAACAGGCCCCGCAGGGAATCCTCCGCCGCTCTGGCCCAGAGATCCTCTGCCAGTCGGGTCTGATCCCGGATCTCCAACGCGTAAAACCGGTCTGCCAGCGCCTCCTGAAGCGCCTCCGCCTGTGCGCCGCCCTCGCCGGTCTCCCCGGTGAGCAGGATCCGATAGAGATCCTGCGCTGTTTCCGGCGGCAGGGCGGCTTCAATGGCGGCGCGGGGGGCCTGCCCCGTTACGTCAACGGTCAGGATCTCATAGCGCCGTCGGGCAAAGGGAACAAAGGTCAGCGCCACCTTGCCGGTGTCGTCTATCGTACCAGCATAGAAGCCCTTTTCTCCCAGCTCGTCAAAGCCCCGTCCCTCCGGGCAGCCGGGCCAGGCGCAGACTGTCCGGCCGCAGGTCAGCGGCTCTGTCCGCTTGTGGATATGCCCCAGCGCCAGATAGGCAAGGCTGCTGGTGGCAATTTCTTCTTTCCGAATCGGATCATACCGGGCTTCTGCCGGGTCAATTTCCCCGTGGAGCAGGCCGATGTGAAGATTGCTGTCTTTCGGTGCTGCAAAGCCGGAGAGAAAGCCGGCGGACTGTTCGGAAGCGGTAAAGGCCGCGCCGTGGAGTACCAGACGCTTCTCCGGCCACGCCATGGCCTCCAGATGCGGCTGGGTAAAAATATGCACGTTGTCCGGCCACTGCACCGTCAGGTACGGACTGCCGGGGCCGTACCAGTCGTGGTTGCCGGGGGCGATGTAGACCTGTGCTGCCATTTGCCCCAGCGCGGCGGAGAGGCTTTCCGCCGTGTCCCGGTAGGCAGACGCGCTGTCAAAGAGGTCGCCTGCCAGCAGCACCAGCTCAATGCCGTTCTGATTGACGTAGTTGGCAAGGCGCTGGGGCAGCTCCCGGCTTTCCCGGCGGCGGGCCGCCGCCTGCCGGGGGGGCAGGGCGGCAAAAGCACTGTCCAGATGAAAATCCGCCCCATGAATGAATTTCAGCATAGGCTTCCTCTTTATGCTTCTTTCTCCACCGGCCGCCAGCCCTTGGCCACATCGATCCACGCCACAAAGTTGGAGGAATACTTCTCCAGCTCCTCGCAGGTCAGTTCAATGGCGCTGTTGCTGCTGCCGGCGGCAGGGAACACCGTGTCAAACCGCTTCAGGGAACTATCCAGATAGGTTTTCACGTTTTCCGGCAGGGCAAAGGAACATACGCCGCCGGGATCGTGACCGATCATGGTGTGGGCCTCGTCAAAGGTCAGCATTTTGGCCTTGGTGTGGAACTGCGCCTTGTAGCGGCTGTTGTCCACCTTGGCGTCGCCGGCCATGACGATGATGATGGGATCTTCGCCGATCTTAAAGCTCATGGACTTGGCAATGCGGGCGCCTTCCACACCCACGGCCACCGCCGCCAGCTCCACCGTGGCAGAGGAGACGTCGAACTCCCGGATGCGGTCCTCAATGCCAAAACCCCTGAAATATTCTCTTACTTTTTGAATAGACATGGTGTGTTCCTCTTTTTTACAGTTTTACGGGTTTGTCATTTATATATTCGCCGTAGGGGATCCCGTTCAGGCAGCTGGGCAGCATGGCCTCCACAGCCGAGCTGATATGCTCCGGCAGGGCGTTGACGGGGAACCAGTGGAGCCCGGCGTTCTTCTCCGGCTCCATGACGGCGGGAACGCCTGCGTATTTCCGAATCACGAAGCACAGATCGTAATAGGTGCGTCCGTCACCGCCGGCGACCCTGTGACACAGGTGGACAAACTCCGCGTCGGCGGGATCTACGCATATTCCCAGCTCCTCCCGGCATTCACGGGCCACGGCCTGACGGGCCGTTTCGTTTTCATCCACATGGCCGCTGCCGGCAAAGTCCCAGGTGCCGTCCATGTAGCCGGTGTTCTGCCGCAGGTGCAGCAGCACCTCCCGGCCATCCTTCCCGTCCCGCAGCAGAATGGGAAACACTGCGGAATAGGAGCGGTAATGTTCCGGTCTGATCATTCTCAGATCCCTCCTTATCGGATCTCCACACGCTCTACAGCGGTGCAGAGTCCTGTAGCGCTGTCCAGCGTGAAAATAGCGCCCTGCAGCTTGCAGGGGCCGTCCGGATTGCGGTAGCGCCCCGGCAGCCCGCCTAAAAACGTTTCTACAGATTGCCCCGGCTCCACCCCCAGAACGGATTCGATGGGGCCGGTCATGCCCAGATCCGTGATGTAGCCGGTGCCGTGGGGATAGACCCGCTCATCAGCAGTGGGGACGTGGGTGTGGGTACCCCAGAGGGCGCTGACCCGGCCATCCAGATAGTAGCCCAGCGCCAGCTTTTCGCTGGTGGCCTCCGCGTGAAAATCCACCAGCGTGAAATCCGCGGAACCCTGTTCCAGCAGCCGGCCTGCCAGAGTAAAGGGATTTTCGGCGTTCCATTGCAGCGTGCAGCGGCCAATGAGATTGACCACACGGAACCGCAGACCGTTGAGGTCGAAGATCTCGCAGCCGTGGCCCGGCATCCGGCCGGACAGGTTGGCGGGGCGCAGCAGCCAGGGCGTTTCGTCCAGCATCCGGCAGATCTCCATTTTGCCGAAGGTGTGGTTGCCCAGCGTTACGGCGTCGGCGCCGGCGTCATAGACACGCCACGCCTGTTTGCAGGTCAGCCCCACGCCGGAGATGTTTTCCCCGTTGACTACGGTGAAGGAAATATGTTTCAGCTTTTGCAGGGGACGCAGATGGCGTTCCAGATGGGCAAGACCGGCTTCGCCCACCACGTCTCCCACCGCCAGAACGGAATACAGCATACAGAACCTCCCATGGATGATTGCGATGTTCTGCTTATTCTATCCCACTTTTTCAATTTTGACAAGGCGCATCTCCTACAGCCGCCGGAACCCGCGGCAAAAGTTATCTGTTCAAATTTACAGGATATGACTTGACATAACCGCTTCAACTGATTAAACTATATAAGGATCATTATAGGCGGAAAGGGGTTCGCCTGTTTGTGTTCTGAACCGTGCCGGTCAGCCCTGCGGCAGACCGGACGGTGAATTTTATGGCGTTTTACGCTGAAATCAGAAGGAAGGAATCACATCTATGACCATCATTGTAGGCATTGCTTGCTTGGCAATCGGTGCGGTGATTGGCTTCCTCTATCGTAAGAGTGTGTCTGAAAAAAAGATCTCCAGCGCTGAAGAAGAAAGCCTGCGCATTGTAAACGAAGCAATCCGCACCGCCGAGAGCAAGAAGAAGGAAGCGCTGCTGGAAGCCAAGGAAGAGATCCTGAAAAGCCGTACTGATTACGAGAAGGAAGAAAAATCCCGCAGAGCCGATCTGCAGCGGCAGGAAAACCGTTTGCAGCAGAAGGAAGAAAATTTGGACCGCAAGCTGGAGACCATTGAGAAGAAGGAAGAATCTCTGGCTCAGAAGCACGCGGCCATGGAGAAGGAACAGGAGGAGATCCACACCATCAAGCAGAGCCAGACGGCTATGCTGGAAAAGATCTCCGGCTTCACCGCTGACGAGGCAAAGGATTACCTCATCCAGCAGGTGGAGAGTGAAGTGACCCACGAGACTGCCCTCAAGATCAAAGAGGTGGAGTCCCGGATGAAAGAGGAGTGCGAGACCCGCGCCCGCGAGGTGGTGGCTCAGGCCATCCAGCGCTGCGCCGCCGACTCCGTGGCCGAACTGACCGTCAGTGTGGTTCCCCTGCCCAATGACGAGATGAAGGGCCGCATCATCGGCCGCGAGGGCCGCAATATCCGCACCATTGAGACTCTGACCGGCGTGGATCTCATTATCGACGATACGCCGGAGGCCATTACCGTTTCCTGCTTCGAGCCGGTCCGCCGGGAGATCGCCCGGCTGGCGCTGGAAAAGCTGATCGCTGACGGCCGCATCCATCCCACCCACATTGAGGAAATGGTGGAGAAGGCCCGCCGGGAGGTGGAAGCCACCATCAAGGCGGAGGGCGAACGCGCCATGTTTGAGTGCGGCATCCGCAACCTGCACCCGGAGCTGGTGAAGATGCTGGGCCGTCTCCATTACCGCACCAGCTACGGCCAGAACGTTTTGCAGCACTCCATCGAGGTCTCCCATATCGCCGGCATGATGGCAATGGAGCTGGGGGCTGATGTCCAGACCGCCAAGCGTGCCGGTCTGCTCCATGATCTGGGTAAGTCCGTGGATCACGAGATGGAAGGCACCCATGTGCAGCTGGGCGTGGAATTCGCCCGGAAGTACAAGGAGAAGGAAGAGATCATCCACGCCATCGAAGCCCACCACAACGATGTGGAGCCTCGCACCATCGTGGCCTGCCTGGTGCAGGCGGCAGACGCTATTTCCGCAGCCCGTCCCGGCGCACGGCGGGAGAATCTGGAGAACTACATCAAGCGGCTGGAGCAGCTTGAGAGTATCGCCACTTCCTTCCAGGGCGTGGAAAAGGCATACGCCATTCAGGCCGGCCGCGAGGTGCGCGTCATGGTGAAGCCGGAACAGGTCAACGAGGATCAGATGGTGATTCTGGCCCGCGATCTGGCGAAAAAGATCGAGGAAGAGATGGAATACCCCGGCCAGATCAAGGTCAATCTCATCCGCGAGACGAAGTGCGTCGAATACGCAAAGTAATAAACCGTCGAAAAACTCCCCCAAGGAATCGTTCCTTGGGGGAGTTTGTTGTAAAAAAGTGTTTTTACGAGAATGGTATCGCAGCCCGAATGGCGTCAGTCGTCGAAGAGGGGATTGGTGATCCGCAGCTGAAGGCGGAAATAGGGGCCGTTGTCGGCAACGCCGGTGCAGCCGGTGCCGGCGGTGAACTGGAAGTACCCATCGCCGTTCCCCAGCGGATCCTCCGACAGCCGGTCGGTGTCCAGCGTCAGAGTCAGCACCACGTTGCTTCCCTCCTGGGTGATCTCCGCTTTTTTAATCAGCACACAGCTGCCGCTCAGCTCCCCGGCGGGGAAGTCCTCCGGGTACAGGGAGCCGTAACTGTGCAGAGATTCGACGGTCACGCCGTCCGCTAACTCGCCGCTATCCAGAAAGGTGTCGTGGAAGGTCACGAAGAGCACGTTTCCGTTTTCTGGGAGGGACACCTCTGTATAGGGAATTTCGCAGTAGGCGGCGGTAAAGTCACTGCCGTCCGCCAGCGGGGCGAAGGCCACGGTAACGCCCCCTGCATCGACCTGGGCGGAGCGGACAGCCTCCCGGCGTCCCTGCATCCCCATGTAGTAGCTTTCTCCGGCCCCGGCCCAATAGGTGTCGGAACTGCTGGTAGCGCCGCTGCCGTAAGCGTCATAATCCAGGGGCATCCCCTGCTCATCGTAGACCAGGTTCAGCGAAACGTTTTCCACATGGGGGAAGCCCGGTACGCCGTTGATGCTGTTGGGGCCGCCGGTGACCACTTCAATGCTGGCCTGTCCTTTAATGTTGCAGTTTAGCAGCGGTTCATACAGAAACAGCAGCCGGCGGCGGATGCCGCTCTGACCATAAACCCAGTCCAGCATAGGAGCATACGTATCACGGTCGATCTGCACCAGAAAATCCCCCTCGTAAGGGGTAATGGTCAAGTTTTCCAGAGGAAAAGGATCGGGGTCGGCGGCATAGAGGGCGCGGACTTCCTCCTCCGTGGTGACCGGCGTCAGGGTGTCGTCAGCCGCAGCGGCAGGGGAGAACTCCCCGGCCGGCCGGCTTTCGCTGCCGTCGGTTTTTTCTTCCTCCTGCGCCGGAGCGGCGCCGCAGGAAGCCAGAGAAATCAGCAGAAGAAGGGCAGACAGAAAAGCAAACGTTTTTTTCATGGTGTCACACATCCTTTCTCTAAGGGCATGATAACAGGCACAAAACGGAAAAATCGTTACAAATTAATAACAATCTGCGGCAATCTGCTTACAGGCAGCTTACGCCCCGCAGCGGCGGAGAATCGCCTCCATATCCGCCTCGTGGATCTTCACAAAGCCGCCGAAAGGGAACCCGTTGGGCTTTTCGGCCCGATGCGCCACCATGGCAGGGATATCCTCCGCCTTGCCGCCCACGTCCTGCAGCGCGGCAGGCATATGCAGGGCGCGGAAAAATTCCCGCAGCCGCCGGATCCCGGCCTGCGCCGTGCGTTCCGGGTGGGCATAGTCCATCTCGCAGCCGAATACATTGATGGCGAACCGGGCGAAGCGCATGGGATCATGGCCGCAGACGTACTCCATCCATGCGGGCATGACCACGGCAAGGCCCGCGCCGTGGGCGCAGTCATAGAAGGCGGAAAGCTCATGCTCGATCTGGTGGCTGGCCCAGTCCTGCTCCCGGCCAATGCCGCAGGAGTTGTTGTGGGCCAGCATTCCCGCCCACATGAGATCGGCGTGGGCGGCATAGTCATCGTGGCCTGCCAGCGCTCTGGGGGCGGCGTCCACCACGGTTTTCATCACGGCTTCGCACAGCCGGTCGGTCAGAGCTACATCCGGGGTATTGGTGAAATAGCGTTCGCACAGATGGGCCAGCATATCCACCGCGCCGCAGGCCAGCTGGAAGTCCGGCAGGGAACAGGTGTAAGTGGGATCCAGCACGGAAAACTTGGGTCGGATGACGTCCGTCTTGGGGCAGCCCCATTTCAGGTTGCCGTTTTCCTGCGTAATCACGCAGCTGTCGGAGCCTTCGCTGCCAGCGGCGGAAATGGTCAGCACCGTGCCGACCGGCAGCGTGCGCTCAATTTTGGCCTTGCCGGTGAAGAAGTCCCAGAAATCGCCGTCGTAGGGGACACCCATGCCGATGGCTTTGGCGGTGTCGATGACGCTGCCGCCGCCAATGGCCAGCAGGAAGTCCACGCCCTCTTTCCTGGCAAGGGAAATCCCTTCATACACCTTGCCGCTGCGGGGATTGGCCTGCACGCCCCACAACTCGCACCAGGGAATCCCCGCTTCTTTCAGGGACGCGGCGGCAGCATCGTAAGCGCCGTTTTTCCGCACGGAGCCGCCGCCTGCCACCAGCAGCACTTTACTGCCGCCGAACTGCCGCACCAGTGCGCCTACGCGGCTGGCCTCGCCCTGCCCAAAGGCAAAGAGGGTGGGGGAATAAAACGTAAAGTTGTTCATAATTGACCTCCTGATTCCATATGAATAGGGAAATGGCTTTACAGCTGTTTACAGACCTCTTCCGCGCAGCGCATCCCGTCCGCCGCGGCGGAGAGAATGCCGCCGGCCCAACCACCGCCCTCCCCACAGGGGTACAGCCCCCGGACAGGGGACTGGCGGGCATCGTCCCGCAGCAGCCGCACGGGAGAGGAGCTACGGCTCTCCACGGCGGTAAGCACCGCGTCCGGCTGGTCGTAGCCTTTCAGCTTCCGTCCCAGAATGGGCAGCGCCTCCGCAATGGACGCCGCCACAAAGTCCGGCAGACAGTCCCAGAGGTTCGTCCATGTGACGCCGGGGCGGTAACTGGGGATGACCCGGCCCGGCCCGGTGGAGGGACGCTTCAGAAGAAAATCCTCCACCCGCTGGGCGGGGGCAAGGTAATTGCCCTGACCGGCCTGATAGGCGGCGGATTCCAGCCTGCGCTGGAACGCGATGCCCGCCAACGGGCCGTCGCCGCCGAAATCCTCCGGGGTCACGTTTACCAGCAAGGCCCCGTTGATGTTCTCCCTGTTCCGGGCAAATTCGCTCATGCCGTTGGTCACCACCCGGTGTTCCTCCGATGCGGCGGCAACCACTTCGCCGCCGGGACAGACGCAGAAGGAGAATACGCCCCGGCCATTGGGCAGATGGCAGCTCAATTTATAGGTGGACGCAGGCAGGCCGGGATGCCCTGCGTACTGTTTGTACTGGGCGGCGTCGCAGTCCGACTGCCGCTGCTCAATGCGGACGCCCACAGCGAAGGGCTTGGCCTCCATGGGAACGCCCCGGCGGTGCAGCATCTCAAAGGTGTCGCGGGCGGAGTGGCCGGGGCAGAGAATCAGATGGCGGCAGGGCAGAAAATCAGCGCCCTCCGGGCCGGTGACCGTGATGCCCTGCAAAGCGCCGTCCCGGATCTCAAGATCCGTCAGGCGATGCTCAAAGCGGATGTCCGCCCCCAGCGTCAGCAGCTCCTGCCGCAGATTTTTCAGGGCGATGTGGAGATAGTCCGTCCCCACATGGGGCTTGGCGTCATAGAGGATCTCCTCCGGCGCACCGCATTTTACCAGTTCCTCTAAAATAAAGCGGTGGCGGATGTCCTTGGTGCCGGTGTTCAGCTTGCCGTCGGAAAAAGCGCCGGCGCCGCCCTCGCCGAACTGGACGTTGCTGGTGAGATCCAGTTCCCCGGTGGCCCAGAACCGCTCCACATCGGCGGAACGCTCCTCCACTTTTCGCCCCCGCTCCAGCAGAATGGGTCTGGCTCCGGCGCGGGCCAGCACCAGCGCGGCAAACAGACCCGCAGGGCCAGCGCCTACCACCACCGGCGGCAGCTCCGGAGGGGAAACGGCCTCCGGCGGCTGGTAGGCGGGACGGGGCGTCCCTCTGGAGATGTGCTTGTCCCGGCGGCGCAGCACGGCGGCTTCGTTGGCCACTTCGGCCTCCACGGTGTAGACCATGCGAACGCCTTCCCGCGCGTCAATGCTGCGGCGCAGAATATGCAGCGACAGCAGTGCGTTTTCCTGAATTCGCAGGATATGGAGCACCTCGGCGCGGAGCGCGGGAAGCCCGCCGCCGGGGGAGAGTTTCAGATTTTCAATACGCAGCATAGGAAACCTCGCTTTCATTCTTCCTCATTGTAACATAGGCTTGCCGGAAGCGGTATGTTTTCTTTGCGCTGTTCACATCATTTTTAAAAATTTTTCAGGCAGTTTTAAGATTCCGGCCTTACACTACAGTCAAAGTTAAGGAAGTCCCAGCGGAACCCATTCAGGGAGCCGCTTCCAAGGAGGTTTGACTTATGTATAACGACGAACAGAATTTGTATCATTACACCTATCGCAAGGACGGCACGGAGCCGGGGCAGCGCTATGACGCAAAGCAGCCCAGCGTGGATGACCAGATCAACAGCTACCGCCAGCAGCAGGAGCAGCAGGCGTCTCAGCAGCCGCTGGAAAATCAGCCGCAGCCTCAAGGCGGTCAGAAGCCCCACAAGAGCGGTAAGAACCGCGTGGGCCTGAAGATCGCGTCTCTGGCGCTGGTGTGCGCCCTGCTGGGCGGTCTGGTAGGCGGCGGCACCGCCTATCTGGTGGGGAATCACTCCGGCAGCGACACTACAGAAGTGAATGTCTCCAACCGCAAGCCCACGGAGATTCAGGTCAAGACCGTGGACGGCAAGACCCCCATGACCGATGCGGAGCTGTATGCATCCAACGTCAACAGCGTGGTGGCTATCAACATCACCGCCACTTCTGAACCCAACTTTTTCGGACAGACAACAGAGACTGCCGGCGCCGGTTCCGGCTTTATCCTGACCCCGGATGGCTACATTGTCACCAACTACCATGTGGTGGGCGATGCGGACACCGTGAAGGTCACCCTTTACAACGGTGATACCTATGACGCGCAGTATATCGGCGGCGATGAGGATTACGATATCGCCGTTATCAAGATCGACGCGGCAAACCTGCCCAATTTGACGCTGGGCAACAGCGACAGTCTGAACGTGGGCGACCATGTGCTGGCCATCGGCAACCCGTTGGGCGACTTGACATTCTCCATGAGCGAGGGCATTGCATCCTCTGTAAATCGTACGATTGACGTGGAGGGTACGCCTTTCAACATGATTCAGGTGACTGCCGCCATCAACCCCGGCAACTCCGGCGGCCCGCTGTTCAATGAGTACGGCGAGGTGGTGGGTATTGTGTCCGCCAAGTATTCCAGCTATGCCAGCCAGAGCGTGGAAGGTCTGGGCTTCGCAATCCCCATCAACGATGTGGCAGCCATGATTCAGGACATCATGACCAACGGCTATGTCAGCAATAAGGCATATCTGGGAATTACGCCAAATACCATGACCGAACAGATGGCTGCTCAGTATCGCTATGACGTGACCAAGGGCGTGTTCATCTGCTCCGTAGAAGAGGGAAGCGCCGCTGACAAGGCAGGCCTGAAGATGGGCGACGTCATCATGAAGGTGGACGGCACGGATGTGGATTCCTATCAGGATCTGGTGGCGCTGAAGAAGAAGTACTCCGCCGGGGATGAATCCACCTTCACCATCTACCGGGACGGCCAGCAGCAGGAGGTCTCTGTAACCTGGGGCGCTGTGCCTGCGGATCAGGCTACCGAGAACAGCAGTAGCCAGTCTCAGCAGAACCAGAATGACAGCAGCAATTCCAATAACGGCAGCAATGGCTACTACGCTAACCCGTGGGATATCTTCAACTACTACTTCGGCAATCAACGGTAATAGCCGCTCCATCCAGACGAAGCGCTGTGCAACGCACAGCGCTTCGCTTTTTTGCGTCTGCCGGAAGTGCATGGGATTTTCCGGGGCTGGCGGAGGGAATGCAAAAAGCACACCGCATGGCGGTGTGCTTTTTGCTGGGAATGGGAATATGAAAGGGGGGGTATGAAAATCAGACGGGGAAAATATGCGCTCTGTCAAAAAGATGCAGCGCTGGGGACACTCTGAGAAATTCGCATACCCAAACGCACACTTAACGAGTTCTTTACAAGTCATATCACAAAGTTATACGGAAATCAAGAGATACGGACGGTTTTATTTTACAAAATAAAAATTTCTAATAAAACGGGACATATTTTGGAATTTTCCATTTCCCTCGACAAATTCAGACAGAATAGCACCGCGGTCTTGTGTATGATACAAGTGCCCTTCGACCGGCAGAACGTGCAGACGCACAAGCGGCCATTCATGCGGAGAAAAATCTGCCGGCTGCGGGGGTTCCTTCCGCAGAGAGTGTTAAGAATTTGTTATGAATGCGGCCAACGCAAGAAAGGATTGTACTTATGGATGCACTGAGAAAAGAATATGTCCTCCTGTTCAATGCCCTGACGGACACGGAGGAGACCCTGCGGCAGCTGTGTGCCGACCTGATTTCCGTTCAGCAGCGAGCTGAGGAACTGTTTCTGGAAGAACCGCCGGATCTGCTGCCCCCAGCGAAAAACGCCTGAGCGACGGATGTGCAAAATAGCACATGACAGCGGGTGCGATGTGTGGTATCCTGAAGAAAATACATTCTTTGGAGGAAACTATGCTGCATATCGGCTGTCATCTGTCCTCGTCCAAAGGCTTTCTGGCCATGGGCCGGCAGGCATGGAAGCTGGGGGCGGATACTTTTCAGTTTTTTACCCGGAATCCGCGGGGAAGCAAAGCCAAAGAGCTGGACAGCGCCGATGCGGCGGCGCTGATGGCTCTGCTGGCGGAGCGGAACTTTGCGCCGGTCATTGCCCACGCGCCCTACACGCTGAACCTTTGCAGCGCTGAGGAGAAAAACCGCACCTTTGCATGGGAGATCATGGCGGATGATCTCCGGCGTATGGAATATCTGCCCGGCCAGCTGTATAATTTCCACCCCGGCAGCCATGTGGGACAGGGGATGGAAACCGGCATTGCCTATATTGCCGATGCCCTGAACGCCATCCTGACGCCGGAGCAGTCCACCACCGTCCTGCTGGAAACCATGTCCGGCAAAGGCAGCGAGGTGGGCGGCCGGTTTGAAGAGCTGCGGGAAATTCTGGATCGGGTGGAGCTGTCCGACCGCATGGGTGTGTGTCTGGATACCTGCCATGTTTCCGATGCCGGATACGCGCTTGCGGAGGATCTGGACGGCGTTCTGATGGAGTTTGACCGCGTGATCGGCCTGAACCGGCTGAAGGCCATCCATCTCAATGACAGCCTGAATCCCTGCGGCGCACATAAGGACCGCCACGCCCGGATCGGAGAGGGCTGCATCGGATTGGAGGCTCTGCGCCGGGTGGTGAACCATCCGGCACTGAAAGACCTCCCCTTCTGTTTGGAAACACCGAACGAACTGCCCGGTTATGCCGCAGAGATCGCGCTGATGCGGAGTCTGGCGGAATAAAGCGGCGAGAATGTCCCGGAGGAGAACCCATGGTTCCCTTCCGGGGCATTTTTTCCGTCTTGGCAGCATAGGTTGTCCCAAGAGGTGAAGAACATGAGACAAAGGAAGCTTCCCGCCCGCATTTCCCGGCGGCTGGGGGCGGCGCTGCTGGCAGGAGTCACCCTGTGGACTGTCAGCGTGACCGCTGGCAGTACGGATGCGGCAGGCGCGTGGCAGGCACTGAAACGGGAGATCCCCGTTGCCCTGCTGCGCTGGCAGCTGGGAGATCCCGGCCAATCGGACGGCCTGTCCGCGGCGGCGGTGTTGACGCTGAGCCAGTCGCCCCTGCTGTTTTCTGCCCGGCAGGAGATCGCCGGACTGCGGCAGCAGACGGAGGAAACGCCGGAAGAAACCGTGCCTGCGCCGGTGACGCAGCCGGTGCAGGAAGAGCCGCAGCCTGCGCCGGTCCCCGCCGGTACGGACAACGGCGTACCCGCCAAAACACTGGTGCCGACGGATCCCAGCGGCTATACCGTCTGCGGCCGGGTCTATATCAGCAATTCCACCAAGTACACCCTGACCGGCGAAGAACTTCTGAAGCCCTTTGCGGCGGAGCTGACTGGGGACGCGCCCCAGATCCTGATCCTGCACAGCCATGGCAGCGAGGGCTACACACCAGCGGAGGATGACGGCATCGTATGGTCCGGCAACTGCCGCACCACGGATTCCCGGTATAACGTGGTTCGCATGGGGGACGCCATGGCCGAGGTGTTCGGTGAGGCGGGGATCTCCGTGCTTCACGACCGGACGCTGTATGACTATCCCGAATACGCCGGGTCTTACGACCGGTCTCTGACCGCCATTGACAGCTATCTCAAGGAATATCCCTCCATTCGGTTTGTGCTGGATGTTCACCGGGACGCTATAGAAGCCGCCGACGGCGGTCAGGTAAAAGTCGTTTCGGAGATCGAAGGACAGGGGATCGCCGCCCAGCTGTCGCTGGTGGTGGGCAGCGACGGCGGCGGACTCAGCCACCCCAACTGGATGGAAAATCTCCGGCTGGCGGTAGCCATTCAGGAGCAGGCGCTGACGGATTATCCCACCTTGATGCGGCCGCTGCTGCTGCGGAATTCCCGGTATAATCAGCACGCCACCACAGGCTCCCTGCTGGTGGAGGTGGGCACCGCCGGAAATGCCCCGGAGGAGGCGGAGCTGGCCGCCCGCCTGTTTGCCGCGGAAATGGTGACGGTATTGGAGGAGCGGAGCAAATAGAAAACCGTCCCGGCTGTGCCGGGACGGTTGAGACTACCGATAGAGGAAGAAAATCGGCGCGGCGGGAAGGAAGATAGTTACGAAAGAAACCCAGGAAGGGTGTCTTTCGTTTTTAATCATTAAGTTTTCTGCACTTAAAAAGCGCAGAAAACTTGGCGCGGCGTGTCGAAAAAATTTTTTCGACACGCTGCGCCGGGACGGTTTTTGCAGCCGTTACGGCCGCTTTTCCTGCTGTTCCTGTTCCGCGAGGTCATCCAGCGCTGCCCGGACTGCCGCCACCACAAAGGCGGAAAATGTGCAGTCGGTACCCCGGATGGCGGCTTCCACCTCCTCCAGCATATCGTTGGGGAAGCGGACGGATTTGTTGCTGGTGGGGGGAACCTTTGGAATTTTGAACGCCATGTCAAACACCTGCTTTACATTTCATAAGACAAGTGTATTGCGTTTTGAACGATAATTATGTAATATAGGTGTTGCACAAAAGTGCAACAAATGGGAAAGGGGTACTGAACTATGCCTGACTACAAAGAGATGTATCTCATCATGGCACGGGCCGCGGAAAAGGCCCAGCGGATCCTGATCGAAGCCCAGCGGCAGTGCGAGGAGCTGTATCTGTCCGCAGATGACGCCGAAAAGCCGGAGAACGGCAAGGAGTAAGCAGAGCATACAGCAGCGCCCCGCAGCCTGATGCTGCGGGGCGTTTTCCGTTGGAGCAGGCTTACAGGGCGGCGCGAATGGCGGCCAGCAGCTCGTCGTAGGTTTCATAGGCGGGGATCTGGGGATAATCCGCCTTGATCTGGTCGGTGCTGCGGAACAGGAAACCGGCCTTGCTGGCCTGAATCATGCCCAGATCATTGTAGCTGTCGCCGCTGGCAATGGTGTCGTATCCAATGGACTGGAGCGCCTTCACCGTGGTGAGCTTGGACTGCTGGCAGCGCATTTTGAAGCCGGTGATCTCCCCGTCCGGGGCGACCTCCAGCGAATTGCAGAGAATCGTGGGCCAGCCCAACTTCTTCATCAAAGGCATGGCGAACTCCTCGAAGGTGTCGCTGAGGATCACCGTCTGAGTCTCTGCCCGCAATGCGTCCAGAAACGCTTTGGCGCCGGGCATGGGGTCGATCTTTGCAATCACATCCTGAATTTCCTTCAGCCCCAGCCCATGCTCCTTCAGAACGCTCAGCCGCCAGCGCATCAGCTTGTCATAATCCGGCTCGTCGCGGGTGGTGCGGCGCAGCTCCGGGATACCGCTGGCCTCCGCAAAGGCGATCCAGATCTCCGGCACCAGCACGCCCTCCATATCCAGACAAACGATATTCATAAGGATCCCTCCTGAGTTCATTTTGGAGTATTATAACATGAAGCAGCCTTTGCGGCAAGAGGGGAGCGCTTCCCGGAAATGCCGGGATGCATATTTGATGCTTTTCCGGGGAATTTGGCAGAGGAGACGAAATCCACCGCGCAAATTTTACATTTTTGCGTCTTTCCCTGCGAAGCGCACTGTGATAAAATCAACAGAGTAAACGATTATTTCATAATGGGAGGAAATCGGCCTGTTTTCGGAGAAAGCGGGTGATCAAAGGAGAGGTTAAAGATGCGGAAAACAAAAATCGTATGCACCTTGGGGCCGTCTACGGATAAGGAAGGCGTCCTGCGGGAGATGATCCAGGCAGGGATGAATGTGGCCCGGTTCAACTTTTCCCACGGTACCCATGCGGAACATAAAGCGCGGTTGGACACCCTGAAAGCTCTGCGGGAAGAACTGGACGCCCCGGTTGCCGCCATGCTGGATACCAAAGGACCGGAGATCCGGCTGAAGGACTTTGCGAACGGTTCCGTCCGCCTGACCGCCGGGCAGGAATTTACCCTGACCACAGCGGAGGCGGAGGGAGACGTTCACCGCTGCTCCATCACCTATGCCGACCTGCCCAATGACGTGAAGGCGGGAGACACCATCCTGCTGGATGACGGTCTGGTGCGGCTGACGGTGCTGGAAACTTCCGGGACGGAGATCCGCTGCCGGGTGGAGAACGACGGCGTGATGAAGAATCACAAGGGGGTCAACGTCCCCGGCGTGCGGCTGAGTATGCCCTATATGAGCCAGCGGGACCGGGAGGATCTCCTCTTCGGCGTGGAGCAGGGCTTTGACTATGTGGCTGCCAGCTTTGTCCGTTCCGCCGCAGACATCCGGGAGCTGCGGAGCCTGCTGGATAAGGCCGGCGCGCGCATCCGCATCATTGCGAAGATCGAAAATCAGGAGGGCGTCAGCAATCTGCCGGAGATTCTGGACGCGGCGGACGGCATCATGGTGGCCCGCGGCGATATGGGCGTGGAGATCGACTTCACCGAGATCCCCATTATTCAAAAGGATATGATCTCCCAGTGCGTGGCCTGCGGAAAGCCGGTCATCACGGCGACCCAGATGCTGGATTCCATGATTGAAAATCCCCGCCCCACCCGCGCGGAGATCACCGATGTGGCCAACGCCATTTACGATGGTACCTCCGCCATTATGCTCTCCGGCGAGACGGCGGCGGGCAAGTATCCGGTGGAGGCGGTGAAAACCATGGACGCCATTGCCCGGAAGACAGAGAGCGATATCAACCATGTTAAACGCATGGCCCAGATGGCCGGCGGGCGGACGCGGCTTTCTGTAGCGGCCGCCACAGCCCACGCGGCTTGCACTACGGCGCAGGAGATCGGCGCAGACGCCATCCTCACCGTCAGCCAGAGCGGAACCACCGCCCGGCTGGTGAGCCGCTTCCATCCCGGCACACCCATTGTGGCCTGCCTGCTGGATCAGCAGGTGCGGCGGCAGATGGCGCTGTACTGGGGCGTGGAGCCGATCATGATGCCCTATGTCAACAGTACGGACGAACTGGTGAGTCAGGCGGTGGAATGTGCCGAGGCAGCCGGGCTGGTCAGGCGGGGCGATCTGGTGGTGGTGACTGCCGGCGTTCCCGTAGGTGTGTCCGGGACGACCAATATGATCCGCGTCCAGCAGGTGGGCGGCGCACTTCTGAACGCCGTGGGCGTGGGAGATAAAAAAGCATCCGGCCCGCTGTGCGTCTGCCGCACACTGGCCGAGGTGGCGGAAAAATTCCATTCCGGCGATGTTCTGGTCGTGCCGTATACCACCAATGACCTGCTGCCCTATATCCGGCAGGCAGCCGCCGTCATTACTGAGGAGGCCAGCACGGACTGCCATGCCGCCACGGTGGGGCTGACGTTGGATAAGCCGGTGATCGTGGGGGCGGCCAACGCCGTCAGCCGCCTGACAGACGGCACCATGGTCACAGTGGACTGCGTTCGGGGACTGGTCTGCACCATGCCCTGAGACCGGGATCAGAGCCGCCTGCGGCAGCCGCCGCAGGCGGCTTGCCTGTATCCGGCGGAGAACAGCGCAGTCTGGCGATCCGAAGGCGGCGGACTTTCCGCCATGCGTTTTGCCGCGCGGGCGCTGTACTGACAGCCAGGATGAACCGCCCGTAAGGTTTTCCTTGCAAAATGTGTGCAGTCCTGCTATACTGTAAAAATGTGTCGGCGGGACTTTCCCGCAATTTTGGGAAATATAACCCTGGAGGTTTTGATAGATGGCAAAAAATCCGAGCAAGAAGGCTGTCGGAAAAGACGAGCCGATGAACGGTGCGATGAAATTCTTTCTGGCGGGCTGTGTGGCGGAGCTGTATCTGCTGATCCTCCGCCGTTTTTATGTGAACGCGGGTTCCGATGTAGCGCGTTTTGCGTGGTATGACCACTATCTGTGGATTCTGGCGGGGGTCGGCGCCGGTGTGATGGCGGTGTGCGCCGTCGGTGCGCTGGCTCTGCGGAAAGACCCGAAGCGGCGGACGGCGCTGTGGATCGCCGCGGCAGCCGGACTTTTTTTGGGCGCTGCTGCGCTGCTGGTGCGTTGGAACATGGCAACGCTGTCCTTCCTGTCGATCGTGGTGCCGGTCATCATGATGCTGGGGATCCTCTGGGCGCTGTATGACCGGGAGTGCGCTCTGGCGCTGACGGTGCTGGGCGCGTCCCTGTTCGTCCTGTGGGGCGTGCGGCGGTATGGCTCCAGTATGTATGTGGGTACGGCGGTGAAGGTGTGCGTTGTGCTGTATCTGGTTTTGCTGGCTGTGATCGCGTGGCTTGCCAAAGCGGACAAGCTCAGCAAGATTCTGCCGCCCAAGGCGGATAAGCTGTCGGTCTATGCGGCTTGCGGCCTGTCCGGGCTGGCACTGCTGGCCTCTCTTCTGGGAACCGGCGTTTCCTACTACGCCATGTGGGCGCTGGCGGCCGTTGTGTTTGCGCTGGCGGTCTATTACACCGTAAAGCAACTGTAAAACAGACAAAAAGAAGCCGTTCCGAAATTTTCGGAACGGCTTCTTTTTCTGAACGGGAAAAGCTGTCTCTGTCGGCCAGCAGAGATGGTTCATTGATAATAGATCCCCAAAACGGCTTTGTGCGGTTCTGACAGAGGGGAAATGGCGATGTCCATATCGATTTCAAAGGCACGCGCCCATGGGAAGCGGTAATTGGAGAGCGTCACAGTCCCCCAGCCTGCCAGCGCGGTATCCATATGCGGCTTCAGACCGATCAGCAGATTGCTGTGTTCCAGATTTTTCAGAACGGACGCTGTGGCCGCGTCCATTCCCGCCGTCAGCCGGGCGGTGATGGCGTCCCGATCCAGCTCCGGGCGGCAGAAGTTGTTGGCGTCTCCGCCCAAATCGCTGCGGACATAGGCAAGGATGTCCTCCCGCACCACATTTTTGTAGCAGAAGTCCTTCAGAATACTGTCCGATAGCGTCTTGCAGAAGGCGGACTCCTCTGCCTGAGAGGTTTTGCCCTGCGTCAGATGGGCGTAGCGGGCTACGCCGTGGCTCAGGGCGGTGCCGGTGACGATGGCCATATCCAGAAAACCGGCGTAGCTCAGCAGCTTGCCCAGTTCCGTTTCTTTTGTCAGGGCATCGTGGAACGCCGTGCCGTATTGGCCGTTGCCTGCATCGATGAGGATCACCGGCAGGTTGGCTTCCAGCCGCTGGTTCAGAACCCGGATCAGGTCGCTGATATACTGCTGCTTCTGCCCTGCGTCCTCCGGCTGTGTCAGCACCAGCACATAGAGATCTGCAAAGGAGGGAGTCTCCTCCTCTGTCAGATGAAAGTAATCCAGATGCTCTGCCATAATCTCCGTCAGGGGTTTGTAATCATAGTCGCAGGCAGGCTGGGCCTCTGTGCCGCCGAAGTACTGCACATTGACAGAAGCGCCGTCCCATCCAACCTCGCTGAGATACAGCTTCGCCACCGCCTTGAACGCCAGATCGTCCACGCCGGAGAGGATCACGTCCCCCTCCCGCAGCCGTGCGTTCAGGTAGGCAATCTCGTTTTTCTGGATGCAGTCCTCGGAGGAGGAATCGTCAATGCCGATCAGCACATGGAAGCGGTCATGCCCCAGCCGGTCAATGGCTTCCAGCAGTTCGCCGCTGAGCGCCAGCTTGTTGCGCCGGTGTTCCATATACCCCACGGCGGCGTCGTACATCGCGCTGTCGTTTCCGAAGTCCAGTAGATTTTTGCCGCCGGCATCCGTATCGTAGGTTTCCCGGATGCGATCCAGCGTCAGCTGATCGGCGGAAAGGGTTTGCCGTGGAGCTGCGCCAAAGGCCCGCAGCGCATTGTATTCTTCCAGCGTTCCACCGTTGTAGCCCACGGTAGGGGCCAGCCGCATCACGCTGTCCAGCAGCCAGACCTCGTTATTGGGGTCGGCAGCCAACGCCGACAGCAGGCTTTCCAGAAGATCCGACAGAGCCAGAGTCGCGCCGTCCTGCTCTGTGATGGTTTCCGCCAGCCGGGAGGCCACCAGCCCGCCGTACAGCAGCTGATCCATGGAGAGAATGTAACGGTCGCAGCCTGCGGCCTCCTGCTCCAGCACCCAGCGGCTCAGCAGCGCGGGATAACCGCTCTGTCCTGTCCAGCTTTTGATCTCCAGACCATTTTCCGTGTAATAGTCCTCTATCTGGCCGTCCAGCAGCGTCTTGTACATCCACTCCTCCGGCATATGGAGCGTGTAGCCAAGACTTTCCGCCAGATATTCCACCCGTCCCACGTTGTCCGGGCGGTCGTCCAGAGGGACGTAGGCAATGACGGGGCTGCTGTCCGGTTGTTCCGCTTCCGGCAGCAGCGCAGGTGCGCCACTGCAGCCGGCCAGCAGGCTCAGACACAGCAGCACCGCCAGAATTGTCTTTTTCATTGAACCTCCAGTTCCAAAAAGAGCGGAGCAAATGCTCCGCTCTGGGATTGCCGGTAAAAAAGCAGATGCGCTTCACCGGTAAGGAAGGGCGTGTGCGGAAAAACCCAAGAGGGGGAAACAGGCGAAGCGCCGCCAGCGGCGGATGCAGCAAGCCTATTTCGAGGATGGCTCCCGGTTTTCGGGCATAAAAATACACGGAAACCGGTTGAGCCGACGGTGTATTCCTGCACTGCTTTACAAGCCCTGCTTACAGGCCGAACCCGCTGAGATCCAGACCGCCGGTGACGCCTTCCATGCTCTTGTCCATGGCGTCGTTGGCCTGACGCAGCGCCTCGTTGACGGCGGAGACCACCAGATCCTGGAGCATTTCCACATCTTCGGGGTCCACGGCCTCCGGCTTGATGGTCACGGAGAGGACTTCCTTCTTGCCGTTGACCTTGGCTTCCACAACACCGCCGCCTACGCTGGCGGTGAACTCCTGTGCCTCCACGGCGTCCTGAGCAGCCGTCATTTTCTCCTGCATGGCTGCGATCTTCTGCTGAAGCTCTGCCTGACGGGCGGCTCCGGAAATTTTGCCGTTGGTAAATCCACGGCGTGCGCTGTAACCCATAGTAAATATCTCCTTTTATTTGATTTCAATATTGTCAAACCTGCTGCCGAATTCCAGCAGGCTTTTCAGATTTTCCTGAGGGGACGCCTTGGGGGCCTCGCCCACCCGGAACAGAACCCGCACCGGCTGGCCGGAGGACTTTTCCGCTTCGGCGGAAAGAACGCCCCGCACCCGGTCGTTGTCCAGCCGGTTCAGCGTGATCTCGTCCGGGGCAAATACTGTGACCTGATCGCCCTCCAGCGTGCCGCCGCACAACTCCAGAAAAGCCCGGTACATGGGCGGCAGCTGCCCTTTGCAGTTCTCCGCCAGAGAACGCCACCAGTTTCCACTGCCGGTGACAGGCGCGGCTGTGGCCTGAGGCTTCGGCGCTGCGGGGACTGCGGCAGTCTGCCGGTGGGGCGGCGCACTTTGCGCCGATGGGGTCTTGGGGGCGGCAGGATGGGCAGGCGCGGGATTCGCCGGGATGTCAAAGACCCGCTCGCCGAGTTCTTCCCGCATGGGCGGCTCCTCTGGCAGCGGCGGCTCGTCCCACGGGGGCGGATCGTCCGCCGGCGCAGACCGGGGAGCTGGCGCTTCCTTTTTCGCAGGGAAAAGCGGATCCGCCGTGTTCCCGGAAAGTACTGCCGCATCTCTTGCGGCGGAGACGCTGCGGGTGACGGCGGAACGGATCTCCACACCCCGATCCACCGCGTTTTCCAGTCGGGTGATCCGATTTTCCAGCGCGGTCAGATCGCCGCACAGGCTCTCGTCGCACAGCCGCAGCAGGCAAAGCTCCGCGTCGGTGCGCCGGTCGGCGCTGTAATAGAGATCGCCCGCCGCCTTTTGCAGAGTGGAGGCCAGAAACAAAAACCGATTGGCGGGAACGCCGCTTCCCAGCTTGTCCAGCGTTGCGCTGTCAAACCCGCCGGACAGCAGGGCTGCGCCGCCCTCCGGGGCAGTTTTCCGCAGCAGCAGATCGCGGGTCAGGGTGGAAAGCTCGCCCAGCACAGCCCCTACGTCCTTGCCCCCGGTATAAAGCTCGTTGAGCAGCAGCAGCGCCGCCTGCGCGTTGCGGTCCAGAATGTCCCGCATCAGCTGGGCGGTTTGCAGATTACCTGCAAGTCCCAGCACTTCCAATACGGCCCGGCTGTCCACCGTGCCGCCTGCCGCGGCGCACTGGTCCAGAAGGCTCAGGCCGTCCCGCAGGGCGCCATCCGCCAGACGGGAGAGCAACTCCGCGCCGTCGGGCGTCAGGTCGATCTGCTCCTGCTGGGCCACATAGGTCAGCCGCCGGGCAATGTCCTTTGGCAGAATTCGCTTGAACGAGTAACGTTGACACCGGGAGAGAATGGTGGCAGGCACCTTGTGCAGCTCCGTGGTGGCCAGAATGAACATCAGGTGGGCGGGCGGTTCCTCCAGAATTTTCAGCAGTGCGTTGAAAGCCGCCGTGGACAGCATATGAACCTCGTCCACGATATAGACCCGCTTTTTCACGTTGGCCGGGGCATAGATAGCCTCGTCCCGCAGGGCACGTACCTGATCCACACCGTTGTTGGAGGCGGCGTCCAGTTCCAGCACATCCAGAAAGCTGCCGCTTTCCAGCCCGATGCAGCTGGGACACTGGCAGCAGGGATCGCCATTGACCGGGTGTTCGCAGTTGACGGCCTTGGCCAGAATTTTGGCACAGGTGGTCTTGCCAGTGCCGCGGGTGCCGGTGAACAGGTAGGCATGAGAGGTGCGCCCCTCCGCCACCTGCTTTTTCAGGGTCTCGGTGATATGTTCCTGCCCGATCACGTCGGAGAACACCTTGGGTCGCCATTTGCGGTACAGCGCCTGATACACGGAACACACCCCCCTTGAGAGAATACGGAAAAAATCATTGCATAGAAACATCCTCCGTTTGCAGACACGGAACCGGCGTCCTCGCGGCACATGGAACATCCCGCTTAATGCTGCTCGGTTCCCCGCCTGACATGGTTCACGGGGCTCCATTGCGCGAGACCGGCTCCGCGTCTGCAAGCGGAGGATGAATTGCGGCTACTATTATACGATATTATTTCGGATTTATCAACTGGAAATTTCAAATCTTCGGCCAAAGCTTTCTGACGCGGCGGATACTTGCCTTGCAGGGGGGAATGGAGTATAATAGCGTTAAATTGGGGATTTATGTCCGGAGGGAGGAACGCCATGGAAACCACAGGCCGCTTTGCACCGTCTCCCAGCGGGCGGCTCCACCTGGGAAACCTTCTGTGCGCCCTGCTGGTGTGGCTCTCCGCCCGGCAGAAGGGCGGGCGGGTCCTGCTGCGGGTGGAGGACCTGGACACCGCCCGGTGTCCCCGGCGGTACGCGGCGCAGATGGAAGCGGACCTCCGCTGGCTGGGACTGGACTGGGACATCGGCCCCGGAAAGGACGGCGGCACCGGCCCTTATGAGCAGAGCCGGCGCACCGCCGTCTATCAGGCGGCGCTGGAAAAATTGCAGGGGATGGGGCTGGTCTATCCCTGTTTCTGCACCCGCGCGGAGCTGCACGCGTCCTCCGCCCCTCACCGGGAGGACGGGCAGGTGATCTATGCCGGAACCTGCCGGCATCTGACGGCGGCGGAGATCGCAGAGAAAAGCAGCCTCCGCCCACCGGCGCTGCGGCTGGCCGTGCCGGACGAGCGATGGGGCTTTACGGACGGCCACATGGGCCGGTATGAGGAAAATCTGGCGGCGGACTGCGGTGATTTTCTGCTGCGGCGGTCTGACGGGATGTTTGCCTATCAGCTGGCTGTGGTGGTGGACGACGCCGCCATGGGCGTCACGGAGGTGGTGCGGGGGGCTGACCTGCTGGATTCCACCCCCCGGCAGCTGTACCTTTACCATCTGCTGGGCCTGACACCGCCCCGGTTTTACCATTTCCCCCTGCTGCTGACGGCAGAGGGAAAACGCCTTTCCAAGCGGGACAGCGCTGTGGGATTGGACAGCTTGCAGGCCAAGCTGCCGCCGGAGGAGATTCTGGGGCGGCTGGCGTTTCTGGCGGGCTTCAACCCCGCGGCGGCGCCGAAAACGGCGGCGGCGCTGCTGCCGGAATTTGACTGGGACAAGGTGTCCTGTGAAGATATCCGTATCCCGGAGGGGCTTTTCTGTTGAGATTTCGAGAACCGCCTGCTTTGGCAGGAGAACCGTACCAATACTGTACAGATCATGTCAGGTGATCAGGTCGGCGCTGTGCGCCGGAAAGGAGCAATATGCAGATCATTGTTGTAGGCGCGGGCAAGGTTGGCACCAGCCTTACCGCGCAGTTGATCCGGGAACACCGGGTGACGGTTATCGATCAGGAGCCGCGCCTCATTGAAAATATCATCAACGTTTATGATGTGATGGGCGTCTGCGGCAACGGCGCCAGCTATGAGGTGCAGAAAGAGGCGGAGGTGGGCAAGGCCGATCTCCTGATCGCCACCACCTCCAGCGACGAGATCAACATTCTTGCCTGTCTGGTGGCAAAGAAGCTGGGCGTGGCCCATACCATCGCCCGCATCCGCAACCCGGAATATGAGGCGCAGCTGCGGTTCATGCGGGGAGAGCTGGGGCTTACCATGTCCATCAACCCGGAAAAGGCCGCGGCCCATGAGATCGCCCGCGTGCTGCGGTTCCCGGCGGCCATGAAGCTGGAATCCTTCTCCAAGGGGCGGCTGGAACTGGTGGAGTACCGCCTGCCGGAAGGGTCTGCGCTGGACGGCGTGCAGCTGTTGGATCTTTACAAAAACGCCAGGTCGCGGGTGCTGATCTGCGCGGTGTCCCGGAAAGGGGAGACCACCATTCCCTCCGGCGATTTCCGGCTGAAAACCGGGGATAAGATCTATGTCACCGCCGCGCCGGATCAGCTGTCTGCGTTTTTCCAGTATCTGGGGGTGTTCCGGAAAAAGGCTTCCACGGTGATGATCGTGGGAGCCAGCAAGATGAGCTACTATCTGGCAGACGAGCTGCTGCACATGGGCATGAGCGTGAAGATCATCGACCAGAACGAGGCCCGTTGCACTCAGATGAGTGAGCTGCTGCCGCGGGCGCTGGTGATCCAGGGAGACGGCACCGACAGCGAACTGCTGGCGGAGGAGGGCATTGAGCAGACGGACGCCTTCGTGGCCCTGACGGGCATCGACGAGGCCAACATCCTCATGGCCATGTGCGCCTCCCGCCAGACGGAGCAGTGCAAGGTGGTGGCCAAGATCAACCGCCGCTCTTTGACGGAGCTGGTCAGCAGCGAGGGGATGATCGACAGCGTGGTGTCCGTGCGGGATGTGACCACGGAGCTGATTGTCCAGTATGTCCGGGCCATGGAAAGCGCCGCCGGTTCCCGGATCAAGACCCTGCACCGGCTGGTGGGCGGCGCGGTGGAAGCGCTGGAATTCCATGTGGACAAGGGCGTGACGCTGGCGAATACCCCCCTGCGGGAACTGAAGCTGAAGCCCGGCGTCCTGATCGCCGGGATCGTCCGGCGGAACGGGACAATTCTGATCCCAGGCGGCAACGACGCCATCTGCGAGGGGGACGACGTGATCGTGGTGACGCAGGACGCAGCCTTGCAGGATATTCACGATATTCTGAGTCAGGATTGAGGAGACGGGTATGAACATCCAGATGATCGGCTTTGTGCTGGGGCGCATCCTGCTGACGGAGACGGGGCTGCTGGCGCTGCCGCTGGTAGTGGCGGCGCTGTATGGCGAGACCCTCTGGCCGTGGGCTGCGACGATCCTTCTGACGGCGCTGTGCGGCGGGTGTCTCGGCAGAAAGAAGCCTGAGCGCACGGCCCTCTACGCCAAGGACGGCTTTGTTACCGTGGCGCTGGCATGGCTGACCATGTCGGCCTTCGGAGCGCTGCCCTTTGTGCTCAACGGGGATATTCCCCACTATATCGACGCTTTTTTTGAAACGGTTTCCGGCTTTACCACCACCGGCGCGTCCATTCTGACGGCGGTGGAACCGCTGAGCCGGGGCGGCCTGTTCTGGCGGAGCTTCACCCACTGGGTAGGCGGCATGGGCGTGCTGGTGTTCGTGATGGCTATCCTGCCCATGAGCGACGGACACTCCATGCACATCCTCCGGGCGGAGATGCCCGGCCCCACGGCGGGCAAGCTGGTGAGCCGCATGAGCGACACCGCCAAGATCCTCTACGGCATTTACCTTGCCATGACCGTGGTGATGATCGTGCTGCTGCTGTTGGGCGGCATGGATCTGTTTGACGCCAGCGTCCACGCCTTCGGAACGGCCGGTACCGGCGGCTTTTCCAGCCGGAATCTCAGCATCGGCGCTTACAACAGCGCGTATATCGATATTGTGACCGGCATCGGGATGCTGGCTTTCGGCGTGAACTTCAACCTGTACTACTTCCTGCTGGTCCGCCGGTTCCGGGATGTGCTGAAGTCCGAGGAGCTGTGGGCGTATCTGGGGATCGCGGCGTTTTCCACCCTGACCATCGCCGCCAATATCCTGGGGATCTACGGCAGTGTGGGAACGTCCCTGCGCCACGCGTTCTTTCAGGTATCCTCCGTCATTACCACCACCGGGTACGCCACGGCGGATTTCAACCAGTGGCCGGAATATGCCAGAACTGTGCTGGTGCTGCTGATGTTCATCGGCGGCTGCGCCGGTTCCACCGGCGGCGGCCTGAAAGTCACGCGGGTGGTGACGCTGGCCAAGGCGGCCTATGGGGATATGCGGAAAATGCTCCACCCCAACGCGGTGATCCGGGTGCGGATGGAAGGGCGGGCTTTGTCAGAAAAGCAGGTGCGGGGCGTGCAGGCCTATTTTTCCGTGTATATGCTGCTGTTTGCCGTGTCCTGGCTGCTGCTGAGTCTGGACGGCTTCGACCTGATTTCCACCTTTACCGCACTGGCCTCCTGCATCAACAACATCGGCCCCGGCCTGGGACTGGTTGGCCCCACAGGCAACTTTTTCGCCTTCAGTCCGTGGGCCAAGCTGCTGCTGAGCTTTGATATGCTGGCGGGGCGGCTGGAGATCTTCCCCATGCTGCTGCTGTTTGCTCCGTCTCTCTGGAAAAAGAACCGTATCATCAGGAAAGGGGAGCGTCAGGCATGAACTTGCTGCGGGAGCGGGAACAGCTTACGGAATACGGAAAACGCATGAGCCGGGACGGACTGTCCGTAGGAACCAGCGGAAATCTGAGCATCTATGTGCCGGAAGCGGGACTGATGGCCATTACGCCCTCCGGGCTGGATTATGAAGCCACCACCCCAGCGGATATCGTGGTCATGGATCTGGACGCCCATGTGGTGGAGGGGGAACGGAAGCCCTCCAGCGAATGGGCGCTGCATACGGCCTTTTACCGGCAGTATCCGGCAGCGCGGGCGGTGGTTCACACCCATTCCATGTACTGCACGGTGCTGGCCTGTCTTGGAAAGCCGCTGGAAGCGGTGCATTATGCCATTGCCGCCGCCGGAGCGGCCCGCGTGCCGGTGGCGCCCTATCGCCTGTTCGGCACGCCGGAGCTGGCGGAAGCGGCGGTGGAGACCTGCGGCGAGGGAAAGGCAGTGCTGCTGGGCAACCACGGTCTGGTGGTCTGGGAGAGCAGCCTGCCGAAAGCCTTTGCGCTGGCGCGGGATCTGGAATTCACGGCGGAGCTTCAGTGGCGGGCCATGGCGGTGGGCACGCCCAATATCCTGACGGACGGTCAGATGGCGGAAGCGCTGGAACGCTTCAAAACCTATGGCCAGCCGAAGAAGCAGGACGCGAAGAATACGAATTGAGATATGTGGAGGGAATGAGCGTGCCGAGAACGACAGAGAACGCATGGAGTCCAAGAAAGCTGCTGAGCCTGACAGCGTGTGTTTTACTCCTGGCGGCAGCCGTAATTGTGCTTCCGGCCAGAAGCGCAGAGTCTCTTTTGTCCGGCAAGGGCGCAACGGAAGTTTCCTTTCAGTATGTGCATGCTTTGATCGGTGAGGACAGTTCAGGAACGTGTCCGCGTATCGAAGCCAGTGAGCCAGAAATGGGCGAGGTGAAGAACTTCTTACAGGATCTGAATATCCGCTGGCACGGTTTTCATGGAGATGTATACGATATAGATGTACCTGGTTACCATTTATATTTTTACGATGAGAGCAGCATGTCGCAGGTCGACATGTATATAAGCTCCACGGGCTATTTGTATTGTGGACATGCGACCTATCGAATCGTATCTTCCAGCCTGGAGAAAGTTTGGACTCAGCTCGACAGCCTATATAAGCTGGCTGATAATGGGGAATCATTTTCTTGATGCAGCCTATAAACGAATGAAAAAGCCCCCGGAGGGGAACCATGGGTTCCTCTCCGGGGGCTTTTTAATACAAAAGGCGATCAAGGAAAGACTGACTGATTTGAAGATCAGACAATCCCCTGGGCCAGCATGGCCTCGGCCACCTTCTTGAAGCCTGCCAGGTTGGCGCCGGCCACCAGGTTGCCCTCCTGGCCGTATTCCTTGGCGGCGTCGTTGATGTTGTGGAAGATGTTCACCATGATGTCGTGGAGCTTGGCGTCCACTTCCTCAAAGGTCCAGGAGTAGCGCATGGAGTTCTGGCTCATCTCCAGAGCGGAGGTGGCCACGCCGCCGGCGTTGGCTGCCTTGGCGGGAGCGAACAGCAGACCGGCCTTCTGGATGATCTCAATGGCCTCAGGGGTAGAAGGCATATTAGCGCCTTCGGCAACCGCCATAGCGCCGCCCTTGACAATCTCCTCCGCCTCGGCAGCGGTGATCTCGTTCTGCGTGGCGCAGGGCAGGGCGATGTCGCAGGGGATCGACCAGATGCCGCGGAAGCCCTCGGTATAGGTACTGCCGGGAACGCGCTGGGCGTATTCCTTGATGCGGCCGCGATGACCCAGCTTGATGTCCTTCACCACATCCAGCTGGATGCCGTTGGGATCATGGATATAGCCGTTGGAATCGCTGAGAGCCACCACCTTGGCGCCCAGAGCGGTGGCCTTTTCACAGGCGAAGATGGCCACGTTGCCGCTGCCGGAGATGACCACGGTCTTGCCTGCGAAACTGTCGTTCTTCAGGCACTTGAGCATCTCTTCGGTGAGGTAGCACAGGCCGTAGCCGGTGGCCTCGGTACGGGCCAGAGAACCGCCGTAGGTCAGGCCCTTGCCGGTAAGCACGGCGGCGTCAAAGCTGTTGCGGAGACGCTTGTACTGGCCGAACAGGTAGCCGATCTCCCGGCCGCCGACGCCGATATCGCCGGCGGGTACGTCGGTGAACTGGCCAATGTGGCGCTGCAATTCCGTCATGAAGCTCTGGCAGAAACGCATAACTTCCGCGTCGGACTTGCCCTTGGGATCGAAGTCGCTGCCGCCCTTGCCGCCGCCGATGGGCAGGCCGGTCAGGCTGTTTTTCAGCACCTGCTCAAAGCCCAGGAACTTGAGAATGGACAGGTTCACCGTGGGGTGGAACCGCAGGCCGCCCTTGTAGGGGCCGATGGCGGAGTTGAACTGCACGCGGTAGCCGCGGTTGATCTGCACCTTGCCGCTGTCGTCCGTCCAGGGTACCCGGAAGGAAACCACGCGCTCAGGCTCCACAAAGCGCTCCAGCAGACCGGCCTGCTCCATTTCGGGGTGACGCTCCACCATAGGCTCCAGCCCCTCCAGAACCTCCAGAACGGCCTGATGGAATTCCTTCTGCTCAGGATCACGGGCCAGAACCTGGGCATAGACCCGCTTGCAATATTCATTGTTCAGCATGGAAAATTGACTCCTTTCAAACTCCTCTGCGCGGGGAAAATTTTATGCTTTATATTACCAAATCAAAGCCGGATAGTCCAGTGTATTTTTGAACAAATATGAAAGAATCAGTGGGAAATCCTGCAATTTTATGCAATGGAAACATCCCTGCTGTCCGCCTTGGGACAGCAGGGATGAAAAACGTTTTTCTGACAGGAACAGGAGACTCATACCCGTTCCATGGCATCCCGGAGCGTGTCGGTGACAGCGCCCTCAAAGACGCGGGCGGAGTGGCCGTGGAGGGTTTCCAGAGCGGCGGCGGCCAGACCGCAGGGGGTGCTGCCGCCCATGGAGAGATCCATGTCCAGAATGAACTTGATCTCGGTGTCCTGCGGCACGTTGGGGTTGTTGACTTTCAGACGGCCGGTTCCGGCGTGGATCTTGGCGGCGCAGCTGGAATCCAGCTTCATCTGGACGTCGTATCCGCAGGAGAGAATTTTGTCCTCGTTGATGTCTGCTTCGGCCAGAACGCCCAGATAGGCGGGGGCGATGAGCTGCCGCCAGGGCGTATCCTCCAGCCCCAGAGCCGTCCGGGAGATCAGGTTCAGATACCGCAGCCCCACCCGCTGGAAATAGGCGGGCTTGTAGAGCTGGATGAACGCGGCCAGAGGCTTATCCAGCATCCGGGCAAATTCCTCCCAGCCGGGGTAGGACAGGGTGGACAGAGCGATGAAATCCTTGGTGAGATTCAGCTTCCATCTGCCGTCCTGAGAGAGAAAATGGTAATTGGTGACGGGGGGCTGGGGTTCCGGCTTGCCGTTTACCACTTTGGGGGGAAGCACGTCCTGCTTCCGGGCGTACTGGGGGAAATCCTCCCGGATACGCTCCTGAAAGTCGGCAGGCTCCACGTTGTTGATGGTGAGAATGGTGGGAAAGCGCAGCTGGCAGATGACCTCATGAGCCAGCGTTTTTTCGTAATGTGGATGGGGATGATCGGAAAGCAGCATCAAAAACACTCCTTTGCATGGGCTTTTTTGTGATGCTTATTGTAGCCCTCCCAAGGGAAAAAGTCAACGCTCCCATTTCTGGCTCCACAATCTGCAAGACCGCCGAGAGCGCATAAATGCTCCGCTGCGGCCATATAATGGGGGAAGCGGATATCGCTTTGGGAGGAGGATGTTTATGCAGAAAAAATGGAAGCAGCTGCTGGCCTGTCTGGCTGCCCCACTGGCGGCCGGGGGGCTGTCGGCGTGGCTGAGCCGGAAGGGCATGAAAGCCTCCGGCACCCTGCATAAGCCGCCGCTGTCTCCACCGGCGTGACTGTTCCCGGTGGCCTGGACGATCCTTTTCCTGCTGATGGGGCTGGTTTCCTGGCTGGTACTGCGGCAGCAGCGCCGCCTGCGGGCGGCGCTGCCGGTCTATGGTGTGCAGCTCTTTTTCAACTTTTTCTGGCCGCTGCTGTTCTTCCGGTGGGGACTGTTCCTTCCGGCGCTTTTCTGCTGGCGGCGCTGTGGGGACTGATCGTCTGGACCGTTACGCTGTTCCGCAGAGTCCGTCCCGCCGCAGGCTGGCTGCTGGCGCCGTATCTCCTCTGGGTCAGCTTTACCGCCTATCTCAACGCCGGGATCTGGCTGCTGAATTAGAGGTAGAAGCGGTGGCAGCCGATGGTCTGCTGATAGGTGCAGCTGGCGTTGATCCACACGCCCTGAGACAGCGCCGGAGCGTAAAAGTACAGGGCGGAGCCGATGACGTTTTCTCCGTCCAGCACCCGGCGCGCCGCCTCCATGGATTGGGCGGAGGGCGTTTTGTAAATCTGACCGTTGCTCACCGGCTCAAACTGAACGGCGTCCTTCCGATCGAAAATGACCCCCTCGACAGTGTTTGGAAACCGGCTGCTCTCCATCCGGTTCAGGATCACATTGCCCACGGCGATCTGCCCGGTCATGGATTCGGCGCCGCTTTCCGCGTAGATGATGCGGGAGAGCCAGTACAGCTCCACGGCGTCATAGGCTGCGCCGGGGGAGGTCACAGCCGCGCCGCCCAGATAGGGGTCCCATTCCACCTTACAGCCCAGCGCTTCGCACACCAGCCGCAGGGGGACATAGGTCACGCCGCTTTCCACGGTGACGCGGCCTGACAGGGCGATTCCGTTGACGCGGATCACATTCCCGGCGGGATCGGCCCGGAGGCTGGCACTGCCGGAAATGGCCGCCGCCTGCCCGGCTTCGCCGTCCCACCAGACCTGCCAGCTTCCCAGTGCGTTCAGCAGCGCCCGGAGGGGGACATAGGTCACGCCCTGCTCCACATAGGCGGCGGCAGACACCGGGATTGCATCTGCCTGCACCGGCACCCGCCGACGGGCGGCCTTTGCCGGGAGTGTCAGCGCCGCGCACAGCAGCGCGGCGGTCAGAAGGTACTTACAGGATCGTCGTTTCATGGGGATTCCGTCCTCTCTGGTTTTGTTACCGTTTTGTAACCTGATTGTAGCGGAAACCAAAGGCAGGAAGCAACCCTCAAAATCTGGGGAAAATGGCAGGAACTGCCGGTTTGCAATAGAAACATCCAAAAAGTCCGGCCTCCGCTGCTCTGCGGAGGCCGGACTGTGTTCCGTATGCCTTATACGTAACTCTGGGTGGTGACATCAAAGACGCCGCGGGTGGTGATCCGCAGGGAAGGAATCACCGGCAGCGCCATGAAGCTCAGGGTCATAAAGGGGTCGATGCCGGGGTTCACGCCCAGCGTGTGGGCGACCTCCTTGGCGTGCTCCAGCTTTTCGTTGACAGTCACCAGCGGTTCGTCGCTCATGATCCCGGCGATGGCCAGCGGCACTTCGGCGATGGGGGCTTCACCGTCCCACACCACAATACCGCCGTTCAGCTCCACCACCCGGTTGACGGCGGCGGCCATGTCGGCCTCGCTGGTGCCCACCACGATGATGTTGTGGGAGTCGTGGGAAATGGAGGTGGCCACCGCGCCGGATTTCAGGCCGTAGCCCTGAATGTAGCCGATGCCGATGTGATGGGTATTCTTGTGCCGCTCCACCACGGCGATTTTCAGAATGTCATAGTCCACGTCGATGCGGTCGGAATATCCGGCGTCCACCGTGGTGATCTCGCCGTCTACCATGCCGATGACGCCGCGGGGGCGTTTCTCGGCAAAATCTTCAGCGGTCAGCGCCGCCACGTGGAAGGTCTTGTGGGCGCGCTCCACCAGATACGGTTCGATCTCCGGGGCGGGGAAGCCCCTGACTTCTCCGTGATCCACCATGAGGACGCCCTTCTTGTAGACCTGCTGGATGTTGAAGGCACGGAAATTGTCGATGATCACAAAATCCGCCAGATAGCCGGGGGAGATGCCGCCCCGGTTGTTCAGCAGGAAGTAGCGGGCGGCGTTGTGGCAGGCCACCTTGACCGCCGTGATGGGATCGGCCCCCAGAGAGATGGCCTTTTTCACAATGTAGTCGATGTGGCCCTTTTCCAGCAGGTCGTTGGGGTGCTTGTCATCGGTGCAGAACATACAGCGGTCAGCGTACTGACTGCTGAGGAGAGGCATCAGGGCCTCCAGATTCCGGGCGGCGGTGCCTTCCCGGATCATGATGAACTGGCCTCGTTCCAGCTTGGCCAGAGCGTCCTTCAGATCGTGACATTCGTGGTCGGAGTAGACACCGGCGGCAATGTAGGCGTTGAGGTCGTTGTCCACCAGATCCGGGGCGTGGCCGTCAATCTTCTTGTGATGGGCCTGCGCCGCCACGATCTTCTCCACCGTCTGCTCATCGCCGTTGATGGCGCCTACAAAGTTCATCATCTCCGCAAGTCCCTGAACGCGGGGGTGGTCATAGAAGCTGTCAATGGCCCGGTAGTCCAGAATGGCGCCGGATTCGTCCAGCGGGGTGGCGGGAACGCAGGAGGGCAGCATGAACCGCACGTCTACCGGCAGATTCTCCGTGGCCTGAAGCATATATTCGATGCCGTCGGTGCCCATGACGTTGGCGATTTCGTGAGGATCGGTCACAACGGTAGTGGTGCCGTGGGGCAGGACGGCCTTCACGAACTCTGTGGGACTGACCAGAGAACTTTCCAGATGGATGTGGGCGTCCAGAAAGCCGGGGAGGACAATTTTGCCGGTGCAGTCCACTTCCTCCCGGCCGTGGTAGCTGCCCATGCCGACAATGAGGCCCTCTGTCACGGCAATGTCCATGTTGGACAGCTCGTTGGAGAACACATTGACAAATGTGGCGTTCTTCAGCACCAGATCCGCAGGCTCCCGCCCGGCGGCGGCAGCGATGATCCGCTGCTTTTTCAGCAGCTTTCGGTTGATCTTTCCTGCATAGCTTTCCGGCATAGTACCACTCCTTTTATAAAATTTAATGGCATTGCGCTTACTTATGATAGACATAAAGAAATATAATATTGCCTGTTCTTGGATGCAGTATACTCGAAAAAAGCCTGTTTGTCCATAGGAGAGCGGGGGAGGCTCTGCCGAAATTTTGCCCGGATTTTCGGCAGAATGTTACAGGGACAGAAAAGCGAGGAACGGATGCGCTTTTTCACGGGAAATCCATTGCGGAACGGAGAAAAATAGGATATACTTATTATAATTGCGCCATATTGATTCCGGAGGTTTTCTCATGAAGTGCATGGTCATTGACGGCAATTCCATCATCAACCGGGCCTATTACGGCATCCGTCCCCTGACCAATCGGGAGGGGCTGTATACCCACGCCATCTTCGGCTTCCTCACCACGCTGCTGCGCCTGAAGGAGGAAGAGCAGCCGGACGCCCTGTGCGTTGCCTTTGACCTCCACGCCCCCACCTTCCGCCACAAGGCGGACGCGGCCTATAAGGCCACCCGGAAGCCCATGCCGGAGGAGTTGCGGATGCAGGTGCCGGTTCTGAAAGAGGTGCTGGACGCCCTGAATATCCCCCGCTATGAGCTGGAGGGCTGGGAGGCCGACGACCTCATCGGCACCATTTCCCGGAAGTGCGAAGGGGCGGGCTGGGACTGCGTGGTGGTGACGGGAGACAAGGATTCCCTCCAGCTGATTACGGAACACACCAAGGTGAAGCTGGTGTCTACCCGCATGGGGCAGACCACCACCAAGGATATGACCCCGGAGACTTTCCGGGAGCAGTACGGCTTTGAACCCATCCACATAATCGACCTGAAGGCCCTCATGGGAGACACCTCCGACAATATCCCCGGCGTACCGGGGATCGGGGAAAAGACCGCCATGGATCTGATTCAAAAATATGGCAGTGTGGATACTATTTATGAGAAGCTGCCGGAAATCGACGCCAAGCCTGCCGCCGTCAAAAAATTGACAGCGGGGGAGGAGGCGGCCCGACACTCTTACTGGCTGGCCACCATCGTCACCGATGCGCCGCTGCCCTTTGACCCGGCGGCGAACCGGGTGCAGACGCCGGGGCCGGAAGCGTATCCCCTGTTTCTGCGGCTGGAATTTTCCAAGCTCATCGAAAAAATGAACCTGCGGCCGGAGGAAACGGCCCCTGCCGGGAAAGCGCCGGACATGACTGTGACGGTGGAGTGCGTCACGGCGGAAAGTCGGGCGGCGGAGCTGCTGGAGCAGTTCCGGCAGGCGGAAAGGGTGACGGTGCTGGCCCTGCCGGATCTCTCCGGGGTCATCGTGGACTGCGGCATGGGGACGGATACCGCCCTGTCGGCAGAATTTTTCTTTGAACGCTATGCCGGGGACTGGAACGCCCTGCTGAACGCCCTGTTTGCTGCCGACATCAGAAAGGTGAGCCATAACGTCAAGGATCTGATGCGGACGCTGCTGGAAAACGGCCTGAATGCCGAGGGCTTTGTGTTCGACACGGCGCTGGCTGCCTATCTGGCGGACGCCACCAGCGGCAAATATGAGATCGGGCAGCTGTTTGCCGGATACTTCCATACGGAGCTGGGAAAGCCCGTCTATCTGGAGCCGGACGCCTTTTCCCTGCTGGGTGATTCCGCGGCGGCGGAAGCGGCTTTTCGCAGCGATACCGCCGCTGTGGGCGCGTTGTACGAGGTGCTGCTGCCCAGACTGAAAGAACTGAACCTCTGGGAACTCTATACCACGGCGGAGCTGCCCCTGTGCCGGGTTCTGGCGGAAATGGAGCTGGCAGGCTGCCGGGTGGACAAGGGGGCGCTGGTGTCCTTCGGAGAAATGCTCTCGGAAAAGGCCAACGCGCTGGAACAGGACATTTACAACATGGCCGGGGAGGAATTCAACATCAACTCCCCCAAGCAGCTGGGAGAAATTTTATTCGGCAAGCTGGGCCTGCCCCACGGCAAGAAAACGAAAACCGGCTGGTCCACCAATGCGGACGTGCTGGAAAAGCTGCGGTATGAGGCGCCTATCGTGGGAGCTGTGCTGGAATACCGGCAGTACGCCAAGCTGAAGTCCACCTATGCCGACGGTCTCCTGAAAGCCATGGATCCGGACGGCCGCATCCGCACCCGGTTCCAGATGACCGTCACGGACACCGGGCGGCTCAGTTCCAGAGAGCCGAATTTGCAGAACATTCCCACCCGGACGGACCTTGGCAGCGAAATTCGGAAGATGTTCATCCCGGCGGCAGGCTGCGTGCTGGTGGACGCGGACTATTCCCAGATCGAGCTGCGGCTGCTGGCGCATATCTCCGGGGATACGGCCATGCAGGCGGCCTTCACCTCCGGCGCGGACATCCACACCGCCACGGCGGCGCAGGTGTTCCATGTGGACCCTGCCGACGTGACCCATGAAATGCGGCGGCGGGCCAAGGCGGTGAACTTCGGCATTGTCTACGGCATCTCCGCCTTTTCTCTCAGTCAGGACATCGGCGTGACGGTGGCAGAGGCGAAAGCCTATATGGAGGCCTATTTTGCCACCTTCCCCGGTGTGCGGCAGTATATGGACAGCGTGGTGGCACAGGCGAAGGAGCAGGGCTATGTAGAGACCCTGTTCCACCGGCGGCGGGAGCTGCCGGAGATCAGATCCTCCAATTTCAATCTGCGTTCCTTTGGGGAGCGTGTGGCGCTGAATATGCCCATTCAGGGCACGGCGGCGGATATCATGAAGCTGGCTATGGTGGCCGTGGAGCGGCGGCTGAAAGAGGAGCTGCCGTCGGCAAAGCTTGTTTTGCAGGTACACGACGAGCTGATCGTGGAGTGCCGGGAGGAGCAGGCGGAAGCAGCCGCCCGGATGCTGGAAGAGGAAATGGAGCAGGTGGTCTCCCTCTCCGTCCCCCTGACGGCAGAGGCCCACTGGGGCAAGAACTGGCTGGAAGCCAAAGGATAAGGAGCAGCATATGGAAGAAAAGAAACTGCACGTCCGCATCGTCCCCATGACGGCGGATCATCTGGACGAGGTGGCGGAGCTGGAGCGGATCTGCTTTACCACGCCGTGGAGCCGGAATATGCTGGCGGAGGAGCTGGACAACTACCTCTCCGCCTTTCTGGTGGCGCTGGACGATCAGGATCATGTGGTGGGCTATGCCGGTTTGCAGGCGGTGTTGGACGAGGGGTATATCACCAACGTGGCTGTCCGGCCGGACTGCCGGAAGCAGGGCGTGGCCGGTAAGCTTTTGCAGGTGTTTCTGGATTTTGCGGAGGGGAACCATCTGGCGTTCCTTTCGCTGGAAGTCCGTGCGTCCAACTATGACGCCATCGCCCTGTACGGAAGCCGGGGCTTCCGCAGCGTGGGCCGGCGGAAAAATTACTATGAGCATCCCAGAGAGGATGCCATCATTATGACCAAGGAGTTTGAACATCATGGAACTGAGACTCCCGTCAGTTGAACAACTGAGGACGGTTTATGACCGGGATCTGAAAGAGGCGTTTCCCGCGGCGGAGCTGAAGCCTCTGCGGAATATTGAGAAGAGCTGGGCGGAGGGCTGGTACAAGCCCTACTGCCTGTTTGACGGAGACAATATCGTAGGCGAAGCATTCCTCTGGCTGGGACACCCCGGCTGGGCGTTGCTGGATTACCTGTGCGTTTCCAGTATCCGCCGCAACGGCGGCGTCGGTGCGTCTATCCTGGAAAAGCTGCGGGAGCGGGAGGCGGACACGGTGATCTTCGGGGAATCGGAAGCTCCGGAGGACGCACCGGACCCGGAGATGGCCCGGCGGCGGTTGGGGTTCTATGCCCGGTGCGGTCTGCGGACCGCTGGGTATGATACGGAGATGTTCGGCGTCCACTACAAGACCCTGTATCTCGCCGGCGGTCCGGTGGATGATGCCGCCCTGATGGAAGAACACCGGTTCGTTTACGAGAATACATTTTCTGCGGACAAATACTGCAAGTATGTCCGCATCCCCTTTGACCCCAAGGCTGCGCCGGGGCCGAAGGTGGCATGGCAGCAGTGACCCGCTCTGAACTTTGAAATCAGACTGCACAGGGAACTGCATGGAAGCTCCCTGTATCCGCCGGACATTCGCCGCAAAAGCGGACTGCACGGCGCACAACGAGAAAGAAGTATGAAACGATGAAGATTTTAGCTTTTGAATCCTCCTGCGATGAGACTGCTGTGGCAGTGGTGGAGGACGGACGGCGCGTACTGTCCGACGTCATCGCGTCTCAGGCGGATATGCACGCCCTATACGGCGGCGTGGTGCCGGAAATTGCCTCCCGGAAGCACGTAGAGGTGATCGCCGCCCTGACGGAAAAGGCGCTGGCGGACGCCAACTGCACCCGGCAGGATATCGACGCCGTGGCTGTCACCTATGCGCCGGGACTGATCGGCGCGGTGCTGGTGGGGCTGAGCTTTGCCAAGTCCATGGCCTATGGTCTGGGCGTCCCTTTGATCCCGGTTCACCATGTCAGGGGGCATATTGCTGCAAACTATCTGGCTTTCCCTGAGCTGGAACCGCCCTTTCTGGCGTTGGCCATCTCCGGCGGCAACACCTTGATCGTGGATGTCCGGGACTATACGGATTTGCAAATTCTGGGCGCTACACGGGACGATGCGGCAGGGGAGTGCTTTGACAAGGCGGCCCGCGTGCTGGGACTGCCCTATCCCGGCGGCGGCCCGATGGACAAGCTGGCGCAGCAGTCCAGGGGCGGCGTCTACACCCTGCCCCATTCCCATGTGGAAGGCGCACCGCTGGACATGAGCTTTTCCGGCCTGAAAACAGCGGTGGTAAATCTGGCCCACCATGCCGAGCAGATCGGTGAGCCGCTGGACGCTCCGGCGCTGGCAAGGGATTTCGCACAGGCGGTCAGTGATACACTGGTACCCCGCGCCATGGAAGCGGCAAAGCAGGCGGGGCGCACCGTCATTGCCGCGGCAGGCGGCGTGGCGGCCAACTCTGTGATCCGGGGCGATCTGGAGCGGGCCTGCGAACAGGCGGGCTGCAAGCTGTATATGCCGCCTCTGCGGTGGTGCGGCGATAACGGCGCCATGATCGGCGCACAGGGGTATTATGAATATCTGGCGGGGCATACAGCGGGAATGAATCTCAACGCCTACGCCACACGGGATATCAGCGAATAAGTACAGAGTCAGCGGCTGCTTCGGCAGCCGCTGTTTTGGTATGCGGCGGTTGTCAATAGAAAAAACAGAGAACTGCGGAGAGGGCAGACGGGATTTTAAAAATTATGTAAAATAAAGTTGCGTTTTTGAAAAGGGAAAAAGTAGGGTTTGCGAATTTGGAAAACTTTGTGGAAAACTCGGAAAAGCATTGAACAGAGACGAAAAAGTGAATGTGCAAAACTCTGTGGAGAATGTGAATAACTGTTTGTAAATGAAAATTATGTATAACTTTATGTAAACAAAAGAAAGCGGAAAAAAAGGTAGAAAAAAAGCGTTTTTGGGATCTTGCAGCGGACGGCTTTTGTATGGGAAGTTCAAATTTGACGAAAAATGTTTGTAAAGATGGGAAAACGCCAAAAATTCGGGGGACGAAAAAGATGCGACTATACATGGCGTATTATATGGAAGTTCTGCGGATTAGCAAAGGTTTCGGAGAAATAGGTTGACGGTTGCGAAAAAGTGTGGTATGATTATCTCCGCTGAAAATGAAGAAACGTTGCTGTCGGCGGATTTACAGAAGCCGGAGCGGTTCTTTTCCAAGTCAATATGCTAATGTAGCTCAGTCGGTAGAGCAGCTGATTCGTAAGAATCAGGTCTGCGACTCCAAAAGTGAATATGCTAATGTAGCTCAGTCGGTAGAGCAGCTGATTCGTAATCAGCAGGTCGTGTGTTCGAGTCACATCATTAGCTCCAGAAAACAGCGGAAATCATTCGATTTCCGCTGTTTTCGCAACTTTTAAGAAAAGTTTTGACCCACACAAATTGTGGTTACACCTCACGCCGAAGGTATTTTTCTCCGACGCTTTTCAAAAATTACCGTCTGGAAACACCGGCCCGACCCACACCGTGACCCACACAACGAACTGTGCGGAAAGAACCAAAGAGCACCGGAGAGGAAACCGTTTCCTTTCCGGTGCTCTGCTTGCCTGTGGGTCTTATCGAATCTGAGCCATGAAACTGCCCATTTTCTCCGCAGCCTTTTGCTGCATCTGCCGAGTGGCGTGGGTGTAGGTGCGGAGTGTGAATCCGGCATCATAGTGGCCGAGCATACTACTGACGGTTTTGACGTCCACGCCATTTTGCAGTGCCAGCGTTGCGAAGGTATGTCGGAGATCATGAAAGCGGATATGCTCCAGTCCCGCGTCCTTGAGGATTTTCTTATGAAGGTTTACCACCGAGTCTGGGTGGTACATTTCTCCTGTTCTGCTGGACGGGAACATCCACGGATTGTCCGGGTGCTTGGCGTGCTCCTGCTTCAATAGCTCCACGGCATCCTGCGGAATGGACACCTCTCGGATGGAATTCCCGGTTTTGGGTTGGCTCAGAATGAGGTTTCCCTCTGTGTCCCAGCTGGCCTGCTTACTGACGGAGATGGTGCAGTTGGCTTCGTCAAGATCGCTCCATTGGAGTGCCACCAGTTCACCTTTTCGCAATCCACTGACCAGTTCCAGATAAAACATGGGGAGCGCGCCGCGCTGCTCGGCGGCGTCAAGGTATGCGCTGATGTGGTCTGGATGAAGGATCTTCATCTCTTGTTTTTCAATTTTAGGGATGATGCAGTTCTCTGTGGGATTGCTGAGGATGAGTTTTTCTTTCACCGCTCTGTCCAAGGCATTGTGCAGCATCATGTGGATGCCTCGCACAGTGGAGTTGCTCAGTCCGGGTTTTTTCTTTTTCTGAACTTTTCTCAATCTGCCGTTGCTTTGTAGGTCATTGTAGAGTTTTTGCAGGTCACGGGTAGTAAGCTTGTTCAGAGGAATGTCTCCGATAGCCGGGGCAACATGCTGTTCGATGTTTCGGTGGTAGTAGTTCATGGTGGAGGGACGGATATGCGGTTTGGCATATAATTCAAACCACGACCGCAGCCATGTGGCAACCGTATATTCATTTGCGCGGCTGATGTCCAATGCTTGGCTTTCCTCAATGGCTTTCTTTAGCTTCACCTTGCATTCTGCCTGTGTCTTACCCAGCACATTTTTGATGATGCGCTTTCCTGTTTCGGGGTGGTAGCCTGCTGTGTAGCGCCCCTCCCAACGTCCGTCTGCGCGTTTGCGGATGTTGCCTTCGCCATTTGCACGTTTTTTTGCCATTTAGTCCTCCTGTTCCGCCGGATGGCAGATGCATTCTTCTTCCTCCCGCTCGAAGGAATAGAGCCCGTCTGCCTCCAGCTCTTTCGCCATGCCCCACGCCAGCTTGAAGCCCGCCGTGAAGCTCATCAGCGTGGATTCCGCCAGCAGTGAGTTTTGCGTGTCAATCATCCGGAGCAGCTTTCTGCGCCCCGCAGCATCCATATCCCGCCGCAGTTCCTCTTGGGCGCATTTGACCTGCTCGTCCAATTCACTGTGTTCCTGACGGTCGAAACGCTTTTGCAGGGCTTTCATGTAGTCATACATTGCGGCACCTCCTTT